>Ga0206992_1128_pt1 | contig 16349 bp, 7 predicted proteins | sample Alteio_BWMinCont_6_FD_153267 | JGI IMG/M metagenome (GOLD analysis project Ga0206992, IMG submission 153267) | Enriched cells from forest soil in Barre Woods Harvard Forest LTER site, Petersham, Massachusetts, United States -... | ecosystem: Environmental > Terrestrial > Soil > Temperate forest >... | reverse complement strand
ACACTATGAAAATACGCTGAAGTTAACTTGTCACAATGTAGGCGTATTTGTAGACAGTCAGGCCTGCATTGCGCAACAGCGTGATCCGCGTTTCGTCAGCTTCATTAATCCCATCCCCGAAAAAGGCGTCACGCTATTTTTAAAACTGGTAGAAAAAGCAACGCGTGAATTGCCTGCGATGCGTTTTATGGTTGTTGAGAGCCGTGGTCAGCTTGCGACCGCGCTGCAGCAATCAGGCATGTCGGCTGCTATATTGAATCAAATCACGGTATTGCCACTGCAGCAGAATATGTCGGCGGTCTATGCCAAGACGCGCGTGTTGTTAATGCCGTCGTTTTGGCTGGAATCTGCCGGGCGTATTTTAATTGAGGCAAATGCCAACGGCATACCGGTAATCGCTTCTGATTTTGGCGGCATACCTGAAACTCTGGCTATACCTGAACATCTTTTTCCTGTTCCCGAAAAATGTAAGATGAACTTTTGGAATGTGCCGACTGATGAAGAGATTCAAGTCTGGTGGCAGGCATTAAAAAAATTATGGGACGACGACACTTATTACCGGCGCAGTTCAGAACAGGCATTGGCAGTAGCAAAATCGCAAACTTTGCACAATAAAGTGACTCACCTTGCAGATTTATTGAGATCGATAATCTGACAGGATTATTTCGCAGAAAAAGTTCAGTAAAACTAAAAAATTATTCCTATACTGAAACAGATTAAAAAATCGCTGGTCAGGTATTAATTGCTTAACTGATTGCTTAATTTATTGGTTAACCAATTGGTCAGCACTATTTTGCATTGAATTCCATTTTAAAAGTCACGCTATGAACCATAATAAAAAAGCACGTTGGGTCGTCAGAATTGGCGGAACAGTGGCGGGAATCAGTCTGGCACTGCATGCATTGATCGTGCAGGCGGAGGATAATCAGACTCCCGCTATCGCACGATTCGAAATCACCCGGTTTGATGTGCAGGGCAATACCTTGTTAGCTGATCCGGATGTGACCCGGATATTGACTCCTTATGTTGGAAAAGACAAAGACTTCGGTTCAGTTCAACAGGCATTGGAAGTGCTGGAAGCGGCCTATCGCAAAAAAGGATACAGCCTGGTTCATGTGGTTCTCCCCGAACAGGAGCTCAATCATGGCGTCGTTACGCTGAAAGTGATTGAGACCAAAATCGGCAAGATATCGGTCAGCGGGAATCAGTTTTTTGACGATGCAAATATCAAGGCAAGTTTGCCGACGTTACAGGTAGGTCACACTCCCGATATGGCGCTACTCTCAGCCAATCTGAAAGTCGCCAACGAAGATCCTGCAAAAAAAACCACGATGCAATTGCAGTCCGCAGAACAAGACGGTTTTGTAAACGCAAATCTGAACGTGGTTGATGAAAAATCTTGGTCTGGGACGATAGGCGTAGACAACACCGGCGACGACATCACGGGCCGCAACCGGCTAACGGCGACAGTTCAAAATGCGAATGTCGGCGGATGGGATCACGTATTCAGCATGCAGTACACGACCAGCTTTGCCAATCCGAACGATGTAAAGGTGTTTGGACTTGGCTATCACATCCCTCTGTATGCGCTGACAGACTCGCTCGACTTTTATGGCAGTTATTCGAACGTCAATTCCGGCACGGTGACAGCCGGCGTATTTGATGTTGCGGTAAGCGGCAGTGGTACTTCATTCGGTGCCAGATACAACCACAACCTGTTGCGAATTGGCGACTACAATTCGACGCTGACCGGCGGGCTTGATATCAAAACATTCCGTAACGATGAAACGGTTTCCGATCTGCCGATAGGCAGTGACGTTGAAGTACACCCGCTCAGTTTAACTTACACCGGCAATTGGACTGTGACCGGAATCACGGCCAACTTTTACCTGACCGCGGTGCGGAATATTTCAGGCGGCGCGAATAGCAGCGCGGCAGATTTTACCGCCGCGCGAGCAGGCGCAACACCCGATTACAGTCTGTTGCGGTACGGTGCCAGTTATATGTATGCACTGCCACTGGACTGGCAATTTCGTTTTGCTCTGAATGGCCAACTTACTTCAGACGCGCTGGTGCAGGGCGAGGAATTCGGTGCCGGAGGTGCAAATTCGGTACGCGGATTTACCGAGCGCGAAATTGCAGACGATAAGGGCCGTACGACCAATCTCGAACTGTATACACCCAATATGTGTTCAGGGAGCCAGCTATGCCGTCTTCTCGGATTTTACGATACCGGTTACGTTAAAAGTAATGATCCGTTGCCCGGCGAAATCGTTCAGGAATCGATAGGCAGTGTCGGATTGGGATGGCGATTTACCAGTTCACCTTACCTGCAATGGCAAACAGATGTTGCCCACGTCGTCGATGCGTCGACTGTGACAGACAAGGGAAGTAACCGGGTTCATTTTAAAGTTGTCGTCACTTTTTAATTCTTGAATTAATAAATATCTTCAAAGTCCGGTAAAGAGGCGCTTTATGATGAACGCAACGAATATTGAACATAGTCTGAGCACAATGAAAAATACCAATCTGAAGTACGGAAAACCGGATAGCAAACTGCAGCGCGAACAATTTTGCCGCCGTCTGCTGCCGGTACTGATCGCCGGCTGTTTTGCCTGCGGTCCTGCGTTCGCCAATCCTACCGGCGGACAGGTCGTGGTTGGACAGGCGACTATCACCAATAACGGTAACGTGTTAACCATTAAGAATACGCCGGGCGCCGTCATAGACTGGTTGTCTTTCTCGATCAATTCGGGCCAGATTACCCAGTTCTTGCAGCAGAGTTCTTCCAGCAGCGTATTGAACCGCATCATCGGTCAAAATCCTTCGCAGATATTTGGGGCGCTGGAATCGAATGGCCGAGTATTTTTGATTAATCCCAACGGCATACTTTTTGCGCCGGGTTCGCAGGTAAACGTCGGCGGTCTAGTCGCTTCCAGCCTGGATTTAAGCAACACCGATTTTAGTTCCGGAAAAAATAATTTTAATAGCAGCGTGCAAAATCCCGGCTCTGTGGTCAATCAGGGCAGCATCACCACCCCGAGCGGCGGCAGCATTTATCTGATCGCACCGCAAGTGCAAAACTCGGGCATCCTGACCTCCCCCCAGGGTGACGTCTTGCTTGCGGCCGGACATAGCGTGCAGTTGATGGATGGCGCCGATCCGAATATCCAGGTCGTGATTAGTGCGCCGACCGACCAGGCCATGAATCTTGGTTCTGTGATCGCCCAGGGCGGCAAGATTGGTGTGTTAGGTGCGTTGGTTAATCAGAGTGGCACCGTCAGCGCAAACAGCGCAGTGGTGGGGCAAAACGGCGAGATCGTATTCAAGTCCAGCCAGACGACAATGTTGAGCGGGAATAGTCAGACTACTGCAATCGGTACCGGCAATAATAGCGGTGGCACCATAGCACTGCTCGGACCGGACGTGGGCATAGTCGACAATGCCGTAGTCAACGCCAGCGGTCAGAATGGCGGCGGCAAAGTCATGGTGGGCGGCGATTTTCATGGAACGAATCCGGCGATAGAAGATGCGACTGCGGTGTATATCGGCACCGATGCCAGCATTAAAGCCGATGCAATACAACATGGTACCGGCGGTAGCGTTGCTGTCTGGTCAGACAATGCGACGCGCATGTACGGAACTATTTCTGCACAGGGTGGAGCACAGGGCGGCAACGGCGGCTATGTCGAAACGTCCAGTAAAAACTATCTTGATTTTGAAGGGCTGGTGAATGTGAAAGCGCCGCAAGGTATAGCCGGTACTTTGCTGCTCGATCCATACGATATCATCATCGATACTTCAACTTCGCCTTACACCGGCAATATCACCTGCAGTGGCTGCCCCAGCGATGGGAACACAGTGACATTTACCAACGTCGGTCCTGCAACACCGTCACACATTAATAATGCCTACATCGGTTCACAATTGGCAAACGGTGATGTGGTTGTTTCGACGCTGGCGGCCGGTGGCTATATCGCGGTGAATGCCGCGCTCAACTGGAGTTCCGGCCACATGCTGACATTGGCCGCGAACGGTAATATCTCGATCAATGCAAGTATTAACGGATACCAAAATGGCGGAAAACTGGCGTTAAATTCGTCTGGCGGAACTATCGCTGAAACTGCTGGGGCGTATATCGAAGTAGGGCAGCTTTCCGCATCGAGCGGCACCGGTAGCGTGGCATTAAACTCGTCGCTGAATTCTGCGACCTCGCTGGCAGGGACTGCGGGTGCGGGCGGATTTCAATTTACTGCCGATGGCGCACTGGTCGTCGGTGTTGCGAATGGCGTCACCGGCATTACCAGTACCGGTCCGGTCACTCTTACCGGCTCAACGATTACGACGAATGCGGCAACGATTACCGCTCCTGCATTAACGTTGATCGCCGATCAAGGTATTGGTACACAGGCCGTGCCGCTTAGCACCTCGGTCGGTTCGATTACTGCGACCAACGGCAATGGCAGCGGCGGCGGTGATATCGTGATTTCGAATACCGGACAACCGCTTACCATCGCCGGTATTACGCAAAATGTCAGCCCGAATCCCGGTTCAATTTATGTCATCTCGGATAATGCGGTAACAGTAAGCGGTGCCATCGCCAATAACAACGGCAATCCTGCCAGCAATATCGGCATCAACGCAGCAAACGGCATCGCGATTAATGCCGCTGTCAGCGCGCCCGGCAATACCGTCGCCTTGACGACCAGCGCTGGGAATATTACTGAAAGCGCGGCAGGCAGCATTACCGCCAGTTCGCTGTCAGCCTATGCAACTGCCGGATACGTTGCATTGACAAGTGCCAACAACGCGATCGGCACAGTTTCCGGCTATGGCGCAACCGGTTTTGCGCTGACTGATTCAGTGGCACTCAACGTTGGCTACGTTGGATCTGTCGGCACCTATGGTACGGCAGCGTTTATTCCCACGCCCAGCAGTCCGGGAATTTTCTCGAATACGGGCGGCAATATAGGATTACAGTCCGCCACCAGTATCAGCATCAGTGCGCCATTAAGTACGTCCGGTCTGATCGCGCTGGGAGCTGGCAGCGGCAACATTACCCAATCTGCGTCGATTAATGCAGGTTCATTATCGGCGAATGCCGGTGGCTCGGTGACGTTGACCAACAACCTGAATTCGGTCGGAATTGTGGCAGGCAGCAGCGGAACAGGTAGCTTTGCGTTTAGCGATGAGAACAATTTTTCGGTTGGGTATGTCCCGGCGGTTGCTGGTGTTCTTGCACAAAATGGTATCAACGCCGCAACGCAAGCGGTTAGTTTATCTTCAAACGGCTCCATTTCTACCGCTTACGGTTCAGCGATCACGGCTACTTCATTAACTCTGGCAGCCGTCAGAGGTATCGGTTCACAGGCAAGCCCGCTCAGTACATCAGTTGGGACGATAACTGCGACGAATGGTGGCGGCAGCGGTGGCGGCGATATCGTGATTTCGAATACCGGACAACCGTTGACTATCGCCGGCATCACGCAATTAGCCAGCCAAACTGCGGGTGGCATTTATGTAATTTCCGATAATGCGGTTACGGTCAGTGGTGCCATCGTCAACATTGAACAGCCGGGTGGCAATGTCGGCATCAATGCTGCAAGCGGTATTGCGATTAATGCGCCGGTCACCGGATATGCCGTCGGTTTAACCAGTACCACTGGAAATATCACCCAGGCCAGCGGTGCGAATATTTCCACCGGCATGCTGATCGCCAATGCGGCTGCCGGATCGATTTCATTAACAAGTCCAGGCAATGTAGTCGGCACGGTCTCAGCCTCTACTTCAGGCGATTTTGCTTTGACCGATTCCCTCGCGATTAACGTTGCTGCCGGTCTGCCGGTAGGCAGCAGTGGTACACCGGCGTATATCGCTGCTCCGACTCCAGGAATTAATTCTGCATCTGGAAATATCGGATTACAGTCAGCCGGTGCCATCAGCATAGCTTCTCCATTGACTGCAGCCGGCACGGTGGCGTTGGGTGCGGCAGGCGGCGACATTACCCAGTCTGCGGCGATCAGTTCCACATCGTTATCGGCGAATTCCAGCGGTTCGGTTGCGCTGACTCAGACCAATAATGGTGTCACCGGCAACGTTGCCGGAACTAGCGGCACGGGCAGTTTTAACTTTTATGACGGTGCCGGTTTTAATATCGGCAGCGTCGATGGGGTGGGCAGCGTTATTGCGCAAAATGGCATTAACGCTGCCGGGCAGGCAGTGAATTTAATTTCATCCGGAGCAATCGGGGCTAACGGTGGCGTTATTACCGGTTCTGCATTGACGATTAATACGGCTACCGGAATCGGATCGCAATCTGCACCGTTGCTTACTTCAGTCGGCACCCTGTATGCGACCAACAGCCTGTCCGGCGATATCGCCATATCAAATAGCGGCGTGCCGCTTACTGTTACGGGAGCGGCACAAAGCGTGACCGGCAATATCTTTATTAATTCGGGTACTCAGAGTCTGACGACCAGCGGCGCAATCAGTACACCGCTTGGTGATGTCGGACTCATGTCCGGTGGCGATCTGGTGCTTGGCGCTTCGCTGTCTGCCTCAGGTACCGTTGCCCTGCAAAGTACCGGCGGCGCCATTACCCAGACAGCCGGAGCAATTACGTCCACTAACTTGTCCGCGGTTGGCAGTACAGGCGTGACATTGAACGATGCAGCCAACAGCGTGGCGACCGTGGCTGGAGATCCGGCAGTCGGTGGGGCGTTCATTTTTACCGACAGTACCGGATTTACGATAGGCACTGTCCCGTTGGTCGGTCCCAATTATTCCGGCGGATTTTTTATTCCGGCGCTCAGCGGTATCAGCGCTAACGGATTTACTGAGCTGAACGCACTCAACGGCGATATCACCGTCAATGCCTTGATTAATGCGGGAGCCAGCTATGTTGAACTTGACGCGGTGTCAGGTTCCATCATGCAGGGCGCCAACGGGGCTATCACCACGTCAGCGGGATTGATACTCGATGCAGCTGCAAATATTGGAGCAAGTGGTGCCGGAAATGCGATAGTCAGTAATGTCGGTACTTTGCAGGTTTCGCAAGCTAATAACGTATACGTCAATAATACCGGCACCGGCAATTTGAACGTCGGTCAGATTGCTGGCACTGGCATAGTCAATGTCAGCACCGCCGGTGCCTTGACTGTGCCGGCCGGTTCTGGCGGGACCGACTTTACCGGCGCAAGCATCACACTGGTTTCGGCAGGCAATATGTCGCTAGGGGCAAATAATACTTTTACGGCAGCAGGCGGCTCCGGACCAATTGCGTTATACGCAGGTTTTACCCAAGCACCAGGATCGGCACCGCTACCCAATTTGTCCAGCGCGACCCTGACACAGGCCGGAACACTGAATGGCACAGCGATTGGTTTGTGGGCGAATAGTTATAGCGATTTTTCAGGTACTGCGACATATAGCACCATTCCAACTTACAGCCCCGGCCCGGCTCCGATTGATATCTACGTCACAGGTACCACCGTCACCGACAAAACCTATGACGGCACCACGGTTGCAATTCTTACCGGAGGTACCCTGGTCGGTATCCCCAGTTATGATCTGAGCGGGATTACGTCGTTTACTCAGGGCGGCAATTTCACAAGCGCCAATGCCGGGACAAATATAGGCGTCACTGCAAACGATATTCTCAGCGTAGTTCCGGCATTAGCCGGTAATTTTGTGCTGATCCAGCCGACCGGATTGACAGGCACAATTACCCCGGCATTATTGCAGGTCATTAATCAGATCGCCGCCAATAAAACCTATGACGGCACAAGCAATGCAACTCTGAGCGGTGGAATATTGAGTGGGGTGATCCCGGCCGATGCGAGTGCGGTAGCCTTGAGTCAGTCCGGTAATTTTGCAACTGCAAATGCGGGTGCCAATATCGCCGTGAATGCCAGTGACAGTCTTAGCGGAACTGCTGCATCGAACTACACGCTGGTTCAGCCCACCGGATTAACCGCCACGATCACTCCAGCCGTATTACAGGTTACCAATCAAATCGCCGCCAATAAAATTTATGACGGTACAACCAATGCAACCCTGTCGGGCGGGGTATTGAGTGGGTTGATTGCCGCTGATGCAGGTTCGGTTAGCCTGACTCAGGCCGGCAGTTTTGCCACATCAACTGTCGGCAACAATATCCCCGTGACAGCCAGCGACAGTATTAGCGGAATCGATGCGGCCAACTACACCCTGGTGCAGCCAACAGGTTTATCTGCAAGCATCATCGCTGTGACTACTACTGTCAATCCCACTGCAGCAAGCATATCTCCACCTGTTACTACCGCTATTCAAAATTATATAGTCGGTATTGATACGACCACCACTTCGTTATTGACTGGTGGCCAGTCGAGTAGCAGCGGATCTGGTAATTCCACCACTTCAAACACCGGAACAAATAATGAACCTGCCAAAAAATTGTATTGCAACTAAAACGCCCATTGCGTGGATAGGTCTGTTGGCGCTGGTCGTCGGCGTACTGCATACAGAAAGCACGTTTGCGCAAGCTGTCGGCACAGTAACCGATTTAAGCGGACCATTATTGGCGCGTAAGGCAGACGGTACCGTTAAAGCATTGGCGCAGCATTCCACCGTTGATCAGGGAGATTTGCTGGAAAGCGCAAAGAACACGTATGCGAGAATTAAATTTATCGATAACGAAGAGGTCACTTTACGTCCCAATACGCAATTCAACATTCAGACCTATTCATATGATGAAGCCAAACCGGACAACGACAATATCGTGTTTAGCCTGATCAAAGGTGGCTTGCGCGCTGTCACCGGGTTGATGGGTAAGCGTAACAAAGAAAAATTTAAACTCAATACCCCGGCTGCCACAATCGGCATACGCGGCACTTCATTCGGCGCGTTGTTTTGTCAGAGTGATTGCGGCAGTATTCCAACTGCCAGCGGCGCGGCGCCCCAAAATGGTTTGTATGTCGATGTGGCACAAGGCGCAATCGTGGTCACCAATAGCGGTGGACAGCAGCCATTCGCTGCAGGACAGTTTGGTTATGTCGCCAATCTCAATACGCCACCGGTAATTTTGCCAACTAATCCTGGCATGCAATTTACGCCACCGCCTGCGTTCTCAACAACAACACCAGGAACTACGAATAGTTCAGCCCCGGGGGACGTGGATTGCGTGGTCCGATAATTTGAAAGCCTGAGCGGAGGAATTTTGCGGAAAATATTTTCCAGGTACGGCGCTCGCTGGGGCGTCGGTTTTCTTCTGACTCTGCTTGCTGCGTTACAGGCTTTTGACTATATCAATATCGATGCCATCAAGCGGCTGGATATTTTCTTTTATGACTTGCGCATTCAATTACAAACTCCCAAATTAGACTCTCGCATCGTTATTGTCGATATCGACGAAAAAAGTCTGACCGAAGTCGGTCGCTTTCCATGGGGCCGCAACGTAATTGCGGATCTCATCGGCAAACTCACGGATCATTATCAAGTTAAGGCTGTGGGATTTGATATTCAGTTTTCGGAGCCGGACACCAGCTCCGGCTACACCACGCTGGAGTCTCTGGCAAACACGGATTTAAAAGAAATTCCCTATTTTCAGGCAAAACTGCTAAGCCTTAAACCCAGGCTGGATTACGATGCGCAATTGGCGGCAGCATTAAAAAACAAGCCTGTCGTACTGGGTTATACATTTTCAGAAAATCAAAAAAAAGGCATCTTGCCGGTGCCGGCTTTTCAGGTTGCCGATTTAGATAATCGCCGTTTATCCACGATCAATTCCTCCGGTTACGAGGCTAATATCGCCGAGCTACAGAACGCTGCACGCGCGGGAGGCTTTTTCAATGCCGATCTGGATACCGACGGTACCTTACGGTCTTCACCGCTCATCATCCAATATGGCAACGGCTATTACGAATCACTAGGGCTGGCAACTGCCCGGGTCGCGCTGGGTGCAACTGCAATCCGTCCGCAATTTTTGACCGACACCGATCGTGACTACGGTGTACTGGACTCATTGGTACTCAATACCAAACCGATAGAAAAGCACATCCCGGTCGACGATTTGGTCAAGGTACAAATCGATTATCGCGGCACGGGTGGGCCGGCGGGAGGAGGGTACCGGTATATCTCGGCTACCGATGTATTGCATGAACGAGTCGCAACGGGAGATTTGCAGCAGCGTATTGTATTGGTCGGCACCACCGCGCCAGGTTTAAATGATTTGCGGTCTGCTCCGATGAATAATCAATACCCCGGAGTGGAAGCGCATGCCAATATCATTGCCTCGATACTGGATGACAGCTTTAAACATCAACCTGATTACAGCGCCGGATTTAATTTTCTGCAAATACTGATCGTCGCCGCAATCCTGATTATGGGACTCTCAAAATTAAAACCAGTCTCCAGCATCCTGGTTACCGGATTGGTGACCGGTAGCGTGATCTGGTTTAATTTCTGGGCCTATCAGGTTCAGGGATTGGTGCTTCCGGTCGCTACGGTATTACTGTTAATTCTCGCACTGTTTATGTTTAACGTAGCCTGGGGATACTGGTTTGAAGTGCGTATCAACCGCGCGATGACGAATTTGTTCGGCGAATACGTGGCACCGGAATTGGTTGAAGTGATGGCGGCAGATCCGCAGAATTACAGCATGGATGGTGAAAAAAAAGTGCTGACGACACTGTTTGCCGATGTGCGCAGTTTTACGACGATCTCGGAGCAACTGGAAACCAATGACTTACGCGAATTTATTAATATCTACCTGACCGCCATGTCAGAAGATATTCGTGGCAATAAAGGCACCCTGGACAAATACATAGGCGATTGCGTGATGGCGTTTTGGGGCGCGCCGGTTGCGCTGCCTGATCATGCGGCCCGTGCAGTAAGCAGCGCGTTACAGATGCAAAAAACGGTGCAGCGCCTGAATCTGGACTTTGCGGCGCGCGGCTGGCCGGTGCTAAAAATTGGTATCGGAATCAATAGCGGTGAGGTCAGCGTCGGCGACATGGGCTCCAAAATACGCCGGGCGTATACCGTGATGGGCGATCCTGTCAATCTGGCTTCGCGACTGGAAGGGATTACCAAACAATACGGCGTCGGGGTGGTGGTGTCTGAGTCGACCAAGCTTGCCGCGCCTGAATTTGCCTATCGCGAATTGGATAGAGTCAGAGTGAAGGGCAAGAATGAAGCTGTTGTGATCTATCAACCGGTAGCCTTGCAGGCTGCATTAGATGCGGAAACCCGCGCGGCATTGGCGCGCTGGGAGCTGGCGCTAACGCTATACCGGTCGCGAGAATGGGAACAGGCTAATTCCATCATTGAAGAACTGCATCACCTCTATCCAGATCAACTTCTGTATGCCATGTATCTTGAAAATATTGCCGTGCTTCGAACTTTGCCACCCGATGATACATGGCAGGCGTTGACCAACTTTGAGACCAAATAAACGGATGCTGTAAAATGATGCGATAAATTGTTGCACAGCAACAACCAGATACAATTCGAAATGTATTTCAGGCAAATTTCCTTTGCTCAACATCATCAAAAATGATGTAATAGCGGCAATTAAAAATCTATAAAATAGTTCACATCACAGTTTGGAAATAATTATATGAATTTCGGGATAAAAAAATCACTCCTCGCGCTGGCAGTTCTGGGCGCTTTTGCAGGTGCAGCGTCTGCGCAAACGTCAGTCACCATGTATGGCGTGCTGGATGCTGGTGTCAGTATCCAACAGCCTTCTGCGACAAATTCCGCCGCAGGCAACCAGACTTCGCTGCAAAGCGGTATTTCAACGCCTTCGCGTATCGGTTTTCAGGGGAGCGAAGATTTCGGCGGCAGCCTGAGAGCAATCTTCCAGCTGGAAGCGGGTCTGCAGCTCAATAACGGTGACAACTCCACGACAGGCACTTTGTTTGACCGCGCTTCATGGATTGGTCTGAATGGTGATTTCGGTACAGTTATGGTGGGACGTCAGTTCACGCCGATGTATAACGCGGTGTATTCAATTGACCCATTTTCATTGGGCATGGCCGGTAATGCCGGCAACCTGATGCATTTGGGCGGCGCAAATATCAATGGCAACACACTGGTCGGCGGGAATAATCCGGCCCTGCTCGATGGCGGCGGCAGCCAGGCACAAAATAACTCGATGCGCTATGTCTCGCAAAGCTGGAATAATTTTTCGCTTGAATTTAACTACGGCCTGGGCGGGCAGGCTGGCAGTACCAGTGATGGATCGGAAACCGGCGCGACGATTAATTATCTGAACGGTCCGGTCATGTTACTGGCATCGATGGATGAAACCAATACACTCAATAACAGCAAATCGTTCAAAACAGTGCTGGTCGGCGGAACGATTAACTGGACAGAATTTGGTGTGCCGCTGAAAACCAATATCGCCTATCAGACCAACAATGGCTCGGATGTGATTAACGGTCCAAGCGTCGATTCAACCAACCTGCTGCTGGGCGTACGCATTCCGTTCAGCGCACAACAGGAAATATTATTTTCCTATATCCACAACGACAATAAAGCTGCAGGCATGTCGGGCGATCAGTTCGCTTTGGGCTACACCTATGCCTTGTCGAAACGCACTACCCTGTATACCTCCATCGGCGAGATCATCAACAAGAACGGTGCTGACTATTCATTGGGTAACGCTTCCAATGCCGGTTATGGCGTAAGAGGCTTCGATCTGGGTATGCGCCACGCTTTCTGATAACGCTGTTGGCAGTACAAAAAAACGGCAGCCTGGTGAATAACCAGGCTGCCGTTTTTCTATGCTTAACAGTCGGAATCCGGGCTGGCGTCATGTCTACGTCACACGTCTTCGCTAGTATGTCGCTGCAATTTGCCAGCGGCATACACCATTCAGCAGTTCAGCGAGGCCAGCTTCATGGAAGTGAATTTCAAAAAATTTAAAGAACCATCTGTGCATAATCTTGCAGCAGAGCTGGATAAAATTATCGCTCAGGCGACAGTCAGGATATTGTTTCAACCGATCTTCAGCGCCGGTACCGGCAGCATCATAGGCTGGGAAGCACTATGCCGCGGACCGGTAGATTCGCCGCTGCATATGCCGCTGGAACTGTTCGACGTTGCTGCAACTCACGGACGCCTGATCGCGTTGGAATGTCTGGCACTGAAGGTGGCGCTCAGCCGCTTTAAAAGGCTGGATTTGCCGGGCCAGCTGTTTTTGAATGTCACGGTCGATTCGATGATTCATTCCAGCCAATATCATGACCATATCTCCAGAGAGTTGATTGAATTCGGCATTCCGTCGAGCCGCATCGTCATTGAGCTAACGGAATCGCGCCCGGTCAATGATCCGGTTGCGCTGGAGCTCGCCATAGACGGGTTGCGGGCTATGGGTTTTGTGATGGCGATTGACGATCTCGGCGAGGGGTTCGCCAGCCTCAAGCGCTGGGTCAAGATGCGTCCCGATTTCGTCAAGATCGACCGGCATTTTATTGATGGCGTACACAATGATCAGATCAAACAGCAATTCATTCGTTGTATCGTCGAGGTGGCCAAGGGAGTTGGCTGTGCGGTGATCGCCGAGGGTGTGGAGGATCAGGCGGATCTCCAGTCGTTGCGACAACAGGGTGTGGACCTGGTGCAGGGATATCTGTTGGCGCATCCGCTGCCGAGCCCGTCGCTGGATATTAAGCCGGCGATAACCAAAGTTTTTAATGACACGCGGGTCTCGATTTCGGTGTCGAAAAAAGAGCAGGCTCTGAGCGGCAGCGCGATTTGTGCGCGCAACCTGGCGGTCGTGTCAGCTACCGTTACGCCGGCTTTTTCCTGCATGGACGCGATCCGGATGTTTGCGTCGGATACCCTGTTAAATGCGCTGCCGGTTCTGGATGAGGAGGATCGGGTGATCGGGATTCTGCGCTCCAACGATGTCTTGCGACACGGGTCGGAAACATTCTTCAACGAAGTGTACGGGCGACGTTCGTGCAGCGTGATCATGGATGTGCATCCGCTGGTATTTGACGTATCCGCGACGCTGCGTACCATGTCCGAGGTGGTTGCGAATCTGAATGACCGGCATCTGGTGGATGGCTATGTCGTGATCGAACAAGGTCGCTATTTCGGTTCCGGAAAAATGACCGACCTGCTCAAGGCAGTGTCGGATATTCAGATTATTACGGCGCGCTACGCCAATCCGTTGACGCTGCTACCGGGTAATGTACCGATAGATGAGCATATCAAGGAGTGCCTGGCTGAGCAGGCGATATTTGCCGCTGCGTACTTTGATCTGGATTACTTCAAGGCGTTTAACGATGTCTACGGCTATCGCACCGGCGATAATGTCATCCAGCTTGCCGCGCGGGTATTGTCTGACGCCACCGATACCGGACTGGATTTTTTGGGTCATATCGGCGGAGACGACTTTGTTGTGGTGTTCAAATCGCCAGATTGGGAGCAGCGGGTACAAAAAATTCTGCGTGAATTTGATTTGGCAGTGAAAATCTATTTCCGCAACGAGCATTTGGCCGACGGTGGCTTTATCACGCAAAACCGACAGGGCGTCGATATTTTCCATCCTCTGGTGAGTTTGTCGGCGGGTATAGTGCTGGCAGAATCCGGCGCGGTAAAGTCGTCGTTCGAACTTTCTGAGCAACTGGCAGAAACCAAAAAAATGGCGAAAAAAATGAATGGCAGCAGTTACTTTGTTGATCGCCGCAATGGGCGCAAACTGCGCTCTGACAGTTAATACTGCGCGTCGCCTGTTCAATATTAAGAATGTCTGAGGCCATAATTTGGCCCACCATCACAATCGCCAGCGCGAAAAATAAAAGACGACATGTCGCGATGTCGCCTAATTCATGTAAATTATCAAAATTGAATTATGATCTTTAGAATAATAAAGATTGAATTCTGTTCGCAGATAAATCATTCAAATTTCCGCTAATTGGTAGTATCATGAATTGGTATCAAAAATGAACAGCAAGCACAATAAAACACTCAATAGCATATTTGCAGACCCAGTCAGCGGCTGTATAGAGTGGCGCAAAATTGAAGCACTCTTTGTGGCTTGTTGTGCGACCGTTATAGAAGGTAATGGTTCGCGAGTGCGGTTCGAACTCAACGGAGTAGTGGCATCGTTTCACAGGCCGCACCCGGAAAAGGAAGCAAAGCCTTATCAGGTTCGTGACGCAAGGGAATTTCTAATTAAAGCAGGAGTAAATCCATGAATGTCATGGCATATAAAGGCTATTTGGCCAAAATCGGTTATTCAGACGAAGATGAATTATTTACAGGCAGACTTGCAGGGATTGATGATGTGATTGGTTTTCACGGTGAATCCGTTGCCGAGCTCAAAGCAGCATTTATTGAAGCTGTTGAAGACTATTTGGATACCTGCAAAAAGCTGGGCAGAAAACCACAGAGAGCATATTCAGGAAAGTTTGTAGTGCGCATAGAACCGGAAATACATGCGCGAGCAGCAATCGCTGCTGAAACAGAGGGTAAAAGTTTAAATGCCTGGATTGGAGATGCCATCATTGAAAAACAGATGATGCATGCCTAGTATCATTGAACAGAAAAACTCTGAATAATTTGTATAGTCTATTGATTTTAAAAAAATATTTTTGGTCTGCCCTAGTGGAATCGAACCACTAACCTATGCCTTAGAAGGGCATTGCTCTATCCAGTTGAGCTAAGGGCAGAATGAGGAGGGGATGCCTGGTTACTTGCGATTTCCAAGTATTTTTGGAAGGCCGTATGATACCTTTTATATGCTCTGACGACAAGAACTACGGAGTTTTTAAACTTTGTAGCCAGGAATTTTACTGTCATCCACCGTATCGATCTGTGCCGGATCCATAAATCGTCGCGCGTAATCCAGATACACCTTGCTGCGCACGAAGACGTCAAAAATATCCGGATCAACGTGCCCGCCAAGTGAAAATTTACCCAGAATTTCCAGCGATTCGGTCAGCGTTTTTCCCACTTTGTAGGGCCGGTCTTTAGACGTCAGCGCTTCGAAAATATCTGCAATTGCCATTAGTCTTGCCTGCACCGACATCTGGTCGCCGCGCAATCCTCGCGGGTACCCTTTGCCGTCCATGCGTTCATGATGTCCGCCTGCATACTCGGGCACGTTTTTCAAATGACGCGGCCACGGTAATGCCTCCAGCATCTTGATGGTTAACACGATATGGTTATTAATGATGGTGCGCTCTTTGGCATTCAATGTGCCCGCGACTATCGTCAGATTTTCAACCTCTTCCGCATCCAAAAAATTGACCGTTACCCCATCCGGCCCGCGCCAGAGATACTGGGCGATTTGTCTGACCCTATCCTGATCCGCCGCTGACATGCGTTCACCGCCTATATTCGCCTTGCGTAAA
>Ga0206992_1118_pt1 | contig 16426 bp, 16 predicted proteins | sample Alteio_BWMinCont_6_FD_153267 | JGI IMG/M metagenome (GOLD analysis project Ga0206992, IMG submission 153267) | Enriched cells from forest soil in Barre Woods Harvard Forest LTER site, Petersham, Massachusetts, United States -... | ecosystem: Environmental > Terrestrial > Soil > Temperate forest >... | reverse complement strand
GGATAGTGCAGCGATGTCCGCATATAGCCGGCTGCGTCAATTGGATTGTCTGAAATGGGCGCTAAGCGGAAGGGGAGTTCCAAATGGAGCCCTGTCCAGGAGTACGGGCAGGAAGCTCGGAATGGCCGCTGGCGCATTCATCCCGCTGGATCCCCCACGATTTTCTCTTGTGCCAATTTTGTGCCAATCCTATCTTGGAACTGACTGGAATCGGTGCAGATCATAGGTATGGGAAGGGGACTGGAAAGGCTGTTATCTCAATATCTTAGCATGTTGGGGTAGCAGTTTTGTTAGGGTCAATTTAGCCCTTGCGATGCCAATAGGTCGAACCTATGACCCCACCCGTGTGAAGGGTGTGCTACCCCGCTGGGCTACGCGCCCACCCCGAAGGACAGAGAGGGCTTATAACCCGCGCGAATCCTGGCGTCCAGCCTAGGGTTCCGGTCACATTTCCGCGCCGAACCGATCCGCAGGCTTGCGCAGAACAGCGCGGGAACATGAAGGCTTGTGATGACACGTGTGGCAAATTGCTGACACGCGTGTCCGTCAGATGTTCCCGGACGCTCGACCGCCGAGTTGCGAGCTTGAATCTGCAAGTAGGAATCATCTGGACGGGAGCTATCAGGGCTCTGGCCCTGATCGGATTGGCTCAGGGTCGACACCAAGTCCGAGTGAAGCCGCCATCCGCCGACGCGGCATGGGTGTCCGCGCGGTCGCATCCTCCTAGGTCGGCGGGAAGGCGCACATGGCGCCCCCGTCGACCGTGTGGACGGCACCGGTGATGAAGGAGGCGCGGCTGCTAGAAAGGTAGAGCACCAGTTCGGCGACTTGCTGTGCCTTTGCGACGCCACGAAATGGCGGCATCTTCAATTCCGATGGCGGTATGATCGGCTCCTCCACCGGATCGGAGACGAACATTCGTGTGCTGACCGTGCCGGGACATACGATATTGACTCGCGCGCCCTTGGCCGCGAAGGCGGGCGCCGCGGATCGGGCGATACCGATAACCGCATGCTTCGATGCGCAATAGGCAGTGTTCAGATCCCAGCCCATCAGACCAGCCGCCGACGACATGACCACGACGGCGCCCTCGCGCCGGATCACACGGCCCACGCTTTTCAACCCCAGATAACAACCGCGTTGATTGACCGCGATCACGCGGTCGAAATTTGCAGCTGTGCTCTCGAAGAAGCCCGTGAGATCGCCGAGGATCGCGGCGTTGAGATTCGCGACGTCGAGCCCGCCGAACCGGCTCACGGTTTCGTCGACCATGCGGTCATTGTCGGCTTCCAGTGAGATGTCGATTTTGCAGGAAAAGGCCTCGCCGCCGGCGTCGCGGATGACGCGAACCGTGTCGTCGGCACCGGCGAGGTCGATGTCCGCGACGCAGACCTTCGCACCTTCCTCGGCAAAGCGTCGCGCGGTCGCCCGTCCCATGCCGAGTGCGGCGCCGGTGACGATCACGACCTTGTTCTCGAACATGCGTTCACTCATCAGAAGCTCCTCGACGATCGATATGCGCGGCCGATATTGGCTCACGCGCCGGACCGCTTTCCGATCCTAGACACAATAACAATTTGAATGAAATGTTTCTTGTACCCAGATCGGAAAGGGAATATGATTTATTTTCTGAAAGTGATTCTTTAAAGCCCGAGCCAGAGCGTCGATGATGAGTGCCTTTCTGAATGAGCACGATGCGGCCGTGAGCCACAAGGATGGTCCAAGTTCAATGAAATGCCGTGAACGGCAGACCAGGAGGAAGGCTTGGATGCGCTGCAGGCAAGGCCGATGAAGTATCGGAACCTCGACACTGGATTCCCCAGAGGATCGCCCGCACATGGTCGATAGCTTGCCCATCCTCTGGTAGGAGAAGGTTTCGCGTGTCGTATCACCTGATCATCTGGAACGGCTTCTTCGTCGACGGTTCTGGCCGAGCTCTGTTCCAGGGGGAGAAACACGCATCGCGATAGTCATAATCGATCATCGCCGCTGTCAAGGCCACACGATGTGTCTCAACAATGCGCCCGAACTCTTCATACTAGACGATGATGGCTACAACCGCATGCCGTCGGTCACAGTTGAGCCCCAACAAGAGTCTCTGGCGAAAAGAGCTGCACACCTTTGTCCTGAGCGGGCAATCAGGACGCAAGATGGCGGGCGTATCGCCGGTTCCATTCAATTAGAGAAGAAAACGCTTTTAGAACATCGAGGGAGCAATTATGACGAGCCCGGCGACTAGTCTGGATATAAATGCGCTCATTGAAACACCACCGGTAAACCCAGCATACTCAATTGCGCGGCCTTCGCATGTGCCTTCCAGTTTAGTCCGCCCCTACCCATATGTGCTCGGGGCGAAGACAAAACTGCGTCCGCACAGCTTCATACCCGCGATCCACGAAGGGCCCGAGATATTTTGGGCGGAACGCGCGTTCAATGGCGTGGGCGGCGCATGGGTGCCGCGCAAGCTCGAGCACTTACGTAAAATCTATAGTGACAACGTAAATTTTTCTACGCGTGGGATTGCGCCGTATGCGGCGATGATTGGCGAAGACTGGATTCTCCTCCCAATGGAGGCCGATCCACCTTTCCACGGTCTGTTCCGGTCAATGGTCAATCAGGCTTTAGCACCCAAGAGAGTGGCCGCTCTCGAAGACAAAATCCGTCAATACGCGCGCGAATATGTTATGAATCTCAAAGAGAAAGGCAAATGCGAGTTCATGACGGAATTCGCATTTGAATTCCCTATCAAGGTATTCTTAGAGCTGATGGGATTACCCCAAGATCATGTAGCTCAATTCCTGGATTGGGAGCACAAACTTCTACACGAACCTGACCCGCAAGAAATCATCAAGGCTACACGCGAGGTCGGCGATTATCTGCGCCATGAAATCGAGGATCGCCGCCTGATTCCACGTGAAGATTTAATTAGCTTTGGCGTGCAGATAGATAAGGAGGGACGCACCTTATCTGAAGATGAGCTACTTGGATTTTGTTTTAACTTATTTCTCGGTGGCTTGGACACCGTTTCGACTAGCATGGCCTGGCAATTTCTGCATCTGGCGGAACATCCTGATCATCAGGCGATGCTGCGAGCCAACCCTGCAATGATTCCGACAGCGATCGATGAGATGATGCGAGTCTATGCGTCGGTCGTCACATACCGCGAATGCCTGCGTGAAACGCCAATGGGCGGTGTGACGATTATGCCCGGCGATAAGGTAGTGATGGCGACCTTCCTGGCAGGTCATGATCCCGAAGCCTATCCGGATCCGGATACGGTCATTCTCGATCGAGCGCCCCGTCACGTCAATTTCGGTTATGGCTCGCACATGTGCATAGGCATGCACCTTGCGCGCCGCGAAATGCGGATCGCGCTGGAGGAATTTCTGGCTGAAATTCCGGAGTTCAGCGTGGCGATCGATGCCGACATTACCTACTATCTTGCAGCGGTCGTCCAACCGATTGCGCTACCCCTCGCGTGGAGGGTCTAATTACATGCCTAAAATTCATTACTGTGATGCGAAGAGTACCGATTTTGTCTGTGAAGTAACTGCAGCGACCCGGATCACGCGAAGAATATGCATACTCAACTGAATTCCAAATCTGCAAATTCTCCTTGAGAGTCTTAAATATGAGGGACTATCACGTGGCAGGAACCGCTAGAAACCGCACGTCGATCCAATTCGATCCAATTGAATTAAAACGACAAGCGGCTCTGGAACTTGGTCTTGAGGAATTCGGCGAAGACCCATTTGGTGAGTTTTTCGCCCGTTTCATCGATGCTTTGAACGATGACGGCGTGATGACGGCCAAGGGGGTTGCGATTACCGAAACTGAAATCCTGTCAGTACTCCGCAATCGACTGGAGCTGCGGGACTGGCTGGCCCGGGAACCTTCCATCGGGATGGAGCCCATAGACCGCCCAATTCTCCTTATGGGACTTCCCAGGTCTGGCACGACATTCATGCACCATTTGTTTGATCACGACCCCAAATTGCGATTGCTGCGCATGTGGGAGACTCTTCGCCCTTGCCCGCCACCGGCCGTCGATCCCGATTCGGTAGTGGCCAGGCTCGAAGTCGCGCGTCGTAACAAAGAAGACTGGCAATCGGACGTCGAGAATTTCGACGCTACCCACCTGTTAGACCCCGACGGGCCCGATGAGTGCACTCACCTCATTAGCCAAGTCTTCGCCATGGTCGGATTTCTGAATGTGATGAAGGTTTCCAGCTTTTTCCGCTGGTTAAGCGAATCGGCCGACTTCTTCAAGGTTTATCGGCACCACAAGAGTGTATTGCAGTTGCTTCAGTGGAAAGCGCCACACCGCCGTTGGGTGCTAAAATACCCAAATTATGTGTTGTCCATGAAAGAATTGAGCGACACTTATCCCGATGCGCTTTTTGTCGTGTCGCATCGCGACCCAGTGCGAACCCTGGCTTCACTCTGCGATCTCACTCATCAGTTCCGCGCTCCGCGCTACGCCGACAATGACCGCGTCAAGATAGGTCAGGAGATGTGGTATTTTGTTCAGAAACACGTCGACCACCTGCTAGCGTTTCGGCGATCCGACACCAAGACCCGTATCCACGACGTCGACTACAATGGACTGGTCTCCGATCCAGTCGCGACTGTTGAATCCGTATATGCCGCTATGGACTTGGAATTGCCGAAGCCTGTTAGAGAAAAGCTCGCCGACTGGACGCAGCGCAATCCCAAAGGCAAGCGGGGCACACACACATATCGCCTCGAAGAATATGGACTCGACCGTGATCGCGTAGAGGCCGGATTCGCCGAGTATCGCCGCGCATTTGACATCCCGAGTGAAGAGAGCTGACACAATGAGCGCGCAGTGGCAGGAGTTTTGCAATACATTGCAAGAGACCGGAAACGAGTTGCTCCTCGCCGCACCGGACGATCAAACACGAGCTGAAGGCGTCGCCTACCTGGCGAGGCTCGCCGCATACGGCATTGAGCGCCATATGATGGGCTCAGACCGGCTCACCAATGGCCTTACTTTCAGTGCGCCGCGGATCGGCGGGTATAATCCGGATTACCGGATCGGCGCTGCGAATCTACAGTCCGGTCGGCGTTACCGGATCAGAGGACGGATGAATGAAGCCTATCGCATAGGATTGGGTGTCTATTCATTGGCGCCCGATGGCGGCCTTCTCCTCGACGACTATAAGGTGCTGATGGCCGGCTCACCTGGCTTGGGACATGACGGAGATTTCGACGAGCAGATTGGCCCGGATATGGCGTCAGAAAAGGGGCTTCACACCTGCCCAACAACCAACCTCTTCTTAGTAAGAGAAATTCTTCTGAAGCAGGGCGGTAAGCGCGCCGAGTTGGCCTTCGATACGGACGAGCAATCGGCAAACCACGATTTGCTTTCAGTTGAGCGGATGGGGCAAGGCATGGCTGCGGTGCAGCATTTCTTCAATGGCAGCATGAAGCAGTTTCTTAGCTGGACGAACCATTTCGCCTCGCTGCCGAACATCATGGAACCGTTGCTGCCGGAATTTGATAATAAATTAAATGGCGACCCTGGCACCGTCTACTATACTGGCTATTTCAATCTCCATGAAGATCAAGCTCTGGTAATCGAGGTTCCCGATATGACCTGCGACTACTGGGGGGTTATGTTGGCGAATCACTGGCAAGAGCCGCTTCCAGCGAGCTTTCTGAATCATGTTACCGCGAAGAAGGACGACGATGGAGTGGCTCGGATCATGATCACATCGCGCGACCCCGGCCCTGGAGGCGCGAATTGGCTGTCCACCGGCGGCCGCTCACGCGGTGTTATCTGGCACCGCACGATCAACGCCAACATCCGGCAGACGCCGCGCTGCACGCTGCGTGGGTAACAGAGTTGGCGGCGGGGACGCGCCGCCACCCCAACGCTGCTGCCTATTAGGTGACTTGGAGCGTTCTTGTGGCACCACTCGGTGGATTGGCGCCGTGCACAAAAACGCTTGATGCGCGACCTGTATTTTGATTCAGGGCCATTAGGGGCAAGTCAATTTTCTATATAAACAAATCCGTCTCTCACCCTAAATGAATGAACTGTTAAGTTGCGAGAGCACGGGCCATCTAGGACTTGTCCCGTCTACAGGTCGAACTTAGCGCTATGCCACGTACACTCCAGGACATGGCCCTCCACCTCCCCATACTTCGAAAGGGAAGCACCGTTATGCGTGCATAGGTCGTCCACCACGTAGACATCGCTGCCGGCCTTGAACACGGCGACGGGCGTTCCGGTTGCCAGGACGACACGCAAGCCTCCATTACCGGGAACGTCGGCAAGCGCGCAGAGCCTGTAATTGTGCTCTTCCATATTTCGTGCCCGCGCTGCCCTTCAACGTTTCTAGTGAAGGTCATAGAATCGCATGGCGCCTCCCGCTAGAACCGCAGCTTCGACATCCGGCTTCAATCCCATCTTCTTGATCATTCTTGCGGCTCCCCAAAACCCGTCGGGATGAGGGTAGTCGCTCGCCCAAAGGATGTTATTAGGCCCGATATCCGCGAGGGGGATCGCCCGGGTTGCCGGGAACGCAGTGACCGAAACTTGGGGATACGCGGATCTCCGGCGCCAACGGCGCGAACCCTTCCCCGCGCGAGCGGCGAAGCCCTTTAGCGAACTGTTCCGAATCTGCGGCGCAACGCGCCGGCCACGCTCATGATGCGCGAGGGATCGTAACCGGATGATCGAGACGCTTAGCGGCTCGGTGACGCCCGCAGAAGCGGGCGGAGTAGAGCCCGGTCCCGAAGGGACGCGATTAAATCCTACATCGCATCCTATCGAGTAAGAGATTTGCTACATCCGCAAGATTCTTGTGTGAATCTCCTTGCGACAGACCATTAGTAAATGGACAATGGAATTGTCAGCGCACGTATCTGTCGGCTCAAATATTTCAGTAGCGATTTCGCGAAGAATTTCCGCGAGAGCAGAATGGAGGATAAGAAAATGGCCTCTGATCGGGGTTTGGGCCACGCGCCGAGGCACACGATTCAAATCATTGTGCTGTTGGCAACATCTCTCGCGTGGAAAGTCGCTTATGCTGCGGACATGATCCCAATAAGCTGTACGATGAAAAGTGAAAAAAGCAATCAATCGATTGGCACCGAGACACGATCAGTAACCAGTGTGTATTACTATGAAATATCCACTAGCCAGATTGTCGAAGGAGCTGACATTCATCAGAACATATTAAATATTCTAATAACGAACAATACAATAACTTGGAAAGAGTCGGAATTTCTTAAAGCAGGTGCCGCTTATTACAACTACAAGATAGATCGAAGCACCGGCGCTTTTCTGATGAACGAAAATGACATGACGGGAAAAGGTGCTTCCATCGGATCGCGCCAAGTAGATGGCACCTGTCAGAAAGCGCCACCGTCAGCGCAATATATTTTGGGGCCTTAATATCTATAAAGCGAGATAGCATTAGGTCTAGTTGATTGTGAAGTATTGCTAGATGAATTGGTCGGAAATCACTGCTGGAAGCAAAATTTAATTAACTTCAAGATTTCGGTCGGACCTTACAGAGGGAACAAGGGAATGTTTTTTAAGAAAACGTATGAATTTTCTTTAATTAATCGCTTTCTAGTTCGTATTTTTTCCGTCATATTCGCCGGAGGGACTGTCTCTCTATTATCTTCATGTTCATTTGGACCTATTGCATCGACCACCTCTTTATCTCCGGCTGTTGAGGCCGGCACCACAAACTACAATGACGCAGTGGGAGACGCTTCCGATCAAATTCTTCTTACCAACATTCTTCGCGCCAAAAATCTTGAGCCGCTTAATCTGACCCAACTATCGTCCATTTCGGGGACGTTGTCCCTCCAGGGAAGCTTAGGGTTTACGTTGCCTTGGGGCTACGGCGTCGGCAGCAATGGTTTGGCTAAGGGGCAAAACTCTGGCAGCCCTTCTATAAGCGGGAGCACCACGCCTACCTTTAGCCTGACACCTCTCAATACCCAGGCTTTCACCCAAATGATTCTTCAGCCTATTTCAGCCTCTTACGTATTAAACCGGGGACAAGCCGGTATTCCGCGCGAAGTTCTTTTTTCACTATTCGTTAAGGAGATCGATATCCCTACGGATTCTGGATCTTTGACGCGATATTTGAACGATCCAGACGATGAGACCCATCTCGCGGCCTTTCGGACACTTGTCGATAAATTAGTCAAAAATAACGCGACTCTAAGAGCAATGGATATTCTTGATCCCGTCGGGCCAGAATTCGATTTTCTTGGTGCGGTATCCCAAACCCATCCCGACTATGCGCACAACGATATCAACCATTCTGTGACAATTTCCGGCAACGGTGCAAATGCGGACACGGAAGCGTTCAGTCTGGTAACCGGCAGCAGCGACGGTCAGTACCATGTCGGTAACGCAGACGGTAAAAAAGCGAGCAAAAACGGGCAGCTTTTTCGAGTTTACTCTGGCCAGGTTGAACTGTGCGTCGATAAGCAGTTTTTTACTGGTTCTACGCCAGAGAAAAAAACGAAGGATGGAAAAATTAAGCCAACTGAGAAACAAGACGCGGGTTTTGCGGGGAAGGCGCAAGCTCAACGCGAGATCTTTTCATTTGTACCCCCTTCCTCCGTGAGTGGCGGTGGGAAAGGGACGTCAGCTGCACCGGCCACGGCTTCTGCTACACCTTCGACGGCCGGAATGACCGCAACGCTTCAAGCGGGTCGAGTTAGCGCAATTGTTAGAGAGGATTCCTGCCATGCCGATCAAATCGTCTTGCCACCAATTTCAGAGAGGCAGTTTGCAGACGCGTCGAGTGCCTTCGTTCACGTTCAGTGGCGTTCACTGTCGGAGGTGTTTGACTATCTTGGTGCAATTCTAAGATACAACGAGCGGCATAAGGCGTCGGAGATCTTCAAACTAAAGATTGCGCCCGACTCCTCGATCGCCGCAGAACCGGGGTTCGGACCTCCGTTGTCGGTAACCCTTTTTGAGGCTTCAAAAGGGGGCCCGGGGCACTTATCGGTTTGGCACCGGGACATTAACTATGTCGTGCCCGATGTCGAAGATTCGAACGCGAAAGCCGACTACACAAGGGCTGTGTTGTCGATGCTGAGTTTGCTCATCAATTATTCGTCTCAGCCAGCTCCCGCCTCATCGTCCGCGCCACTGCGACTGTTGCCGATCCCCTGACGATAGGCCCGCGCAAGCGGGCGGGCCATATGAAGCCCGTGCGGAAGCTCAATTACTTTACTGTGCCGGTTATGCTGGATTAGAAGCGCGATCTGCGTTTATCCCATTTCTGGATTTCAAGCGGGCGCCGAGATGGAAAACGCTGTACATCGTGCTGGCCGCTACTCTTGTGCGCGAAGGATCGTTACAGAATGGCCGAGACGGCTTTGCTGCTCCGGGACGTGCGAATGCGGGCGGAGTAGAGCCCGGTCCCGGAGGGATGCGACCTATCGGGAGGAAGCAACAAATTCAATGCCGCCATCCGAAACGCAGACTAGACTCAACTCCGGGCGGGGTGCCCCGACTCGGCGGATGTTCACAGTGGATTTAGGCGAAGTAACAAAATTCGTTCGCGCGGCGATCGAGGCCAGCGTCTATATCGCGCCGACCGATCCAGGTCTTACCCGACAGGAAATCGAGACGATTGGCAAAGAGGCAGGTTTCCTACCAGGTGAACTTGGGGATGCCATCCAACGCCTTGATAGCCGTCCAAACGGGAATGAGCGGGCGCTGCCCGACGCCCCGATACGAACGCTATGGCTGATTCATCGCCTGAATGATCCGGAATATCGAAATTTCGCCGCGTTCGACTTCGTGATTTCGGCACTTCAGCTCGCAGTTCGCTCAGAAGGCGCAGATCGAACGACAGGTAATTGTTCAGCAAGCCGTCGATCAAGGCCTTCCCGAACATGACGTCGAACTTGCTTTGACCGTCATGGTGATGTCCGGTCACCTCACGGAGAAGGATGGGATCATACGCTTTAAACCCGGACACGAAGGCCACTCGCTTCCCGGGACGGCTGTCAAACAGCCTCCTCTGCAGCTGCGCAAACGGGACGATCTGGCCCGTGCATACCCGCTGGTGGAGCGGATCATCGGACAACGTGGGAACCTCGAAGCCAAGGTGCCAGAGAGCGTCGAACCCAGGCCTCCTTTTCTTCATAAGGTCACAACCGCCGCTAGGCGGAATAATGAGATTGCAGAACTGTTCGCGGAGTATGACGAACTGGTGCGGGATGTGGGACGTTCGCGGTATCCATCATTTCAGGCAAACCTAAAACGATGGCTGCGCTTCCTCGACGGCACCGGCCCATTTGCGGCGCCGATCCTGCAAAAGCTGGAAGCTGCCGCTGATTTTCCGACCTGGTTTGAACCATACCGCATTGGCATGTTCGGGATGTTCGACGGCCTGTTGGAATGGCCGGAGCAGAAGGAAAAAGCACTCGGGACGCAATTGCTCCTGATGCGGCAGTTCGCGACAGACAGTGTGAGTCCCGGCGAGTTTGCGATGGCCATTCTGCGAACCAGCAGCATGAACGAAAGCATCAGCCAAGTTATCGACCAGATATTCCAACCCTTATCGGCAGCACTGCGCCGGTATCTTCAGAGAGAAATCGAGCATCAGCCCCTCATCTTGGTGCCGACTCCCCCGGCCATTCCCACCGCCGATGGATACGTCACGCTCGATCATAACAGCCCGCAATACCGCGAAGCAGAAGAAAAACTGGACCTGACGATCCAGGCAGTCATTGAGAAAAACGACTATCCGGATCAGGAAGATAAAGAGCAGCGGCTTGGCGAACTTTCGGCAGGCAGGACGCTATTTAGAGCGGCACGTATTCGAGTGGCAGCGTTCGTCGGTATTGTGATGCCAACCCTGGTTTGGCTGGTGAAAACATTCGCTGGCGATTGGGTGGGTAAAGTTGCCGAACTGGCCTGGAAAGCTTTGAAGGCTTTGCTGGGCATCCCGTAGTCGTGGTTGAGAGTGCGGAAGTTGACCAGCCGTAGCACCGGCTATTCTAAACGAGGAGTCGTTGCCGAATGGCCGAGACTCGCCGCGCCCCGGGGGCAATCCTAGGACAATCTAATTTATCGCAAATTGCCTAGTGCTTTGATAACGTACCGAAAGGAGTTTAGCAGGAGTCACGGGTGACCGGAGCCGCAGAAAAAGAAAAAAAGCCGGTCGCTTCAGCCATAATCGTCTTGCTCATAATAGTCGCGCTTTCGCTTATGGTTGAAGGCGCGCTTATTAAGCTGGTCCCTGACGACATCCAGTTAGGCACGATCAGCCTAAAAGAAGGCGGTGCCGTTATTAAATTTTCCGGCGGAGTTGCGCTCTTTTTTCTAATTTTCAGCCGGATCACATCGGCCTTTAAAGTGATACTTACAATCATTGCCTCTCTGGGATTTCTTATTTTCGGTGCTGGATTGTTTTATACCTCGTTCTTCGGGCTCAACGATCTCGCCGTAGTGACGCAAAATTCTCCAACAGTCCGACTAGAACCAGGATATCCGACGGTGAGCCAGCAGCCGTCTGTAGAGCTACCAACAACAGAATTGCCGCAAGAAGAATCGCAATTATCCATACATAGAAGTGCTCAGAATCTGGTCGATCAATCCCGGATTACGCTAGACCACCTGCGGGCCAGCAATGAATTTGGCAACGCGAGGGAGCTGATTCGCGGGGCGCGCGCAGTCCTAATCGTGCCGCGCGTCGTCAAGGCTGGCTTCTTCCAGGGCAATGCAGGCGGCAACGCCGTGATGCTTGCCCGCTCGGCGAGCGGCACTTGGACCGACCCGGTCTTCTACACGCTGACCTCGGGCTCGTTCGGGTGGCAGATCAGCATCGACGCAGCCGAGGCGATCATAATCGTCAATACTGACGCGGCGCTAACGGCTATTGAGCAGGATCAGTTTAAGTTCGGCACTCGGGCAGGCCTCAACGCGGTAACTCTGGGCACCGAAGCAGGGGCGGCATCGAGGACACAGCTAAATTCGGCTGACATTATAGTCTGGTCGTCGCCTACCGACGCCTACGCCGGCATCATCTTGGGAGGCTCGGTGGTGAAGCCGAGCGCCAGCTACAATGAGGCTTATTACGGCCATCCGATCGCGGCGCGCGATATCTTGCACATGTCTAATAGAGGTACAGCTGGCGCCGACGATCTTCGGGCGAAGCTGCATTAAATGGCTGATTAGCGGGAACCTTCGGCGGGGGACAGCAGAGTTCACTAAGCTGTTGTGCCGGATCACTTGAGGCAGGGAGGCCCTAATGAACGGATTTATGAACTTAATGGAAGGTCCGTCTGGCCCTCGATGTGCGGGAACGCCAATCGGCTTGGGCGTCTTCATTCTCGTGTTAGCTGGTCTATTGGTGAAGTCGTTATCTGCCACTTACGCCGCAATTGCGATCGGAGTGCTAGCGGCCACCGTCGCTTCATTCGTCGTTTTAATGGCAATGCCCCGCGCCATGCAGATAAGCATTATGAGCGCCGCGATCGGCGTAAGTGCAGACGCTGGTTACGCCAAGATTAACGATGAAACTCCGGTAACTGTCGCTAACGGACTTGTTAAACTGGCTGATGGTTTACGGATGGGTGACGCCGGCGATCGACATGATCAATCCGACCGACTCGGAAAGAACGCTGCATAGCGAACTTATGCGGTTGCGCAATGAGGTCTACGCACACTCGGACAGTTCCCGCTATTCGATAAAACCTTGGCAGTCGGGAGATTTCAGAACGACAATTGAGGGAAGCCCGACCCTGAGACTCACATTCGAAGAGATAATGCTTTTCCAAGTGATGGGCGATAAGTGGCAGGACACACTTAATGCCAAACTTGCGGAGTTGTGGCCTTAAACATTTGGGTTTTCTGTGGTCGCGGGGTGCAAATCTTTCAGCGGCAAAGTCTAAATGCCGGTGCTAAGCTACCAACATGTACGAACTGGAGAATGAGCATCCCCGACAATGGGGCGAGCGGATCAAAGGCGCGATGTCATGGATCGACACGCTTTGGTCCGTCTTGGGATTTTTCGGCTGGAAAACGCTCGTGGTCAGTGCTGCGCTTGGGGCGGCAGGTTTTGCCTACGGTTACGTCAGGCACGAGCCGGTCATTACGCTCGGGATGTCCGCCATCACTTTTGTAATCGCCGTCGCATTCGCCGCCAAGTTGCCCGTCGTCGCAAGACTCACGTCGTCGCGGCCGAACTTTCGGATTTGGCAGCATCTGGAAGTGGTGGCTCTTTGGCAGGCTAGTTGTCTGTTCGCCGAGATAAATCCACCAACCACTATGAGCGGTTGGCTGCCCACGCCCGACGCTGACGCCTATTTCTCCTTGTTCGTCGATGCCGTTCGGAACGGCGAGCTTGAACGTGTCGACACACGGAATGGAGCCGGCGGAAACGGAGATGACATGATCGGTTTTGGCACGTTCGTTACACGAGCATCCTTGCAGCGGTTCGCTGCGAAGCGCGGCTACAACCCTCGATTTCTTCTACCGCCCAAGGTGGTAGGCAGAATTTCCGATGTGGATCGTCACCCGTCGCCGGCGGTCGCAGTCAGTGACAGAGAGACCTGAAAGTATGCCCACCACCCCGGATACGTGAATCAAAGCCACCGGGCGTCGCATCGACATATTTTGGAGTATTCAAGTTAGGCGAAAATAACTTGAGGTCTAAATCTAGATCTTGAGCCCCCATGAGGCCGGCAAGACCGAGGTTGCTTTCACCAGAACCGATGGTGCATTCGTTACCGACCCAGAATATTTCGCCGCCGCTTTCGGTGTTTATCATTTTAGGCGCCTTTTCCCGAAAGTTTGGGTCTATGTATTCCTGCCACATTCCCGGCGGCTCGAGGACGTGCCCATCGGAATCAATGGTCCTATATATTCTCTTCACTTATCGACTCCATAAACATGGTGGTCATGCTGGTCGGGTTACTGATGCGAGGCGCTCAGGTTTGGGACACGGGGACGTGGATCGTCAGCCCGTCCAACGTTTCGGTCAGCCGTATCTGGCATGTCAGGCGGCTGTTGGGCCGGGGGTCGATGCAGCCCGACAGCATTTCCTGCTCCTGGGCCGAGGGAACCGGAAGCTTGTCCTGCCAAGCGTCGCTGACATAACCGTGACAGGTCGCGCAGGCCATCGCGCCGCCGCATTCGCCGATGATCCCGGGCACCAAGTGATCCGTGGCGCAACGCATTGCGCTATCGCCAGGTTCGGCCGTGACGGGGTGTTCGACGCCCAGATTGTCGATGAAAATGACACGCATCAGGCCAGCCCCTTATGCTTTTCCGAAGGGTTGCACCCACAGTTCACGCGGCCCGCGCAATACAGCATGGGTGAATTCCACTTTTGATCCAGGCTTCAACCGGATATTGGGGAAACGCTCGAGGACGACCTTGAGCGCGATCTCTAATTCGCGTCGCGCCAGGTGCATACCCAGACAAAAATGGGCACCCCGGCCGAAAGAGATCAGTGTACTGTTGTCGCGCGACGGATCGAATTTGCGCGGATTCGCGAAGACCTTCGGGTCGCTATTCGCGGCAGTGATGGCGAAGAGAACCCAGTCGCCTTTTTTGATATTGGCGTCGCCCAGCTTGACGTCAGCCGACGCCATGCGGGGGTTCATCGCAACTGGAGCCTGCCAGCGCAACCCTTCGGTGACGATAGCAGCTCGGTCCTGATCGCCACGCTTCGCCTGAGCGCGGATTTCGTCGTCCGCCAGCACACAGGCAAACAGGCTGCCTCCATTCTTGTAGGCTGTGTCCGATCCTGCCGGGAACAGTAGGCGACAGAAAGTCATGATCTGTCCGTCATCCAGCCTATGACCCTCGAACTCAGCCGTGACCAATCCGGAAATGAAATCGCCGGTGGGGTTATGTCGCCTCTCGTCGATGAGAGGCTGTATGTATCGATCGAAGGCGGCCCGAGCCGCCAGCGCACCCTCTGGATCCCAGGGAAAATCGATGAGACTAATAGCCCATTTCAGCAGCTTGCCTTCGTCGCTGACCGGGATATTCAACAGGCGCGTGATGACGGTAAACGGATAGGGGCGTGCGAAGGCCTGTACGAACTCTACCTCTCTTTGTCCCTCGATCCGGTCCAGTATTTCGTGGGCGACCGGTTCGATCAAAGCCTCGACATAGGAGCGCGCGTTTCGCGGCAGGAACATTCCGTTGACCATCGCCCGGTTGATGCGATGTTCCTCTCCGGACATCGTTTGCAGGTTGTGACCCATCGAAGGTTCGGCGATGATCTTGTAGCCCTCGGCCTGATCGAAATGCTCCAGGTCGTGGAATGCCTGGTTTAGCTCGGCATGATCCAAGATCGCCCAGACCGGTTCGCCTAAATATTTTACCCGCACGACAGGGCCATGCGCGCGCAACTGCTCGATCAGTTCGTGCAGATCGGGAACCTCGTCGTAACCGAAGTCGATCTCGGGCATCAACGGGACGACCACACCCATAATTTCTCTCTGCGGATATTTTAGGACACCATGATACCTTAACGGGCGGATCTCACGGGGCGCTGCCCCCAAATGGGGACAGTCGGCGAAGGAAATTGGGGAGGATATGCGAGACGATGTGATCTCGGCCATCTATGAGGCTCCGATCGCCGACAGGCCTTGGACTTCGCTGGCGCAGTTGCTTCGGTCGGTGATGGACACCAGAAGCCTGTCTTTCCATTTCGCACCGACAGGGCGCACCGATCATGAAATTATGGTCGCTGATGCCGAGTGGGATTTCCAAGACGCCATCGAGCTTTACCGCCGAGTCTATCAGCGTAAAAGCCCGGTCAGCTATGCGCGGATGTCGGTTGGCAAATTCTATCGTCTTGAGGATTGGACCACACGCGACGCTCTGTGGCGCTCCGAGTTCTATACCCGCTTCTGCCGTCCGCTGAACATTGAGCACGCCTTTTTCTGTTATCTCGGCCGGCATAACGGCATCGATGCGTGGCTCGACGGCGGGCGGGACGCAGCTCGCGGGCCTTTCTCGGCAAAGGAGGCGTATTCAATCCGCCTATTGCTGCCTCATCTCGATCGTGCGCTGAAAATCTGGTCGCGGCTGGAGCGGCAGCGTTCCGAGACTCGGCTCTATGCCGAAACCGTCGCGACTCTGGGCGTCGGCGTCGTGCTGCTCGACCGTTGCGGGACGGTCCTCGGGACAAACGATGAAGCGGATGCGATACTCGCGGGCAAAGCTCCGGTCCTGATCTCTGAAGGACGGCTTAGGTTGGAAGGCCCGGCCCGGCGGCATTATGCGGAAATCCTCGAATTGGTTGCGAGTGATCCCTCCGTCCCGGCCCAATCCATGACGGCAGGCAGTGAGCACGGAGAAATCGTTAGCCTGTTCATCCGGCGCGCCGATGTGCTTGCCGGCCGCACGGCGCTGAACGACCCGGCATTCGTAGTCTATTTGAATCAG
>Ga0206992_1127_pt1 | contig 16552 bp, 18 predicted proteins | sample Alteio_BWMinCont_6_FD_153267 | JGI IMG/M metagenome (GOLD analysis project Ga0206992, IMG submission 153267) | Enriched cells from forest soil in Barre Woods Harvard Forest LTER site, Petersham, Massachusetts, United States -... | ecosystem: Environmental > Terrestrial > Soil > Temperate forest >... | reverse complement strand
CGGTGCAGGAGCTAATGGTTTTTCCCTGCGGCGTTTTTTTGCCGAGCAGGCCTTTCATGCTGGGGAATACATAGAATGCACCTTGCGGCGTCTGGCATTCGATGCCGGGGATGGCGTTCAATGCCTCAACGACGAGATTGCGCCGCTTGGCAAAACTTGCTTTCCAGCTTTGCAGAAATTCCTGTGGGCCATTCAGTGCGGCGACCGATGCGGCTTGTGAAATGGAGCAGGGATTGGAGGTGCTGTGCGACTGGATATCGCTGATGGCGGAAATGAGTTCCTTCGGGCCGCCAGCATAGCCGATGCGCCAGCCGGTCATGGCGTAAGCCTTGGACATGCCGTTGACGGTGAGGGTGCGGTCATAGAGCTTCGGCTCGATTTGCGCGATGGTGTGGAATTCGAAATTATCATAGGCGAGATGCTCGTAAATATCGTCGGCCATGATCCATACCTGCGGATGTTTGAGCAGCACATCGGCGATGGCGCGCAGCTCTTGTTTGGTATAGGCGGCACCGGTGGGGTTGGAGGGGGAATTGAGGATTAGCCACTTGGTTTTCGGCGTGATGGCTTTATCGAGATCGGCAGGCGCGAGTTTAAAGCCGCGCTCGGGACCGCAAGAAACAATCACCGGCTTGCCTTCGGCGAAGAGGACCATGTCGGGATAAGATACCCAGTAAGGCGCGGGGATGATGACTTCGTCATTCGCGCTGATGGTGGCGAGCAGGGCGTTGAAGATCACCTGTTTTGCACCAACACCGGCGAGCACCTGATTGGCGGCGTAGGTGAGTCCGTTTTCGCGTTTGAATTTATCGCAAATGGCTTTTTTAAGCGCAGGCGTACCGCCGACTGCGGTATATTTGGTGTCGCCGCGACGAATGGCGTCGATGGCGGCTTCTTTGATATGATCGGGTGTATCGAAATCCGGCTCGCCAGCGCCCAGCCCGATGACATCTTTCCCGGACGCTTTGAGTTCTGCCGCTTTAGCGGTGACGGCGAGAGTGGGGGAGGGTTTGACGAGGGAGAGGCGGGCGGCGATGAGCATAAAATAGTTACCAGTTACTAGTTATCTGTTACCAGAAAAGTGGTTTGTAACACTGGCAACTGGTAACTGGCAACTGGTAACTGCTCCTTTTCAAGGCGCTACCTCCACATCGACAAGCACTATTTGCTTGGACGGAAAGGGAAGTTGCAGTTTGGAGCTGTTGCCATCCATCGTTTTCTGGAAATCAGGCGGAACGACCAGGGAGGATTTCCCGCCTGCATTCATGCCGATAACGCCCTGTTCCAGCCCCAGAAACACCTCGGATTTTCCGGGTGTGAAAAGGATCGGTTTTGCATCCTCTTCGCTTAGGGGAAATAGTTTCTTGCCTTGGCTATCCCAGACGATAATGCGCACTTTTGCCACCTGGCCGCACAAAATGGGATGCCCGCGCCCTATTTGCCCATTAGAGATGCGGAAAGCGCTGTCTTGCGCATCGGGCAAATGCGGCGTTACGTCTACTAATTCGACGTTAAATACGACCTTGGTGTCTTTTTCAACATCGCTGCGGGAAAAACCTTTGGCGTCATAGGCGTCTGCCGCCGGAGCAAAAATAAGGCGCTTGCCACCTATTTTCATGCCGACCACGCCCAACTCCAATGCCGGCATGACGCTATGTTCGCCAATACGAAAAATAAGCGGGTTATCCTTGCTGGCACTGTCGCTGATAGGTTTTTCGTCGCTGGTAGCGACCGTGTAGGCAATGGCTGCATGCTGGCCGCAGACGGCTGTTTCGCCTTTGCCCTCCTCAATATCTTTAATATCCATCACGGGCGGAGCAACGGGAAATATATTTTTAATATGACTGAAATCGATAGGTACTTTTGGCGCAGCCTGCACGATAGATTGCTTTATTTCCGCCGCGCTTTTAGCGGGTAGCCATGAGTGGGTTTTATTATAATTCTGAATAAGGGCGAGGGCAAGAAAACCGGCAATAATCCAGTAGACTTTCGAGACGTTCGGATTGATCTTTTTCGGCTTTTTTTTACGTTTTCTGAAGAACATGGTTATCACCCATCCGTCATTGCGAGGAGCCGAAGGCGACGCGGCAATCCAGCTCGTTACAAACCACTGGATTACTTCGCTTCGCTCGCAATGACGAAAGGCTAGGTATTAAACCGGAAATGCAATACATCTCCATCCTGTACCACATATTCCTTGCCTTCTAAACGAAATTTTCCGGCCTCTTTCGCGCCTTGCTCACCCTTAGCAGCGATGTAATCGTTGTAAGCGATGGTTTCAGCGCGGATGAAACCTTTTTCGAAATCGGTGTGGATGACGCCTGCCGCCGCCGGGCCTTGCGTGCCGCGCGTAATCGTCCAGGCGCGGGCTTCCTTCGGGCCGACGGTGAAATAGGTGACGAGATCGAGCAATTTGTATCCGGCTTTGATGATTTGCGACAGGCCCGTTTCGGTAAGGCCGAGCGATTCGAGGAATTCGTTTTTATCTTCCTGCGTGTCCATGGTGGAAATTTCTGCTTCGATGCGGGCGGAGATGATGACGCAGGGCGCATTCTTTTTTTTGGCCATCTCAACGACTTTGGCCGATAGTGCATTGCCAGTGGCGGCAGCAGCTTCATCGACGTTGCACACATACATCACCGGCTTGGAAGTGAGGAGTTGCAGGTTTAGGAAAGTACGGCGTTCGCTCGCATCCTTGAGTTCGGTCATGCGGGCGGGATGGCCCTCCCCCACCACTTTCAATACGCGCTCGATCATGGCGGCTTGCTCGATCGATTCCTTGTCGCCGCCTTTGGCTTTTTTCTGCAGGTTGGGCAGGCGTTTTTCCAGGCTTTCCAAATCGGCGAGCACCAGCTCGGTTTCGACGATGTCGGCATCGCGCATCGGGTCGATGCTGGTTTCGACATGGGTGATATTGCCGTCTTCGAAACAGCGCAGTACGTAAATGATGGCGTCGACTTCGCGGATATGCGACAGGAACTGGTTGCCAAGCCCCTCCCCTTTGCTTGCGCCGCGCACCAATCCTGCAATATCGACGAATTCGAGTTGCGTCGGAATGATGGTAGCGGAACCGGCGATGGTGGCCAGTTTATCGATGCGGCCATCCGGCACGCTCACCCGGCCGACATTCGGCTCGATGGTGCAAAACGGATAATTGGCCGCTTCTGCCTGCGCGGTTGATAGCAGCGCATTGAAAAGAGTAGATTTTCCCACATTTGGCAAGCCGACGATGCCGCATTTAAAGCCCATTTACATATCCATCATAAATTGTTAATGCTTCTTATGCGAAGTTTAACCACATAAGGAACGGAGATCATATAGCATGGCCAACGACGCTTTTAAACTGGATAAAGAGGGAATCGCGCTTTTGATAGGGCGTCTGCAGGAACTAAAAACCGATTTCCTGGCAAAAGGAAATCATGATTACGACAAAGGGTTTGAATCAATATTATGGACGGTCGATTTTAGTTTAGAGAAGGTCGGCACCCAGACTTTTAGTGGCTTTAAAGAAGCTGTGAAATTCACCTCATATCATTTGCCTGAACCAATCCGGCAAACTTTTATGGATTATTGCACGCAGTCCTTTCAGGAAGCCGCTACTATGGCCAATGGGACGGGGCAGAAAGCGGCGCGAGGCTAATTGTTATTGCGTAGCCAAAGCTACTTTATTCATAAACCCCGCATCGTCGCCCTGCAGCAATAGCGGCATATTTTTGGCGATTTCGGCCACCATCTGTTCGACCACTGGCCATTCGTCCTTGGCGAAATCCGAAAGTACATAATCGGATACGCGGTTTTTGTCGCCCGGATGGCCGATGCCGACGCGTATTCTGGCATAATCGGCGCCGATATGGGCGTCGAGGCTGCGTAGCCCATTATGGCCACCGTTACCGCCGCCGCGTTTGACTTTGAGTTTGCCCAGGGGCAGATCGAGTTCGTCGTGAATGACGATGATGTGGTCGAGCGGGATTTTGTAGAAATGCGCAATTTCGTTTGCCGGGCCGCCGGAGGTATTCATATAGCCCATCGGCGCGAAGGCACAGGCCTTCCTGCCACCGATCATTCCCTCGGCGATGATGCCGCCGAATTTACGAATCGGGCGGCTGAAACCGTAATCGCTTATAATCTGGTCGAGCGCCATGAACCCGGCGTTATGGCGGTTGCCCGCATACGATGCGCCGGGATTACCGAGGCCGATGAGGAGGAAGGGGGTCATAAGAATAGTCACCAGTCGCCAGTCACTAGCCTACAGCAATTACTTTCTGGCGACTGGTGACTAAAGACTGGCGACTTTATAACTATTTCTTCTTCTCATCCTTCTTCGGTTCTTCTTTCTTCGCACCAGCAGCGCCAGCGGCAGCCGGAGCAGCGGCAGCAGCACCCGCAGCCGGGGTTGCGCCCGCAGCGGCGGTAGCGGTTGCATCAGCTGCCGGTTTAACTTCTTCTTCCTCAGCACGGCGTCCAGCAATGGTCGCTACCGTGAAGTTGCGTTTGATAACCGGGGTTATGCCCTTTGGCAGGGTGAGATCGTTGATATGCACGCTGCTGCCGATATCGAGCGCCTGGATGTTGATTTCGATATGCGTCGGAATCGCTTCTGGCGCGCAGACGAATTCGATTTCGTGACGCACGATGTTGAGTACGCCGCCGCGCTTGATGCCGACCGATTTGTCCTGCCCGATGAAATGCACCGGAACCATTACGCGCAGCGTGCTGCCCGCTTCGACTTTGATGAAATCGACATGCTCGATCACATCCGTCACCGGATTGAACTGCAGTTCTTTCGGTAAAGCTTTTACCGTCTGCTTATTGTCGAGCTTGATGTCGATCAGGCGCGAGCGGAAACGACCGCGCGTATATTCCATCGACACTTCCTTGAGGCTCAAAGAAATGCTAACCGGCGTCTGGCCTTTGCCATACAGAATGCCTGGGATTTTGCCTTCGCGGCGCAAGCTGCGAGCGGCGCCTTTGCCGTGATCGTTACGTACGTTGGCTTCAAGAATGCCGGTGATTTTTTTCGGTTTTGCGGTTGGGGTGGTCATAGTAGTTCTCCTTTTTCTAATAACTATTTAATTGTTTAATGAGTACGAGATTGACTAAGATTTTTATCCAGCAGCTCTACTGCTTTATCCATGTGGTCGAAGGCCTCTGCCATAAGATACGTCACTTTCTCTTTCGGGGCAGTTTCCGATTCCAGAAGCGTTTGCAAATTGTCTCGTGTAGACTGGATAATAGCTTTCGCCGCTTTGCAATGCGCTTCCACGATTTCCTGCTGCAACCCGTCCAGGTAGCGCAGGCTTTGAACACTTACGGCATCGGTGTGCCCAGTAAGGATTTCTCTATAGAAATCCAGAAGCGGATAAGGTCTTACCTCCAAAGCCATTAAATCTTTTCGGAGACGATATAAAGGATACCTGTTTTTACCTATAGCTTCGCTCAATTCCCCAAGCCCAGGCAAGGGGTAAAGAGTCCTTTCATCAAGACATGCATTGTGTGCTTGGGATATACAAACCGACGCTTCCAGAATTTCTGATTGAGCAAATTGCCAAGGTTGTGCCTGCGCCGCTTCGAGCGCCTTGAGCCTTTCGGTATAAGGAATATCCTCTTGAGCGGTCATAAATTCCCTAATCAAATAAACTGCTCACGCTCGTCTCATCGCTGATGCGCTTGACGGCTTCGGCGAGTAAGGGAGCGACGGAAATGACGCGGATGTTTTTGGCGGCTTTGACGGCGTCGGTAGTCATGAGCGTGTCGGTGACGACGAGCGAGGTGAGGACGGAATTACCAACGCGCTCGATAGCTCCGCCGGAGAGCACGCCGTGCGTGACATAGGCAGCGACAGAGGATGCGCCGGTGTCTTTGAGGGCCTTGGCGGCGTTGCATAAGGTCCCGGCGGAATCGACGATGTCGTCGAACATGATACAATCGCGGCCTTCGACATCGCCGATGATGTTCATGACTTCGGATTGCCCGGCTTTTTCGCGGCGCTTATCGACGATGGCGAGCTGGACACCCAGACGGTTAGCCAATGCGCGGGCACGCACCACGCCGCCGACGTCGGGCGATACGATAGTGACGTTTTCCAGTTTTTTATATTGCTCTTTGATGTCTTTGACGATGACCGGCAGGGCGAATAAGTGGTCGAGCGGGATGTCGAAAAATCCCTGTATCTGGCCGGCATGCAAATCGATGGTGAGAACGCGGTTGGCGCCGGATGCGGCGATGATGTTAGCCACCAGCTTGGCGGAAATCGGCGTGCGCGGGCCGACTTTACGGTCCTGTCGAGCATAGCCGAAATACGGAATGACGGCGGTAACGCGGCGGGCGGAGGCGCGGCGCAGCGCATCGAGGCAGACCAGCAACTCCATTATATGGTCGTTCGCGGGAAAGCCGGTGGACTGGATAACGAACACGTCCTCGCCGCGAACATTCTCCTGCACTTCGACGAATACTTCCTGATCGGCGAAACGCTTGATGCTCGCCTTGGTAAGCGGCACCTTGAGATAGTCCGACATCGCCTGGGCGAGCGGGAGATTACTGTTGCAGGCAAGTAATTTCATTTTTCTTTCCTTGTCATCCTGTGGCCTGCGTAAGCAGGAACACAGGATCTTGTGCGGTCTGGCCTGGATCCTGCGCAATCGCTTCACGATTCGCAGGATGACGAAAACCCTTCATCTGCATCGCTCCAAATGAAATCGCCGGAAGTTGGTCCAGTCGCCGCCAGAATGTGATTAGGGGCAGGAATCTAGCAGGATTTTCGGCAAAGTAAATGGTTAATTTATGCCGTGTATAGCGGGCGGGTGCGCTTGCAAAATTATATTTTTATTTCAATGCATTAATAATCTCAATTATTTTCCGCGATTGACAATATTTATTAATCTTCTATACATGCGGCCTGATATAATCGCCAACGGAAAGCTCGTATCCTTATGCGCAAAATAACCTTATTACTGACGGCGCTTGCCGCGCCTTTATTGAGTTCCTGCATCATACAGGTAGGCAATAATCTCAATACCACACCGAAATTCGGCACTCCCCGCACCAATTATACTTATGAAAATCTGGGCGACGGCATCGATTCACCGTCCAAGGCGTGGGATAAAGCCGAAGTGCAACGCCAGATTAGCGGGAAAACTTTCTTGCGCAATTTTCCCAAACGTCAGAACGAAATTCTTTATTTCGGCACGGATAATACGGTGTATCAATGGCTGTCGGGAAGCCAGATCGTAGCGAAAAGCACCTGGTCGGTCGAAACCATCACTCCGATGGGACACGCCAACACCAGCCTTTATATATGCACCACCTTGCAAAATACCGCCACACCGGTGCCAGGAGCCGCCATCACTCGCCGCTGCATCGAGCCTGCGCTGTTGTTCATTGCGGCCACCGAGCATGCCAAGAGCGATGTGTTCGCGCTTACCGGCAGGATCACCTCTCCGGGTTCGCTTACGATCGAAAAAACCAGTATCGATAGTATCAAGAATCAACTTGCGCAATGATGCGGCGCTAATTGATGGCCGCGATATCCTTCTCGGAATCACGCGTCATAGCGTAGTCCTCCGCCCGGAAAATGTCGGTAATCCTTGAAATTTCCGATTCTTTTACGCCGACGGCCTTAAGCAGCGCTCCGCCTAATTGCAAACTGACTTCAAACATTTCGGCAACCGCCAGATTCGCCCCGGCGGCTTCGAGCTTCTGAACCTGCTCCAGGTTTTTGGCCCTGGCGATGATGGGGAGGTCGCGGTTGAGGTCGCGGATAGTAGCGATGGTTTGCAGGGCGACGCGTGTATCGTTATGGGTGACGATGACGGCGCGGGCCCGAGCGACACCCAGAGCTTTGAGCACATGCATACGCGTGGTATCTCCGTAATATACAGGAATGCCACGCTTGCGTTCTCGTGAGGTGAGGAAGGAATCCATATCGATGGCGACGTAGTGGATTTTTTCGATTTCGAGCAGGCGCGCCACCGTGTGACCAACGCGGCCGAAGCCACTGATAATAACATGGTTACTCAAATCAAGCGTTTCCTCGATCATGGTTTCAGGACGTGAGATGGCATATTTTTCCAAAGCAAGCGCAATCTTTTTTCCGGCAAGGGCGACCAGTGGCGTGAGTACCATGCTCATGGTGACGATGACGGATAGCACCTGCGACATTTCGGTGGGCATTACCCCTCGTCCACTGGCGAGTGAGAAAAGGATGAAAGCAAATTCGCTGCCTTGCGATAGCAGCAAGCCGGAGTGAATGGCAGTACTGAGCGTAAATCCAAAGACACGGCAAAGCGCCATAATGATCAGGGCTTTGCAAAACATGAGGGACAGGGTGATGAGCACGATACTGAAAAAATGCTCATAGAGCATCTCCATATTTAAGGCCATGCCGACCGTCATGAAAAACAATCCGAGCAAGAGCCCTTTGAATGGCAATACGTCGGCTTCAACCTGCGGTTTGAATTCGGTTTCGGCGACGAGCAGTCCGGCCATGAAGGCGCCGAGCGCCGGGGATAATCCGGCCATGATGGTCAGTTGTGAGACACCAAGCACGACGAGCAATGTGGTAGCGGCGAATAATTCCGTATTCTCCAGCGAGGCGATGAAACGGAATAATGGACGCAAAAGCAAGTAGCCCGCGACGAAAATAACGGTAAGCCCGACACCGGCCCGAACTGCAGCATCGGCGATGGCGTAAGCAACGGATTTGTCATGTTCTCCGAGCAGCGATACCAACATCAATAACGGGACGACGGCGAGATCCTGTAAAATAAGGATAGCGAGCGACAGGCGCCCTACTTGCGTAGCTCGCTCGCCCTGCTCATCAATGACTTGCAATACGATAGCGGTGGATGAGAGCGCTAAGCCGCCGCCGATGATGATCGCCGCCGAAGCCGTGCCGCCAAAACCAATAAAGAGGCAGGCGAATATGCCGGACGTGATAAGCATCTGCGCGGTGCCGAAACCGAATACGTGCTTACGCATGCCGCGCAGCCGCTCGATCGAAAGCTCAAGCCCGATGATGAACAGAAGGAAGATAACGCCGAATTCGGCGATATCGGCGGTGGCTTCGACATGCTTGATGAGCTTGAGGCCATACGGCCCGATAGCCGCGCCAGCTATCAGGTAGCCGATGATGGGACTCAGGCGGACGATGCGGCCAACCGCTACGATCAGCACCGCCGCACATAGTAAGATGACGATTTGGGATAAATGTTCTGACTCGCTCATTGGCCGTAGTTACTACAATTCATCACCTGTAACTTCAAATGCTATGTCGATGCGTACTTGTTTTTCTCGTGATTCGAAGTAAAAATGCCATAGTGAAAACGGCGAACATCTCTTCGCCGAATCTTCGCCGAAAAATAGAATTGGTAGTTCAAAAAATAAAATTTACACCTTATAATCGGTAGGAATATTTTTCCTAGCTCGCTTATATTTCGAAGTTTTGATTCTAGCCTTGTGCACAGTAGAGTGCTAAATGTAACATTATGGTAAGAAAGTATATGAACCTGTCAACGGCACATCAGCAACTTAGCCATTATTTTTTAATTACAACGGGTTATTTGTGTGCCTATTTTTTGTGCAACGAGATAATAATCTAGGATAGCCGTGCCATTTATGCTCGCTTTACGAAGTTGCCAACAAAGTTATGCACAGGTTTCGTGGATTACTTTTTGCACCCAAAAAATCGTTCCGGCAAGAACAGATTGAACCTATGGAAAAGTCACCAGAATCTTTAAGTCACGGCCGCGACATCATCAAACGATACGTGAATGATATGCCACATACCCCTGGTGTGTACCGTATGTTGGATGGGTCGGGAAGTGTACTTTATGTCGGAAAAGCAAAAAATTTAAAGAACCGCGTTTCAAATTATCTGAACGTGGCGGCGCATAATACGCGCATACAAATTATGGTTTCGCAAACCGCGACGATGGAAATAATCACGACGCGTTCGGAAGCGGAGGCATTATTGCTGGAGGCGAATCTAATCAAAAAATTTTCTCCGCGCTACAACATTCTTCTCAAAGACGATAAATCTTTTCCTTATATATTATTCTCTGGAGATCATGAATTTCCAAGGCTTTCCAAACATCGCGGCGCTAAAACGAAAAAAGGAAAATATTTCGGCCCGTTCGTTGCCGCGCATGCCGTGGATGAAACCATTACATTTTTGCAGAAAGCGTTTTTGATCCGCACCTGCTCGGATATTTTTTTTAAAAACCGCACGCGCCCGTGCATGCTCTATCAGATTAAACGCTGCTCAGCACCGTGTGTGAACAAAATAAAAAAAGAAGAATACGATACCCTGGTAGGGCAGGCCACCGCGTTTTTATCGGGCAAAAGCCGACAGATTCAGGAACAGCTGATTACCGAGATGCAGGAGTTGAGCCTGAAGATGCATTTTGAAAAAGCGAGTATCATCCGCGACCGCATCAAGGCGCTGACGTTGGTTCAGCAGCAAAACGGAATCGCCGCCGCCGCGCTGGGCGATGCTGATGTGGTCGTGCTAGCGCGCGATGGAAAAGATTGCTGCATCGAATTATTCAGCTATCGCGGCGGGCGGAATTACGGCAATAAAACCTGGTTTCCGGGACATACGTCGCAGGTTCCCGACGGCGAAATCATCCGCACCTTCATCGGCCAGGTTTATCAGACGCAACCTGTGCCGCCATTGATTCTGACCAGCCATATGCTCGAAGACTCGTCGGTGCTGGAAGAAGCATTACGGCTGAATGCCGATTATAAGGTGGACATCGTGCATCCGGTGCGCGGCGAGAAACGCGATATCGTCGATTCAGCGCTGCGTAATGCCAAAGAAGCATTGAACCGGCATGCGTCGATGAATGCGACACAGCGCGTGGTGCTGGAGGGTATTCGTACATTATTCGGTTTGGAAGAACTGCCCAAGCGTATCGAAGTATATGACAATAGCCATATCAGCGGCACGAATGCGGTAGGCGGCATGATCGTCGCGGGTCCCGATGGATTTTTGAAGAATGAATATCGCAAGTTTAACATCAAGCGGGAAGAAACCACTCCCGGCGACGATTACGGCATGTTGCGGGAAGTACTCACGCGCCGCTTTATGAAGCTAGAGGAAGAAACCAATAAAGATAAAATTCCCGATTTGGTATTGATCGATGGCGGGGCAGGACAACTTTCGGTAGCGACGGCGGTGTTCGGAGAGCTTGGAATCACCAACATCTGCTACGCCGCAATCGCCAAAGGACCGGACCGCAACGCCGGACGCGAATGGTTTTTTATGCCAGGAAAAGAACCGTTTCAGTTGCCCGAAGGCGACAGAATATTACATGCGCTGCAACGATTGCGCGACGAGGCGCATCGTTTCGCTATCGGCGCGCATCGCAATAAACGCAGCAAATCGATGCAGACTTCCGAGCTGGATTCCATTCCCTTCATTGGACCGGGACGCAAAAAAGCGCTGCTGCTGTATTTCGGATCGGCGCGGGCGGTGGCGAGTGCGAGTATGGAAGAAATAGAAAAAGTGGTGGGGATTAGCAAATCGACGGCGAAAATAATTTACGAGTATTATCATGGGGATAGGTAGTTTTGATCGTGTGATCGCGTAATTAGACCTCATCGCAGCCCTTATTCCATTAACCAGTATTTTAGATTAAAATGATAGTCTATCTGTAGTATATCGATGGGATTATTATGAGTGCGAATAAAGACTACGAGACATTAATTCAGGATAGTGAAAATTTTCGGCGCACGCGATTGGAGGGGACTTTTCGCAGCCAGGAAATCAATGAGTTGCTAAAAGTAGAAGCTATCATCTATAAATTGAAGCAACAGCATGGACCTGTGCTTTCAACCATTACCGATAGGAATTCGCATGAAGCCGCTGTCACTATAATGGAACATGACGGCGTGATGGGATATTTACGCTACATTAGAGGAGGAATAGGCATAGCAGGTGGACTCGATATTCGCCCAATAGAGACTGGCGAGTTTGACGCCCTGATGGAAAAATTCGGTAAGCATGCGCCGAAGATAGATGCTTTCATTAAGGCGCTGGTGACACAGAGTGACAAGAAAAACCAGCTGCTCAGTGGTAAGCACGAAAATCATTTCACCAGAAGATAGCAATAAAAAAACGGGAAGCCGATTGCTCGACTCCCCGCCTTTTTGTTTAGCTAACTTCTAATTAAGCCGAAGCTTTTTTCTTGGTCGTGGTGGTGTGCGAAGCGGAAGCTTTGCTGATTTCTTCGAGCGTTTCAGCAGCGCGCTTGTTGAGCACATCGAAAGCTTCGAAACCGGATTTGGTAGCCATTTCGGTGATTTCGCGCAGGTTCGAAAGAGTGGTTTCGAAAATGCTCTTGGTGAAATCAGCATGTTTGGTCAGATTACTTTCCGGGGTGCCGCTGGTGAGCAGATCCTTCGATGCTTTCAAAGTATCTTCAACATGGCCGCGGATGACTTCAGCCTGACGGCGTGAAATCGCCTGAGCGCCTTCAACTACTGCCTGGTTGGCAGCGGACAGCGCTTCGATGTTGCGGCGCTGGGTCGAAAAAAGCTGGTTCAGGTCAAACGTGTTTTTGAACATATCGGCAAATGCGTTATTGTAAGTCATAATTCTTCTCCTAATGTTTGTTGTTCCACCCTAGTAGAACTGAGGTGGCATAATGCCAAGTTTTTGCAACCGAGTCAAGCATTTTGTTGCATTGCACAATAAATTTATAACACATTGATAATAATATATTTTATCGATTTATTTATGCTGTTTTTATATCCATCAGGCGAGTTCTTTTGAACGATTTATAGCCGCAAGCACGGCACTTTCGAACAATTTTGTCAGCGCATCACCCCTCATTAATAGGGATAACGCCGCCTCGGTTGCGCCACCTGGGCTGGTCACATCGATGCGTAGTTGCTCAAAATTTTTGGCGCTATGCCCGGCAAGTGCAACGCTGCCGGATAAGGTTTGCAGGGCGAGGGTTTTAGCGAGGGGTTCGGGCAGGCCGGATTCGACAGCGGCTTTTACCAGGCTTTCGAGGAATAAAAAAACATAAGCCGGGCCGCAGCCGGATATGGCGGTGACGGCATCCATCAGCGATTCATCGGCAAGCCATTCGATTTTGCCGACGGCGCCCATTAAATCACCGGCGATTTTTCGCGCTGAGGCGGGAAGCGTTTCCGATGCGCATAAAACAGTCATGCCTTGTCCGACAAGCGCGGGCGTATTGGGCATGGCACGGACGATGTGGGCATGCCCGCCGAGATGTTTTTGAAAATAGGCCAATGTTTTTCCGGCGGCGATGGAAAGATAGAGCGGATTGATGCTGGCAAATCGTACGTGGTATTCCGGCAGGATAGTATCAAGCTGCTGCGGTTTGACAGCAAACACTATGATATGGGGAACATAATCGGCGGGAAGTGAGGCGAGATTATTATGCCAGGAAACTGTCGATTCGTTTTTTTGCGTATGGGTCGGATCGATGACGTCAACATGACCGACGATGGAAGAATGCTTCCAGCGCTCCATTAAAGCGCCGCCCATTTTTCCGCAGCCAACGAGGAGGAGAGAGGTCATAATAGGTAGTTATCAGTTACTAGTTACCGATTACCAGCTTTACAATGCCTTACTGGTAACTGGCAACCGGTAACTAGTAACTTAATTTCACGCTTCCGCAATCGTTTCGAACATGGCGATCGCCAGCGCATCGGCGGCGGTCTTGCCGCCCCATACGACGGATTGGAAAGCGGGGTAGAAGCGGTCGCATTCGCTGATGGCGATGTCGAGCAACTGCTGTAAATGTTCAGCGGTAGTGCCAGCACCTTCAATCAGTAATAAGGAGTGGCGGAATACGACGGCGCCATCTTCCGAGCTGATATCGAAATGACCGAGCCACATTTTTTCATTCACCAGCGCGAGCAGCGAATGTACTTTCGTCAGCGATTGTTTCTGCAGCTTGCTATCGAGTGCGCATGATAACGTAAGTCCGCCGGAATCTTCCTGCCAGGTGAACCAGATGCGATAGTTGCACCACGCGCCGCTCATTTCAGCGATCAATTCACCTTCGCCGGGGCGATCAAACACCCAGTCGCGATCCATGATCACCAACTCGGCGAGATCGAGTGGATTGTAACTTGTTTCTTCTTTCATCAACATGGCAGTCATTATTCATTCCTCCAGCGAAATGATTTCACATTCGATCTTCCTATAGTCGGCTTCCAGTCTCGGTTGTGAGGGAAGTGAAAGATCGTCATTAGCAATCCTTGCATGGAATTTTTTAAAAAGCCAATAGTTTAAGTTAGGTTTAACGAAATTTATTTTAATGATGCAATACAAATGCTTGATTAGTTATACCCAGAGCGGGTGTGTGTGGCATTTGTGCACAAAAGCATCAACCAATTGATTTATATAAATAGGGTGGCAAAAACAGGGCTTTTTGGGCAGGCTTGACACAAAAATACAGGCAAGGCGGTGGGTTAGGGAAATTGCTAATATATTTTAATAAACGCTTGACGCGCCGCTCCCTAATATTGCTATATAGAGGAGTGTAATGAGAGAATCCGAGGAGTGTGACATGAGTGCAGAAGATTTGCAAAAAGCGGTAGAAGTAATCCGCAAATCTTCGCGACATTATATCGACAAGCGCAATGATAATGGCGTCGCGGTTTTTAGTGCGCCGGTACTAAATAGAACGGCTTACGTGCCCATGAAAACGCTGGATGCTTTAATTGAAGCAGCTGACATGCTGGGACAGCCGGGGCACAATCCCAGTCATTTATTTCCTCAAATAAAAATAACTCTGCTGCACAAAAATGCTTTTACTTATCTTGTAAGAGACCTGGAAACGCTGGACGATGTAGAGTACATACAATCCGTACGATTAGAAAATGCATTGGGAACTGTCCAGCATGCAATAATAGAACATGGCCGCAGCCGCTAATCGCTTATTTCTTCTCCAGCGCATCCAGCCGTTTTTTGATTTCTTCCTGTTCGGCTCTGGCCTTGGCCAGCATGGCTTGCACTGTGTCGAATTCTTCTTTGGTGACGAGATTCATTTTCTGCAATAATTTTTCCAGTTGATTGCCAACCATCGATTCCATCTCGCGTTTCATGTCGAGCAGGCCGCCGGCCGCGCCGGTGGCCACCTTGGCCATATCATCAAAAAATTTGTTATTTTTCTGCATGTTAACCTATTAACGCTTCCTCAATACGGCCATTGTATCATATTACATGGAGGATTCATCATGAAAACGATTCTGGTTACGGGTGGCGGCGGGTTTATCGGTTCGAACCTGGTAGCGGCATTGCTGGAGCGCGGCACACATAATATCGTCGTATGCGATTGGTTTGGCAATAACGATAAATGGCGCAACCTGAGCAAGCATTATGTTTTTGAGATCATCTCTCCCGAACATATGTTCGAATGGATGGAAATCAATCGCCAACATATCGAGATTATTTATCATCTGGGGTCGATCTCTTCGACACTGGAAAAAGATATGGATCTGCTGCTGCAAAATAATTTCATGCTCAGCTTAAAAATCTGGCGCTGGTGTAATGCACGCCAGGTGCGTCTCGCATACGCCTCCTCCTCAGCGACCTATGGCGATGGCAGTAACGGCTTCGAGGATAGTACGGATCTGACCTATCTCCATAAGCTGAAGCCCATGAGAGGTTATGGCTGGAGCAAGCAATTATTCGATATTCACGTGGCGACGATGGTTGCGGGAGGCGAATGCGCCGCCCCACAATGGGTCGGCCTCAAGTTTTTCAATAATTACGGGCCGAACGAATATCATAAGGAAGAACAGCGTAGCGTCATCGCCAAAATCGCACCGCAGGCGATACAGGGCGCAGCCGTGCGCCTGTTCCGCTCCTATAATCCGAAATATGCCGACGGCGAGCAGTTGCGCGATGTCATTTATGTCAAAGATGCTGTGCGCGTGATGCTGTGGTGCCTGGATAATCCGAAAATATCGGGGCTGTTCAATGTCGGCACCGGCAAAGCGCGCTCATTCAACGACATGGCCAACGCCATCTTCGCTGCGATAGGCCGCGAGCCGAAACTTCACTACACCGACATGCCGCAGGAACTCATCGCCAACTACCAGTATTTCACCGAAAGCAATATCAGCAAACTCCGCGCCGCCGGATATGCCCAGCCCTTCACCTCGCTCGAAGACGGCATCAAGGATTTCGTGCAGGGGTATTTGCTGAAGGATGATCAGTATTTGTAAATCAATGGGTTATTTATATAAATATTAACCAATGGTTAATATTTCCTGTTGAAATGTAAACATTTTTCTCCTATACTATAGCTGTTTACCATTACTCTGGCTGTCTTCAATTGAGAAGACGGGAGTAAAGGTTGCATGGTTGGAGCAATTCAACCATTTCACGTACCGCCCCAATGGGGCTACGAAAGGAAGTGCTATGAGCATTTTCCGTCCGTCGCAGGTTGTCCGCTGGGATTATCGAAACTCGGCCTTTCAGAATGGCGAAAAGGAGGCAGTGGCTGCATTTCTCGCCACCTTTCTCGCAGAAAATGGTGATGAGTGGAAGGAAGTCGCTATCAAC
>Ga0206992_1126_pt1 | contig 16614 bp, 14 predicted proteins | sample Alteio_BWMinCont_6_FD_153267 | JGI IMG/M metagenome (GOLD analysis project Ga0206992, IMG submission 153267) | Enriched cells from forest soil in Barre Woods Harvard Forest LTER site, Petersham, Massachusetts, United States -... | ecosystem: Environmental > Terrestrial > Soil > Temperate forest >... | reverse complement strand
CAATAATGTCGCGCGTGGTGCCGGCATGGTGGGAGACGATAGCAACGTCGCGTTTGGCAATCACATTGAGCAGGCTCGACTTCCCGGTATTGGGCGCGCCGAGGATGACGACGTTGATGCCATCGCGCAGTCGCTCCCCTCTTCTCTCGTCGCCGAGCATGGCAACGATCATAGCTTGTAAATTGATTATAGCGGCCTCCAGAGACGTCAAAACCGATTCGGGAATATCCTCGTCAGGAAAATCGATATAGGCTTCTAAAAGCGCCAGGCATTCGATTATGCCATGGCGGAGCTTTTCATAGGCCGCGCTCATCTCACCCTGCATCTGGCGAAGCGCTTGCGATTGCTGCCAGTAGGTTTCGGCATCGATCAAATCGACAAGGCCTTCGGCTTCCATCAGATCCATTTTGCCGTTGAGAAACGCGCGGCGGGTGAATTCTCCGGCTTCAGCGGGGCGCAGGCCCCTCACCTGCCCTAGCGTGTCGAGCATCTGGCGGATGACAGCAAGCGAGCCGTGCAACTGGCATTCCACCACCTCTTCACCGGTAAAACTATGCGGCTTGGGAAAATAAAGCGCGAGGCCACGATCAATGGTTTCGTTACCCGATGTGCGGAAAGTCACGTAATGCGCCTGGCGCGGCGTAACCCCGATCAACCTGGTGAGCGCCTGCAACGCCGCAAGTGCCTGCGGCCCGGACAGACGGATAACCGCGACACCGGATTTACCGGCGGCCGTCGCCAGGGCGTAAATCGTATCGGCAAACATCGTACTGGACATCTGAGGTGCTCACGTTAGACTTGCCGCCGCTTATAATCGTAATCCGCACGGGAAGGCAACGACAAATGGCCAAGATTGTACAAATCCAGGAGACTGGCGGACCGGAGGTTTTAAAAATCGAGGACGCGCCTGTGCCATCGCCGGGACCGAGCGAAGTGCTGATCCACCAACGCGCCATCGGCGTCAATTACATCGATATCTACCATCGCACCGGGCTTTATAAGCTGATGAATTACCCGATCGGGCTGGGGCTGGAAGCGGCAGGCGTCGTCGAGAAAATAGGTAAATCAGTAACGAGCCTACAGCCGGGTGACCGCGTGGCTTATTGCGGCGGTCCGGTCGGCGCTTATGCCGAATATCGCTGCATCCCGGCACGGCATGTCATTGTGCTGCCGGACAAGGTTACCAATGAACAAGCCGCCGCCAGCATGCTCAAAGGCCTGACCGCACATTACCTGACCTATCTCACCTTCCGCGTTCAGCCGGGCGATACGGTGCTGATCCATGCCGCCGCCGGCGGGGTAGGGCTGATTGCCTGCCAGATGGCGAAATATCTCGGCGCAACAGTTTTGGGCACCGTCAGCAACGAGGATAAAGCCATACTCGCACGCGAAAATGGCTGCGATTACCCGATCATTTATACGCAAGATAATCTGGTCGAAAAGGTGAAAGAATACACGGCGGGCAGGGGGGTGGATGTCGTCTATGATTCGGTCGGCAAAACCACTTTTATGGATTCGCTCGATTGCCTGAAAAAATTCGGCATGATGGTGAGTTTCGGCCAATCATCGGGCGCGATCCCGCCGCTCGATCCGGCCATCCTATCGCAAAAAGGCTCGCTCTATCTCACGCGCCCGACACTCATGGACCATATCGAAAACACCGACCATTACGCCGCCAATGCCCAGACGCTCTTCGACCTGATCGCTAAAAAAGTCATCACCGTGCGTATCGGCGGGCTGTATCATCTGGAAGAAGTGCGCAAAGCGCATATGGACCTGGAATCGCGCAAAACCACCGGTGCGTTGATATTGCAGGCGTGAGCGCCTTAAACAAACCGTTGATATTAATATATTATAATATTATTGCTCGAAAAGCAAAATAATGATATAAGTTAAGTTCTTGTGTTTACATTCTCTTAAGTTAAGTTCTTGTGTTTACATTCTCTAATGTAGGGGATGGAAATTACTGCAAGGCCAAGTGGCGGCCTTTTTGAGTTGACTGTGCATGACGCCATATATGCATGAGTGGAGAAAGACCATGTCCGTTGTGCTGAATTGCAACGAGGGCAGCATTAAGTTTGAGGAGAGTGAAAACAACGGGGAGAGAACCATCTCTCTTGTGTTGAGGCTCGAACCATGTGTAGAATTCACTCTCAATCACCATTTTGTGTGGGCACACGACGATAAAAAAATCGTCGGGAGCTACGGGGTAGTCTCTGTGTCTGATGAGCACGAGGGGTACTTGAAAATCGAACTGAGTACTTGCCATGGGGTAAATGTGCTGTTTTCGGTAATTCGAAGGCCAACTTGATACAAAGGATGAGATACTTAAAAGAGGGGAGCGGTCGCAAGACGGCTCCTTTTCTTTTTTAAAGCTAGTTTTTCATAAACGCCGCATCGATCAATTGTTTCGTATAGTCATGCTGCGGCGTGCCGAAAATGCGGGCGCTATCGCCCTGTTCGACAATGATTCCCTGATGCATGACGATGATGTGATGGGCGATGGCTTTGACCACGCGCAAATCATGGCTGATGAACATCAGGCTTAAGCGGTATTTCTGTTGCAAATGCTTCAATAAATCGATGATCTGCGCCTGCACGGAAAGATCCAGCGCCGAGGTCGGTTCGTCAAGGACGATAAAGCTGGGTTTGAGCACCATAGCGCGGGCGATGCTGATACGCTGGCGCTGGCCGCCGGAAAATTCATGGCTATAGCGCTCTTTCATATCGCCCGACAGGCCGACATCCTTCAATATGCTGTCAATCGCCGCTTCCCGCTCCTGCGCGTTGGCGTGCGACGCATGCACCAGCAAACCTTCCTCGATAATCTGGCCGATAGTCATGCGCGGATTGAGGCTGGAATAGGGATCCTGAAACACCACCTGCATCTTTTGCCGCAGCGGCCTGAGCGCCTTATTGCCCAGGCCCTGAATAGCCTGCCCGAGAAATATAATCTTTCCCTCGCTTTTAAGCAGTCGCAAGAGCGCGAAGCCGAGCGTGGTTTTCCCCGAACCGGATTCACCAACGATGCCTAGCGTCATCGATTCCGTAACCGAAATCGATACGCCATCGACTGCCTTTATAAAGCCATCCGTCCGGCGCAATAATCCTTTTTTAATGGGAAAATAGACCCTTAACTGGTCGCATGCCATCACCATTTTTGCCTGCGCCGGCAAGAGCAGGGGGGAGCCTTTCGGTTCGGATGCGAGAAGATGCTGCGTATAGGGGTGTTTGGGCTGGGCAAACACCTCCGCCACCTTGCCCTGCTCGACGATTTCGCCCTTATTCATTACCACCACGCGGTCAGCCAGGCGCCGCACGATAGTCAGATCATGCGTGATGAACAAAATAGCCAGCCCCATAGAGGCCTGCAATTCCTTGAGCAACTTCAATATACGCGCCTGAATGGTGACGTCCACCGCCGTCGTCGGCTCGTCGGCAATGAGCAAATCCGGCTTATTGGCAATGGCCATGGCGATCATGACGCGCTGACGCTCGCCACCGGAAAGCTGGTGCGGATAGGCGTTGAGCCGGTCCTTGAAATGCGGTAGGCCGACTTGTTCCAATACCTCCATGATACGGGTACGCACCGCCTGCGGCGACATTTTCTGGTGAATGGTCAGGATTTCCCCAATCTGGCGGCCAAGCGTATGCAGCGGATTGAGCGCCGTCATCGGCTCCTGAAAAATCATGCCCACACGCTTACCGCGTATTCGCCTTAGAACCGTCTCAGGAGCGCCGATCATCTCCTGCCCATCGAACCTAATACTGCCGGAGATTCGAGCGCTATCGGGCTGCAACCCGAGGCAGGAAAGGGCGGTGAGCGACTTACCCGACCCCGATTCACCAACCACCGCCAGCATCTCGCCTTTGTCGATGGAAAAAGACACGTCCGCCACCGCTTTCCCAGCGCGAAATTCCAGCGAGAGCTTATCGATAGCGAGCAAGCTCATGCTTTCATCACCTTCCGCGGATCGAACGCATCGCGCACGCCTTCGGCAATAAAAATAATCAGCACCAGCATGCCGGCGATGATGATAAATCCGGTAAAGCCGAGCCACGGCGCCTGCGGATTGGCTTTGCCTTGTAAAAGCAATTCACCCAGTGACGGCGATCCGGGTGGCAAGCCAAAGCCCAGGAAATCGAGGGTAGTCAATGCCGTCACACCGCCGCTCATGATAAAAGGAATATAGGTCATGGCCGAAACCAGCGCATTGGGCAAAACGTGGCGGATCATGATGCGTTTTTCGCTAACGCCGAGCGCCCGCGCCGCCTTGACATAATCGAAATTACGCGCCCGCAGAAACTCGGCGCGCACGACGGAAGTCAGGTTCATCCAGCTAAATAGCAATAATATGCCCAGCAGCCACCAGAAATTCGGCGTAACGATACTGGCCAGAATAATCAGCAAAAACAATTCCGGCAGCCCCGACCATATCTCGATCACGCGCTGGAACAGTAAATCGGTCAATCCTCCGCTATAACCCTGCACCGCACCTGCCACGATGCCGATGACCGAGCTGAAAAACGTAAGCAGCAGCCCGAACAATACCGATATGCGGAAGCCGTAAATCAACCGCGCCAATACATCGCGCCCCTGATCGTCCGTTCCCAGCCAGTTTTCGAGCGAAGGAGGCGAGGGGGCCGGGACCTTCAGGTCGTAATTGATGGTAGAGAAGCTATAATGAATCGGCGGCCAGGCCATCCAGCCCTGCTTGTTGATACGCTCGCTCAGATAGGGATCGCGGTAGTGCGCTTCCGTTTCAAAATCGCCGCCAAACGTTTTCTCGCTATACATAACGAATACCGGAAAATAAAATTTTCCCTGATATTCCATGATAATAGGCTTATCGTTAGCGATCCCTTCAGCGAACAGGCTGATAAAAAAGATCGCAAGGAAAATCCATAAGGAATAAAAAGCGCGGGTGTTCGCGCAGAAGAGATGCAAACGGCGGCGAGCGAGAGGGGTCATGCCTCCCTCCGATCAAAATCAATGCGCGGATCGACCAGCATATAGGTTAAATCGCCAATCAGGTTGAAGATGAGGCCGAGCAGCGTAAAAATATACAGTGTCCCGAACATCACCGGGTAATCACGGTTGATGACGGCTTCGTAGCCCAGAAGCCCTAAGCCGTTGAGGGAGAAAATAATCTCGATCAGAAGCGCGCTGCGGAAAAGAATGCCGAGCAAAGCACCGGGAAATCCGGCGATGACAATGAGCATGGCGTTGCGGAAGACGTGGTTATATAAAACCTGCCGCTCACTCAGGCCTTTGGCGCGGGCAGTAAGCACATAGTTTTTGCTGATTTCATCGAGAAAGCAATTCTTGGTAAGCAAGGTCAGCGAGGCAAAGCCGCTAATAACCATGGCGGTAACGGGCAGGGCGATGTGCCAGAAATAATCGGCTATTTTCTGCGGCCAGTGCATGTCCGCCCAATTATCGGAGGTCAGCCCTTTAAGCGGAAACCAATGCAGGTAATTACCGCCGGAAAAAACGATGATGAGCAAAATAGCAAAAAGGAAACTCGGAATAGCGTAGCCAACAATAATCACCCAGCTCGTCCAGATATCGAATGCCGAGCCGTCCTGCACGGCTTTGCGTATACCCAGCGGTATGGAAATCAGATAAGTCAGCAACGTCGCCCACAGGCCCAAGGAAATGGTCACTGGCAGTGTCTGGCCGACCAGATCAATCACCCGCTCGTTTCGGAAGAAACTCTCGCCAAAATCAAAGCGTAGATAATTGCCTATCATCAACTCGAAACGCTCGAACGGCGGCTTGTCGAACCCGTACATTTTTGTGATGCGAGCAATGATTTCCGGGTCGAGCCCGCGCGCCCCGCGATAGACGGAATTGATGTTGTTAGCCTGAATATCCGCTTTCCCGGCAAAATCCGACCCGCCGCCGGAAAAACGCGCCGTCGCATCCCCGGACTGGGTGATATTGGTCAGCTTCGCCACCATTTGCTCAACCGGACCGCCAGGTGCCGCCTGAACGATCACGAAATTCAGCACCATGATCCCGAAAAGCGTGGGAATCATCATGAGAATGCGACGGATTATGTAGGCGATCATAGGGTGCAGGTTATGGGTTGTAGGTTATGGGGAAGAAATTATTCTATTCGCTCCTACCTTACAACCTATAACCCATCCCCCATAACCTACTGCTTCACCCACCAGGCCTGAAACCCGAGATTATATTTAGGCAAGGTCGCGGGCAGCCCGAACTTATCCCAGTAGGCGACGCGGAAAACGCCCGAATGCCAGTTGGGGATAACGTAATGCTCCCAGAGCAGCACACGGTCAAGTGCGCGTCCTGCAGCCACCAGATCTTCCTTGTTTTTGGCTTTGGTCAGGGCATCAAGCAGGGTATCCACCACTTTACTTTTGATGCCGCCTAAATTATTGCCGCCTTTAACATCGGCCTGCGAGGATTGCCACAGGGCCGTCTGCTCATTTCCGGGGAAAAAGATGCCGCGGTTGATCCAGATGGATACGACATCGAAATCATATTCATCCGTACGTTTCTGGTATTGCGAATCGTCCACATTGCGGATCGACGAAGTAATTCCTAAACGTTCCAGGTTCTGGCGCATGGGGCCGATAACGCGCTCCATGGTCGGCTGGCGCAGCAGGAATTCGATGGAAAGCGGTTCGCCGTGAGCGTTGACACGCTTACCGTCCTTGATTTTCCAGCCGGCCTCATCGAGCAAGGCTTGCGCTGCGAGCAGATTCTTGCGGTCATTGCCTGAGCCATCCGTCTTGGGATTCTCAAAAGGCTGGGTGAAGAGAGCAGGGGGCAATTCGCTGGCAAACGGCTTAAGCAGCGTCAGTTCCTTGCCAGTGGGTACGCCCTTGGCCTGAAAATCGGTGTTTTCAAAGTAGCTGGCATTGCGCACATAGGCGCCATAAAAAATCGTTTTATTGACCCATTCATAATCGAGCGACATATCGATCGCCTGGCGTACGCGAGGATCAGCGAATTTGTCCCGGCGCGTATTGTAAATAAACGCCTGCATGCCCTGCGGCGTCTGGTCGGGGATTTCGCGTTTGATGATGCGGCCGTCCTTGACAGCGGGGGCGTCATAGGCGGTGGCCCAGTTGCGGGCGATATATTCGCGGCGGAAATCATATTCGCCGGATTTGAGCGCTTCCAGCGCCACATTCTCGTCGCGGTACATATCATAGCGGATGGTGGCGAAATTATATTGCCCGACATTCACCGGCAAATCCTTCCCCCAGTAATTTCCCACGCGCTTATAGATAAGCGAGCGCCCCTGATCGACACTTGCCACCTCATAGGGTCCGCTGCCCATAGGCGCTTCCAACGTCGTTTTCTCGAAATCGTGGGCGGTGTAATAGGCCTTGGAAAGAATCGGCATCTGCGAGACGATCAGCGGCAATTCGCGGTTTTTCATATCGGTGAAGGTGAATTTAACGGAAGTGCCGCCAGTTTTTTCGCAGGATGCCACCCCGGCATAAAGAATCTTGAAAGTCGGATCGCCTTTGTCGCGCAACGTCGTAAAGGAAAAGACGATATCGTCGGGAGTGATCGGCGTTCCGTCATGCCAGCGCGCCTGCTTACGCAATACGAACTCGGCGGAACTGTTATCGGGCGCAACAGCAATGCTTTCCGCCACCAGCCCATATGCCGTCTGCGGCTCATCCATCGATTGCACCATCAACGATTCAAATAAATCACCAATGCCCGGCGCTTTCACGCCCTTCAGGATGAAAGGGTTTAGGTTATCGTAGCTACCGATCTCAGCCAACTTGATATTACCCCCCTTGGGCGCTTTCGGATTCACATACTCGAAATGCGTGAAATCGGCGGGATATTTGCAGGCGTCGTAGAGGGAGAGGCAATAGGAAGGGGCAGCGATGAGCAATGAAGGATAAGCAATGAGCGATAGAAGGCCAGTCAAATACGCAGCAATTAAACGGCTTTTGTTCATAAATACTCGCTTATTGCTTATTGCTTATCGTCTTTTGCTTAATCACATCGAACACCGTCAGCGCCTGCGCCACCATCGATCCGGTATCACCCGCATTGGCAGGCAAGAGGACGGTGGTGCTTTCCTTGGCGAGCTGGCTGAAAGCCGTGACATATTGCTCGGCGATGCGCAATCCCACCGCCGCTTCGCCGCCATTCTGGACGATAGCGGCCGCAACCATTTCAATGCCTTTGGCCGTAGCGTCAGCAACGGCTAAAATGGCTTCGGCTTCACCCTTGGCGCGGTTGACCTGATCGGTAAGCGCGCCTTCCGAAACCAGCACTACTTGTTGCTTGGAGCCTTGCGCGGCATTAATCTGCGCCTGCATCTTGCCTTCTGATTCTAAAATCGCGGCGCGTTTCTGGCGGTCGGCAGCGACCTGCAATTCCATCGCCTTTAGCACGGATTGCGGCGGGGTAATATTTTTGATCTCATAGCGCATGCACTGCACGCCCCAGGCCTGCGCCGCCTGGTTGATGGCGGTGACGATATTGGCGTTTAAGGTTTCGCGTTCCTCGAAGGTTTTATCCAGCGTCAGCTTGCCAATTTCCGAACGCATGGTCGTCTGCGCCAGCAGCGACACGGCATAAGCCGGATTGCTGACGCCATATGACGCCGCCACCGGATCGACGATACGCAGATAGAGAATACCGTCGAGCATAAGCGTCACGTTATCGCGCGTAATGCCTGCCTGTTCCGGCACTTCGACGGCGTTTTCCTTCAGCGAATGCTTGTAGGCAACTTTCTGGTAGAATGGGATGAGGATATTGAGGCCCGGTTCGAGCTTGCGATCGAATTTGCCCAACGATTCGACAATCCATGCCTGCTGCTGCGGCACGGTTTTGACCCCCATGAGAATACCGATGATAATGATGGCGCCGATAGCGAGAATAGGTTCCATTTTCTTCTCCTAAGGTTATAGGTGGTAGGTTATGGGTTATAGGGAAGGAAGGAAAAAAACAACACTGTTTCCCCACAACCCATACCCTATTCTTTAGGTTTGACAATCAACGTAGCGCCCACTACATCGACCACTTCCACTTTCGATCCGGCTTCCAGCTTTTCCACAGCGATGCCAGGAGCTAACCCCGCCCGCATGATCGTACCCGACCAGGTCACTTCGCCGCCTGTTTTTTTATCCAGCCCTTCGCTGCCGACATAGGCCACATCGCCTACAATATTGCGGTATTCATGACCGGCTTTGGGAATGCGGAATTTCTGCATCGGCTTCCACAACGCCCATGAGAAAATAGAGGTGGCGATAAAAAACACGACGAATTGGCTGATATACGCGCCGTTATCGATTAATCCGAAATGAACAGCCGCCCCGGCAACCAGCGCGCCCAGGCCAGAAAACACCAGGCCGACGCCATTTAACCCTACCGCTTCCAGCGCCATCAGGAAAACAGCGGCTATCAACCAGGCATAATCGTTATGAAGGGTGAAATCGAAGGCTTCCATGCGTTTCCTTATCCCCGCACTTGTTGCGGGGTCTGGTTCATTTTGCATACCGGACCCCGCCATCCGGCGGGGATGGCATCATTTCGGTAAAGGCAGCGGCTTGTCGCTCATCGTGTTGAGATAGGCAATCAGATTGGCGCGATCCTGCGGATTCGGTACGCCAATGAACGCCATTTTATTGCCGGGGATGTACTTGCGGGGATTAGCGAGGAAATCGGACAATTCCTGAAAGTCGATCTTCTTATCCTTCATGCCGGTAACAGCGGCGGAATAGCTGTAATCGTCCTTATGCGCCCAATGATTGCCGACCAGGCCCCACTGATTGGGGCCGACACCGTTGCCGCCACCTTTATTAAACGTATGGCATGAGAGGCATTTCTTAGACACCGCTTCGCCCGCCTTGACATCGGCCTTGGCCAGCAGTGGCATGATATCGACCGGTTTTTCTTCCTTGGGCGCTGCCGCTTCGGCTCCGGGAGTTGCAGCACCCTCGATCGTATAGCCGCGCTTCATGCCCGATTCATCTTTTTCGCTGATGCTGCCGGTATAGAGCCCCTCCGCCACAAGGCCTGCCACCATGGCGATGACGCCCGCCAGCAATACAGCACCGGCGATCTTATTGATTTCAATTCCTCCAGACATACCATTCCTTTGTTGCTTATAATGGTTGCCTTTATAATCGGTCGCCCGGCCTTGAGCAATAATAATGTCTCTTGAAAAAGAAAAAAAACTGGCGCAGTTTAGCGGCGTTCAACAATAAGGAACCACACATGAGTATAAAACCGTCGACAGCCAATTTCGATGTGGTGGGAATCGGCAATGCGATTGTCGATGTCCTAAGCTTCGCCGATGAGAAACTGATCAATGCGCACGGCCTGACCAAAGGCAGCATGACACTCGTTGATGAATCCCGTTCGGAAATGCTCTATAAGCAAATGGGCCCGACCACTGCCTGCTCCGGCGGATCGGTGGCCAATACGCTGGCGGGCATGGCATCGCTTGGCGCACGCACCGCCTTTATCGGCAAGGTGAAACACGATCAGCTGGGAACTATTTTCAAACATGACATGCATGCCTTTGGCGTAACGTTTACCACCTCCATGTTAGAGCGCGGCCCGGCCACCGCCAACTGCCTCGTCTATGTCACACCGGACGCGCAGCGCACCATGGCCACCTATATCGGCGCCTGCTCGCGGGTCTCCGAAACCGATATCGACCAGGCCATCATCGAGCAATCGGCAGTCACTTACATCGAAGGTTATCTCTGGGATACGGAAACGGCTAAGGCCGCCATCCGCAAAGCCATCAAGCACGCACGCGCCGCCAATCGCAAAATCGCCTTCACCCTGTCGGATATTTTCTGCGTCGACCGCCATCGCGATGAATTTTTGCAGATTATCGGCGATGTCGATATCGTTTTCGCCAACGAAGCTGAGCTGAAATCGCTCTACCAGATTGACGATATCGACGCCGCTTTAGCGAAAGTCAAAGGCGTTTGCCCGATCGTAACCGTCACGCGCAGCGAAAAAGGTTCGACCGTATTGACGCCGCATCTGGTCGAACATATCGACGCCGCGCCGGTGGCACGGATCATCGATACGACCGGGGCAGGGGATTTGTTTGCCAGCGGCTTCCTGTTTGGCTTAACGCGTGGCTGGGACCTCGCTGCCTGCGCCACGCTTGGAAATCGCTGCGCCGCTGAGATTATCACCCAGGTTGGCGCCCGCAGCCTCAGGCCGCTGCATATGCTGGTGGCGTAATTTGTCATCCCGCACTTGTTGCGGGATCCAGGGCAACAGCAAAGATAAGGAATGCGATAATGAATAATACTTTGCTTGCAGAGATTACGGCCCTAGATCCCCGAATAAATCGGGGATGACGGCTATGAGCACCTCTCTCAAAAACAAAACCGTCTTCATCACCGGCGCGACCTCCGGTTTCGGCCTCGCTTGTGCCAGCGCTTGTGCCGGGCAGGGGGCAAAAATTATTCTTACCGGCAGGCGAGAAGATCGCCTCGCTGCTATTACCAAAGAACTGGGCAAGCAAGCCTATGCGCTGCAGCTGGATGTGCGCGACAATGACGCCGTCGTCAAAGCGGTAAAGTCATTGCCTGCCGAATTTGCCAGCGTCGATATACTGGTCAACAATGCCGGGCTGGCACTGGGGTTTGCTTCCTTTGAGCGGCAGACGATTGAAAATCTCGAGCAGATGGTCGACACCAACATCAAAGGGCTGATGTACTGCACCCACGCGCTGCTGCCGGGTATGATCGCCAGAGCTGATAAAGATAAGAGGGGCGGCCATATCGTCAATATCGGCTCGGTAGCAGGCAGCCATCCTTATCCCGGCGGCAACGCTTATGGTGCAACCAAAGCGTTTGTGCTCCAGTTCTCATTGAATCTGCGCGCCGACTTACTGGGAAAGAATATCCGCGTAACCAATATTGAGCCCGGCATGGCCGAAACCGAATTCTCATTGGTGCGCTTCAAAGGTGACGAAACCAAAGCCGACGCCGTGTATGCAGGAGTACAGCCCCTAACCGCCGATGATATCGCCGATGCCGTGCTCTGGTGCGTCACCCGCCCTGCGCATGTCAATGTCAACCACATGGAAGTTATGCCGACGCAGCAGGCTTTTGCCGGGTTTGCAGTGCATCGGGAGAAAGCGTAATCAACATTTCCAACAGCTTGCCGCCATTCTGTAACTTGCCTGAAGAAACAGGATGCGTTTTTTCTTAATCAGTGCCGTTTGCTGCCTTCTACAACAATCGTCCAAGCCCACCAACGGGCAGGGGTTATAAAAAGCACTTTATCAATAAAATATAAGATATTATACCACATGCTAAAAATCCGTTGGTTGTGGCGTAAGGGTATCGATAATAGCGTGGTTAAGCCGTAAAATCCAATCGATACTGGGTGAAAAATATTCTGAATCGTGGCAACATCAGAGCGAGTTAACGGGGTTTCGTCAGGGGTACGAGCATTAGGAGTTAGCTTGCGGTACAGCTTGATAAATGGGTTTGCACCTAAAGGCTCAAGGAAAATGGCCTTACCCTGCGGCCTAAGCAGCCTACTAATCTCTTGCAGGGATTTGGCAATGGGCAGGTGATGAATAATACCGGCAGCAATGATGGTATCGAACGAAGCATCTGCAAATTGTGTATCGCAAGCATCTCTTACCAAAAACCGGCAATTTTTCAATCTCTTACCCCCCCCCCTCATTTGCTTTTTCAATGGCTATATCTGAAATGTCAATGCCAGTGTAAGATTTCGCATATTTGGAAATTTCTTCGGCGGCATACCCATCAAAACAGCCGATCTCAAGCACATCCTTATTAAGAGCATTCTGACGAATCAATTGCGAAAATGCTTCCTGCGCTTTTTTGATGGCAACATAATATTTATTCTGATGTGTTCGCGATTCCTCCATGATGCGTTCGTTATGAAACGCTCTCTCACTTTCCAAACGCTCATGATGGTCTGAATGTAACACCTAACACCTATTCATTACGGTAAGTCCCGGACCAGGGTACTATAATTTCTAAACAATCTATTAAATGACGAAGTAATCTAAGCACTCTTCTTCTCCGCCGGTTTTTCTTCCGGTTTGGCCGGGGCTTCGGCTTTTTTCTTGCGTGGATCGTACGGTTCCTGCTGCGGGATCGGCTCTTTCGGGAACAGGCGTTTTTTGAAGAACGGATCCAGATAGTAAAAGATTTTCTTAGTGCGGATGGGAGGAAAGGACTCGATCAATATGATCTGTTCGTCGCGCGGCAGCGTAATCACTTCCTGCGGCAATAGCAGGGCACGCTGGACTTCCGAAGTATTGACCGTGCGGGCGCCGGGGTTCAGGTCTAAAAATTTCGGCTTGTTGTGCGAATGCTGCATGGCCGTTTTATTGCCGATCAACTGCGAAATCAGATTCGCGGTTTCCATGTTGTTGGCGGCAAAGGTGATGCGGTAATACGAGTTGGAGAGGAACGAGTTCATGCCTGCTTCCTCGTAGATGCCCTTCAATTGCTGCGTATCTTGCACGATGATGAACAGCTTCACCCGGTATCCGCGGAAATAGGCGATACCCACCTGGAACTGCGGCATTTCGCCCAGTGACGGAAACTCATCCATAAAGAACATGACGCCGAACGGCTCGTCTTTTTTCGGCATGGCACGCGTCAAAAAGTCGGTGGCCTGCTGGTAGAAAACTTTCAGTAACGGCTCCAGACGCTTCAAGTTGTCCGGGGTTACGCCGCAGAACACAGTCATTTTCTTTTTCTTCAAATTCTGCATATCGAAATCCGACCTGGCGGTCGTGGCGTCAATTAAAGGGTTGGCCCATAGTTCAAGACCGGAGTTGAGCGTTGAGATAACGCCCGATCGTTCCTTGTCGGCTTTTTGCAGGAAGGCGGCGATGTTCATGTATGCCACCGGATGGATGCGCTTGCCGATCGTATCGAGCACCACCGCCAAATTATATACCACATCGTCCGAACGCATGGTGCGCACAACTTCGCCAAACGATTGCACTTTTTCCGGCACGGCGCATAAATACAAAATGACACCCAGCATGAGCGAGCGCGCTTCGTTCTGCCAGAATTCCTGTTCGGGCAGAATCAGATTACAGATTTTCTGGACGTCATCGACCATCTGGCCGGGCTTGGCGGAAATCCAGTCGAGCGGGTTGTAGCAATGCGAAATACCGTCGGGATCGGCGGGATTCCACAGATAGACTTCCTGGCCGAGTTTGGCGCGGTAGCCGCTGCACAGATCGTGGTTTTCCATTTTGATGTCATGGCACACCACCGACTCCGTCCAGAACAGCAGATTCGGAATCACGAAGCCCACACCTTTGCCCGATCCGGTCGGGGCGAAGAGAAGCACGTGCTGGAAATCATCGGCAATCAGGTAATTGGCCTTGCCGGTGCGCCCCAAAAGAATGCCGTGCTTGGCGCGCAACTTGGCCTTGCGTATTTCCGGCTCGGTCGCCCAGTGAGCATCACCATGCACGCTTTCTTTGTTTTTGAACGGGCGGAAATCGAGCAATGGCGCGCGGATCATAAACAGCAATATCAGGCTGACGATAAACGCCCCGCCCGGGGCGGCGACCAGCTTAATCGTATAATCCTGCGGGAAAGGGCCTCCATAATGCGACCAGTAATCATAAAGCGACAGCCAGTACTGGAACAGTGGCCAATAGGAGGTGAGCAGATATTGCGGATCCCACAGCGCGCTGATATAGGCATTGCCGTAATACATGGCAAACGCAACGCCAATACCAATATAAAGAGGCACAATGAGTATCGCCAAGACGATCGAAAGAATGATCATCTTGTTCCACATCCGGCGCTGGGCGTTTTGTGCTTTTAGGTTATCAGCCATAAAGGTGAGGGATTGGGGATTGGGGATTGGGGATTGGGAAAATATTTTTAATCCCTAATCCCTAATCCCCAATCCCCGCCCTACATTGTCTCCTTAAAATACAACTCCGACACATAACGCATGCCGCGAGCCCCTCTTTTGAGTTGAATAATAACATTAATCACGTTTTCGACATAGGATTTTATTTGCTCGCGGCTGATGCCAAGACCCGCCTGCATGACCATGAGGATTAATTGCTCAACCGCCAGTTCGGGCGTATCCGCATGCAGGGTGGAAATCGATCCGGGATGGCCAGTATTGACGGCACGCATGAAGCTGAAGGCTTCCTTGCCGCGCAATTCCCCGAGCATAAGCCGATCCGGGCGCAGGCGCAGGCAGGCTTCGATTAAATCCTGCATACTGACCTGGGCGCGGCCCTGGCCACCGCGCGACGCGATCAAATGCACCTTGTTGGGAATATGCGGAATCATGATTTCGCGCGCATCTTCGCAGGTAATGATGCGCTCGGTCGGTGGGATAACTTTCAGCGCCGCATTCAAAAAGGTCGTTTTACCTGTCGAGGTACCACCGCTGATGATGATATTTTTTTTAGCCAGAATCGCCTGTTTGATGAATTCTTTTACCGCACCAGCGTTAAGAAGTTCGCGCAACTTCTTATCGACGGGATTGAGCTGGTGCTTGACGATGGTGTTCTGGAAAGCACCGATCGCCTCGTACTGATCGAGGTCGAGATTCACGATGGTTTGCTTGCGAATCGACATCGCCACGGTACTCGCCTCGCAGGCAGGCGGGAATACCACCTGGATACGATAGCCTTCCGGCAGCGTCGCCGAAAGCAGCGGCGTTTCCTCGCTGATTTTTTGCTCGGTGGATTGCGCCACCAAGCGGCCCAGCGCCTTTAAATGCGCCAGATCGAATTCGGGAATGTCATAGCGTGTCATATCGCCGCCGATTTCAATCCAGGCTTCCTTGGGCTGGTTGATCGAAATTTCGCTCACCGTCGGCTGCACAAAAAACTTCTTGAGCGGAGCAAGATAGGTATCAAGTGCCGTAAAACTCATTGGATAAATGCTTTGTCGGTGGTTTGCGGGAAGGTTAAATCCTTATTCACGAAAATATTGATCTTGGTTCCCTGATCCACGGTAATAGTCGGACGCAAATCCAGCAGCGAATTGACCACATCCTTCGATATCGAACCGATATTGGAAACGGCATTAGCAGCGGCAGGGGCAGCGGCCGATCCGGTAGTGGTCGTACCGTTGGCGTTGGTCGTAGTGGTGTTTTGCTGATTCGACAGCTTGTCGACGGCGACCGCCAGGCCGATATCGAGCACGCTGGTTAAGATAGCCGCGCTGAAAATTTCCGAGTATTTATTATCGGCAATGCCCGGCACGCCAGCACGGCCCAGCGCATCCACCGCTTCCGACCCGATCTGGATATCGATGCCGTCAGGACGAATCAGCCTGGTCCATATGACCAGCACGCGAACCTGCCCCCGGTTGATCCCGGTATTATAGGTACCGATCAGGCGCGATCCTTTAGGAATCAGCACCTCGCGCCCGGATTCGGCAAAAACGTCACGGCTGACAATGCCCCGTATCAAACCCGGCAGATCCGTATTGATGGCGCTTTCTAACACTGCGTCGATAATCTTGCCCTGTACAATGGTGGAATTGAGATTGGTAAGTCGTGTTGCCGCCGTTTTTTCAGCAGTGCTGGCGGCCAGTACATTGGCGGTAAAGGCCCGGTTGGCGTCGCTTTTATTCAGCACATTGTTCGCGGCC
>Ga0206992_1125_pt1 | contig 16618 bp, 14 predicted proteins | sample Alteio_BWMinCont_6_FD_153267 | JGI IMG/M metagenome (GOLD analysis project Ga0206992, IMG submission 153267) | Enriched cells from forest soil in Barre Woods Harvard Forest LTER site, Petersham, Massachusetts, United States -... | ecosystem: Environmental > Terrestrial > Soil > Temperate forest >... | reverse complement strand
TCGACGATGTCGTCGTAGGATATGAAGACGCGGTTGGAGAGCCAGTTGTCTCGCATGAACTGCCAAATGTTTTCGACGGGATTGAGCTCCGGTGATTTTGGCGGGAGCGGCATCAGGGTGATGTTGTCTGGGAGGTCGAGCTTGTCGGAGAGATGCCAGCCGGCCTGATCGAGCAGCAGCACTGCGTGGGCGCCAGGTGTCACGGTCCTGGATATCTCGTCCAGGTGCAGCGCCATCGCGGCGGTGTTGCAGAACGGCAGGATGAGGCCGGCGGCGGTCCCCTTGGCCGGGCAGATCGCGCCGAAGATATAGGCCGAGCGGGTGCGCTGATCGCGCGGCGCCGATGGGCGGGTGCCTCGCCGTGCCCACCGGCGGGTGATCTTGTTCTTCTGGCCAACCCTGGCCTCGTCTTGGAACCAGATTTCTATCGGCTTGCCGCCTGCGTCGCGCCGGGCGATCTCGTCCAGACTGGCGACGAACTTTTTTTGAACGTCTCCAGTGCTTCGGTGTCCTGGGCATGGTGACGGGGGCGAGCAGACAGCTTGCGGAAGCCCAACGCCCGCAGATCCCGGCTCAGCGTCTGCTTGCTGACCGAAACGCCGAACTCCTCAAACACCCATTGCGCCAGATCGATCAGACGCCAGCGCACGACGCCATGGACCGCCGGAATGGGACCGGACTCCACGACCGTCATCAGCGCACGCCGCTGGTCGGCGTTCAGGAGCGGCGCCTTGCCCGGCGCCTTGCCCGGCGCCTTGCCGTCAACCAGACCGGCCGGACCCTCCGAGTTGAAGGCCAGCACCCAGTCCCTTACGGTCTGGAGACCGACACCGCCGATACGGGCCGCCACTGTCCGCGACGCGCCGTCATAAATCGCCGCCAGAGCCAAAAGACGGCGTGTCTAGGCGCCATCCTCCGACCGTCGCGCCAGCCGATGCAAGGCACCAGCGTCGTAATCATCCCGAAGCCGAATCGCAGTAGCCATGAAAAACCCCATGCTGTTTGTCATGGTGAATCACATTCGCGCGATTCTGGGAATCCCCCCCGTGAGTCTCAATTACCGGGATCTGGTATAACTAGGGCGCGTCGATTAAATCTTGGACGGAAGTCCCGCAGTTCGAGGCTCATAAACCCACTCTCACGGCGGTCATCGACGAATAGACGAACCTGGTATGATTTCGCCTCTCCCAAGAAGCACATCTATGGCCTGTCCGACGAGGCGGCGTGCGAGCGCTGGGTCTGCGATCCATATTTCCAGTAATGGCACGGACCGGCCGTGCTTTTAGCATACGAGTTAAGTTCGCCCAAATTAGGAGGACATGACATGGCTGGCACGTTTTCGCAGGAACGCCTCTCGACGATCGGTATTGACCTCGGCAAGAACACCTTCCACGCGATTGGTATGGATTAGCGCGCAAAGATTGTCGCGCATGAGACGATCCTCCGTCCTTCCTTGCGCCGATTATTCGATTTGGCAGGGCGATCGGGACTAAGCAGCCTTTTTTGATCTCAAGAGACGCCCTGGCAGAGCTCCGGTATGCTCGCCATTGAGAAGTACGGTTTTCCCACCGACGATCGTAGCCTTGAAACCGTCAGAACGCTGGATCATCCGCCTTGCACCGCCCGGTAAATCGTAGACGACTTCAGGAAGGCGCGCTGTAACGCGCTTGGGATCGAACACATTGATGTCGGCCACCATACCCTCGCGAATCAATCCACGATCGGCGAAGCCCCAACATTTCGCTGAGCGGCCGGTCATGCTGTGAATCGCTTGCTCAAGCGATAGCGCCTGACGTTCACGAACCCACCAGGACAATAGATGTGTTTGGATCGAGCAGTCGGATATCTGCCCGACATGGGCACCCGCGTCGGAGAACGTCATGATGGTACGCGGATGCTTCATAATCTCCAAAAGCCCATCATCGTCGGCCATAGTCGGAAACTGCATGAAGAAGCAATTGAACTCGCGTTCAAGCGAAAGATCGATCATCAGGGATACTGGGTCGATGCCGCGTTGCTTGGCCAGCTCCGCCATCCGCGGATATGGTGGCAGCGGCTTGTCGAAGACATGCATGGTATCCCAGTTGGGCGGCCTTGCTTCCTGCCCGATGGCCCGGCCGTAGGCCGCGGTGTTTGCGACTTTGATTAACTTCGCTTTCGTCTCGGGATCGCGCAGCAATTCGGCCTGTTCCGCCAAAGGCTTTGCTCTGAACTCCTTCCAAACGGGCAGCCGGTCGAATGGGAGCTGAGTCTTGAAGGATAACAGCACGTTCACGTCTCGGCTGCTGGCAAGCCCGAATATCGTTCCCCCGGCCGCTGCTGTCGCATCGAAGAGATCGAGGAAGTCTCGCCATATTTCGCGCGGCGTATGAAGTCTGAAGGAGGTGTCGGTAGGTTTTTCCGTTGCTAAGCGAATGACGCTGAAAGTCAGCGGGACTTTGGTCTCCACCGCCAAATCCCTCAGAAGGCCAAGACTACGCTTCCGAGCCTGTGGATCCATAATCCGGGTTGTGACGTCATTGGCGATCTCGAAGATTCCGGTGCCCGCTTCACCCATAGTGCCAACGAGCGCGCGTATCTCGTCCCAGGACGCAAACCGCGACGCGACAGGACGGTTATCCGCTGTTTCATGACCGGTATTGCGTGACGTACTGAGTCCCATCGCCCCGGCTTTGACCGCGTCCTTGAGCTGGGCCCGCATCCGCGCCATATCGTCTTCGCTCGCCTCCCCTTCGAAGGCTCGCTCACCCATGGCCCAGGTACGTAAGGCGGAGTGGCCAACAAAGACGGAATAATTGATCCCTTTGGGTAGCGTCTCCAGGGCATCCAGATACTCCGGAAAGGTCTCCCAGTTCCAGTTAATGCCCAGCGCCATCGCCTTGGCGGAAATGTCCTCGGCACGTTCTAGATTGCGCACGACGAGCTCGCGACCGGTCGAACGCGAAGGCGCCAGGGTGAAGCCGCAATTGCCCATCACCACGCTGGTTACGCCGTGCCAGCAGGAGCTGGTCCCAAGCGGATCCCAGTTCACCTGCGCGTCATAATGTGTGTGGCCATCGATGAAACCAGGTGAAACGACATGTCCCTCTGCATCGATCTCCTGCGAACCGCGAGACGATATTTTTCCGATCTCCGTGATCTTACCGTCCCGGACCCCCACATCCGCCCGATAACGAGCCCCTCCGGATCCGTCGACGATCGTCCCACTCCTTATAATCAGGTCGTGGCCCATATCGAAATCCTCCTGCTTCCTAGCTTCACGAATGCCGGACTATCCGAGCCCAGGCGGAGAATGCCGGCACCAGATATGTCCTCAACCTTTGCAGTCGCTTGGCACGATTTGGGGCTGAACCTTGCCGTCCCGCACCCAAATCAATTCGGTGTCCAGAACGATATTCCGTATCCCGTCCGGAAAGCACATACGTCCATCCACCCCGTCATAGGTCAGGGTGCCGAGTTCGTTTCCGATCTTGGCCGTGTCCTCCACGGTTCCCGCCCGTTTCATCGCCTCGACGAGCATGTAAACGAAATCGTAGCTAAGCAGCACCGAGCTTTGGTTCGGGCCGCTGAGGCTGGGCGCGAACGCTCTCAATCGATCACGAAAGGCCAACACCTTGTCACCCACCGGATATTCGATCGAGGGCGTATTGAAGCTCGAGAAGAACGGGAATGGCAGCGGCTTGCCGTTGACTCCCTTTACCGCCACGCCGGGATCGGTGGCGCGCGCGCCGAATCCCTTTGGCGCGACGCCTAGATCGACCGTCGCGCGCAACAAATCGGCGGTCAAATCATGTGGATACAGAAAATAGACTGCGTCGGCACCGTCGCCCTTGGCGCGCGTGACATAGCTGCTGAAATCGCTCGTCCCCGGCGGAAAGAGGATCGGATTAACGGTGATGTCAGACCCTTTGATCGCCTCGCGGAACGCCGACAAATTCGCCTTGGTGGTATCATCATCGAGCGAAATATACGCAACTTTGTGGGCGCCGAGCTCTTTCAGCGCAGTCACGTCCAATTTCTCCAGACGACTCAGCGAGATTTGCGTGCCAAAAAGCAACGGCGTCCTGGGATCGGTCAAATAGCCCTTGGTCTGCCATGTGCCGCCGGGGGAAAATGCGATGGCCTTTGCTGAAGCAGCGATTTCCGCAGTCTGGGCGGCAAGCGCTCCCATGATCGGTCCGAAGACGAATTTGGCCTTTTCATCCTCGACCAGCTTGGTAATTCCGGAAACGGCGGAGGCGCTGGTGCTCTGATTGTCGACCTCGACCAATTGAAGCGTGTAATGCGTGTCGCCGACCGTGAAGCCACCCTTGTCGTTGATCTCCTTGACGGCCATGCGAACGCCCGTCGCGGCGGGAAGGCCAGAGCCGACGAAGTTCCCGCTAATCTCCCAGTCGCTGCCAATCTTTACGATCCCGGTCTTTATCGTCTGGGCTCCGGCCCACTGAAGCGCCGACAGGAGCACCAGTGATATGGCGCAGGTGAGACCACTCAATCGTCCATACATGCCATTTCCTCCAACAATTTTTTTTTGTTCCACCTATCGATGCGCCCTTCTTAACCTCCTAGTTGGCGAGGCGGGCTTTCGCAACGTGATCCTCCACCACGGTCCCTTTGAAGAAATCGGGATTGACGCTGGTCCATAGCTTGATCGGATTGGCGAACACAAAATCATGGAACTCCTGCTCAGTCATGAGTCCATGCTCGACGGCCTCGTATGTTTCTTCCAGGACTTCAGCTATTTCAGGCACGTCAAAATGGCCAATGTCCGAGCCAAATATCGCATTAAGCTTTGCGTGGAGCGGATTGCGCTTTGTGTCGAATGCTACGCCGGTCATCGGGTCGTCGCCTTCGCATCCAAAGAAGAACGGCTTGACAAACAAGTCGTGCATTTCTTCGACCGAGCTCAAGCCGACCCGCTCGAACTCGTCAAGCCGAGCCGGATCTTCTTCGAACGCGGTCGTTTGCGTCCGCGCCAGCATGCTCCTCTGTTCACTGCTCAGTCGGTTGCCTAACAGTGAGCCGGCATAGGTCTCGCAAAGTTCGGCATAGCGCGCCGGATCGAGGCGGGCAGGGTTAACACGTTCGAGCGCCGCCACGTTACGCTTCTTCCAATGGCCCACGAGATCGCTCAGCAGCGTAGTCCCCCAAGACGCACCACCTTCGAGAAAGGCAAAATTCAGGCCCGGGAATCGCCGCGTCACGCCACCCAAAAATAGCGATTTACAAACCGCCTCGGCAGATTGAGCGAAATGGCCGATATGATTGTATGTGAAGTTTGAGATCGATGCCCGGAAGAAGGCGCCTTGGCTGGAGGAATGGAAGGTCGGGACTACCTTGAGCTCCAGGCATTTCCGCCAGAGTGGGTCGTAATCGTACTCGCTGTCGATTCCATACGTATCGATCCAGCAAGCGCGGGGGAATTCACTTTTATATTTCGGAATCGGACGCTTGATATAACTAGGCATGGTAAAAGCGCGATAGCCGAGTTCTCGTACGCAAAACTCCAATTCCTCAATTGCTTCCTCTGGCGTATGTGCCGGGACGGCAGCTACCGGAATGATGCGGTCGCTATAATCTTGGTAGAGATCTCGATGCAGCAGGTTGCTGGCGCGACAAGAGGCACGGCGCAGCTCCTCATCATTAATCATGCCCTGAATGAATACTTTCCCGGCATATAAAACCGTTACGTCGAGACCAGCCTCGGGAAGCCGCTCGTACAGCAATTTCGGGATCTGCGCGGTCGCCAAATCGAGCGCATTTCCCGCCGGAACACCCCACCATCCAGGCCTCGGGATCCATTCGTCGCGACGCTGTTGAGGGCTCGCCTTGTACCAGCGCGAACCGAGAAAAGGTAGGTCGGCATTGGTCGCGCTGCGTCGGAAGACTTCTTCACCTGCCACGTCCCGCAAATATTGGTCAAACAAATGACTGAAATCCGTAGAATGACCGTCTGAGTCAATCACTGGATGCGAGAGGCGCTGCCGAATCCGCGCGGATTTAGAGTTTGTCTTCATGATTTACGTCGCCTCCGTCTATCAAGTTTATGGTCGCAAAAGGCTCGTTCGAGCGATCGTTAAGAGCCATTCGTGTTGCGATGAACGACTCCGATAATGCCAAATGGCGGTGAGCGCTTAGGGCTCCCCGAATATGCCAATGTCATAAAACATGTTAATCTTTTATAAATCCGTAGTCAGACCGAAGTCAAGGCGACGAAAGGCCGCCGGATCAGGGCAACAAAGCTGCTGCAGAATCTGGGAGCGACATCATGGAGCAATTCGATTTCATCATTGTCGGCGGCGGATCGGCGGGTTCGGTTCTCGCGAGCCGGTTGAGCGATTCCGGAGCAAGCGTCTGCGTCCTCGAGGCGGGTCCCATGGACAGTAATTTCTGGATACAGATTCCAGCCGGTTTGTGGAAAGTTCATCACAACCCCGACATCACCTGGTCATACGAAGTCGAAGGGCCGGTCGGAACCGGACGACAAATTCCAGCCCGGCACGGCAAAGTGCTTGGCGGATCCGGCTCGATCAACGCCACGATGATCAATCGCGGGGCCGCGAGGGATTATGACTATTGGGCGCAAATCGGCAATAACGGCAGGGGCTATGCCGATGTGCTGCCCTATTTCATGCGGACCGAACTCAGGATTGGCGCGGGCGACGACCGAATTCGTGGCCCGAGATGCTATGACATTCCGCTTAGCCGCGAACTGATATTCGCGGCGGTTTGCATAGCAAGAGGGCCGATTTCCTTGGTCCTCTTAGGGGACATACGCATGTTAGGCCCGGCGACAGAAACGGCGGCGATCGGCCTATTCATTCCGTCCGTAATTGCCGCGCCAACGGCGACGATACCATGTTTCCATTCCTGCCAGCTCACCGCATAGCCGCGCTTCCGAACTTCCGACAGTTCGACCAATAGCTTACTGGTATCCACAATTGTATTTTCGTTACAGCGTTCGCCTTCCGCTCCAATCAATTCCATTATTTCTTGATCGGATAGTTTGGCGAGTATCGCCTTGCCGCTTGCCGTCGCCTGAATCGGAGTAACAGTTCCGACCGAGCCCGAGACAGTGATAGGCAGCAAGCTGTTCACGCGTTCAACCACCACGATGTAGCGTGTTTGCTGCAGGATGAGGTTGACGGATTCCTCCGTGCGGTTTCGCAGTTCCTCCATGAGCGGTAGCGCGACAGTTCGTAGATCCCAGCTTTGATAAAATCGACCGCCTAACCCGAACAGCTTATCGGCAGGGCGCCAGCGAGTCGGGGGCGCCGATTTGGCAAGCCAGCCTGCCGAGTGCAAAGTCACAAGAATAAGCTGCACCGTCGCCTTGGGCAGATTGACGCGCCGGGAGAGCTCGGTAACTCCCACGCTCTCGTTTGGGCGGATCGCGTCAATGACGCTCAACGTATTCAAAACACTGTGAAGATATTTTGTCATCGGCTCCTACCGGACACGGCGTCGCGAGTCTGGCCAAAATACACTCAGGCCTTCGCTCTGGAGGGTGCGGTTCATCCGCTTATATCCTCACGCGAAGGTTTCGCGAAGAACGCTTCATGGTATGACATAGTAATACAATGTACAACTATGTTGACTCGAATGTTTGCCTGATTTAGTTTGTCTCGTCATAGCGGACGGAGAACATTTCGGTTCGATATTCGAAAGATGGCGGCGAATGCGCGCCGGTGCTCCGTGTTGGAAGGCGTGTGAGCGGCTTTCGTATCGGTCGGTGCCGATCGCTCGCGCGATTGTGAAGCGGAGGTCGTTTTATGAACGTGATTTCCGAAACGAAACGTGCTGCTGAAGTTCCGAGCGGTATGGCGGCGGAGGAATGGGACATTCGCTGCGAACTGGCGGCTTGTTACCAACTTGCTGATATATATGGGTTTTCTGACATGGCTGGCACGCATATTTCGGCGCGCGTGCCGGGGCCGGATGATCACTTCCTGCTGAACCCCTATGGATATTTTTTCGATGAGATCACCGCGTCGTCGCTCATCAAAGTGGATGTCGAGGGAAACGTCATCTCGGGAAAGAGCGACGTTCTCAACTATGCGGGTTTCATCATTCACAGCGCCATCCATATGGCCAGACCCGAACTGGTCTGCGTCATGCACAGCCACGGCAGTGCGATCAACGGTGTCGGCGCCCAGCAACATGGCTTGCTGCCGCTGACCCAGAAGGCGTTGTTGCTGACGCATTTCCTTCGATACCACGAATTCGAAGGGGCGGCCTTCAATCCGGGAGAGCGTGAAAGAATCCTTGGCGATCTCGGCGATGAAGGACGTGTGATGGTGCTACGCAATCACGGGGCATTGACCGCCGGTCGATCGGTCGGCGAGGCCTTCTGCTGGATGTACAAGCTGGATCTGGCGTGCCAGCAGCAGGTTAACGCGCTCGCTGGCGGTAGCGAGCTTCATGCTCTGCCTGATGAGGTCATTCAGCGCACGATCGAGCAGGGGCGCAAGGTGCAGGGCCCGGGCGGTCATTCAGAGACGGGCCGAATCGAGTGGCCTGGGCTTATCCGCAAGCTCGAGCGGGAGCGTGGGACGGGCTACCGGACCTGAACTTCCACGCAGCACGCGATAATCCGTGCCCCAAGACGGTTCGAGAGGACGACGCTTTGACCAAAACGAGCAAAATTTCGTTGTCGGAAGCCAGAAAAATTCGGCAGCAGCTTTCACATCCCGTTGTGGATGCCGATGGTCATTGGTTGGAGATGCAACCGGTATTCGTGGAGTACATCGCCGATGTCGGCGGTCCGGCGATCGTGGACCGGTATAAGGCGGCTCTGGCGAATTCGCCCGGCTATAACAGCGCCCGGATGTCGCACGAGGAACGCGTACGACAGCGCGTGCGACGCCAGGCGTTCTGGGGCTTTCCCAATAAGATCGAGGATCGGGGCGCCGTGATGTTTCCCGGCGTCTTCCGCGACATGCTGGAGGAATGGGGCTTCGACGTGGCCCTGCTTTATCCGACGGTGGGCTTCCTGCTTCTCTATCTGATGAAGGACCCGGATCTGCGCAGCATCATCGTGGGCGCCTATAACACGATGGTGGCCGATATGTTCGGCCCTTACGGCGATCGGTTGATCCCGGCCGCCGCCATTTCGCTCCATTCCCCTTCCGAAGCGATCGAGCAGCTGGAGCATGCCCACGGTCTCGGGCTCAAGCTCATTGTCGCCAATGGCACCACGCTGCGTCCGATCGAGGCAGACGCCGACTTTCAGCCCGACCCAGCGAAGCGCCGTTTTTACGTCGACGCCTACGGGCTCGACAGCCCTTACAATTATGATCCGGTCTGGCAGAAATTCATCGACCTCAAGCTTGCGTGCACGGTCCATACCGGCACGATGGGCTGGCCGGACCGCTCATTGCCTTCCAGCTTCGTAACCAACCATCTCGGGCATTTCGCGCAAAGCCATCACGTGACCGCCCGCAGCCTGTTCATGGGTGGCGTGACCCAGCGCTTTCCGAACCTGAAATTCGGCTTCCTCGAAGGCGGCACCGGCTGGGCGTGCAACCTGCTTTCCGATCTCATCGGACATTGGAAAAAGCGCAACAAGGGTCACATGCACAAACATATGAAGCCGACGCAACTCGACCGTCCCGCGCTCAAGGAACTGGCCCGGAAATACATGACCGGCAACGAGCGCGTCATGCGCAACCTCGACGAGGTCCTGGCTCGCAACCTCGACCCGTCGGAGGTGGGCGTGTCGCCGGAGGAATTCGTCTCCCGCGAGATCGACACCGACGAGTTCGAGCATGTGACGATTCGAAACACGACCGACATCATGCGTCTGTTCACCAGCAATTTCTATTTCGGCTGCGAGGCGGACGATCCGATGACCACATTGGCCTATCACCCTTCCGCGGGCTTAAAGGTGAAGGCCATGCTGGGTTCGGACATCGCGCATTTCGATGTGATCGACGCCGCGGAGGTGTTGCCGGAGGCTTGGGAAATGGTCGAGCACGGTCTGATGACCGAGGCCGATTTCCGCGAATACACCTTCACCAATGTTGTCGAATTGCATGCCAGCATGAATCCCGATTTCTTCAGGGGAACAACGGTGGAGGGTGCGGTCAAGGACGAATTGGCGTTCGCGGGTAAGCGGAACTTCCTGCGTCATCATCAATGCTGACGCGCCGATTTCATATGATGTGAATTGCCCCGCGGTCGCTGCCTGGAAGAGCTAGGCGTCAAATTGTCGGTATGAGCGAAAGTGCTGCCAAGGACATGAGAAAATAACGGAGGAACGCCATATTTATTCCAAACATATCCCGCCGGGCCGCCATCGCCGGGTTGATCACGAGCACCGGCTTGACAGCGCACGCGCGGCGCGCTCGGTCGCAGATTGGTCCGATCCGTATCGGCACATCGCTGGCTCTTTCGGGGGGGCAGGCTCAGCCGGGCGCATACACCCTGATCGGCGCTCGGATCGCGATTCAACAGCTCAACGAAAATGGTGGGATTGACGGCCGTCAGGTGGAATTGGTTGTCCGTGACAACCGCTTCAGCCCGACCGATATGATTGGCCAATTACGGGAACTCGCCGGCGGCGGCATCAACCTTTTCATGGGCGATACCTCGAGCACGATGAATCTCGCCGCTGTTCCGATCATCCCTTCGCTCGATGCTGTCTACGTCGTTTCGTCGACCATTTTGATCGAAATAACACACGACCTCTTCAACCGAAATTGCTTTCGCGCGGGTGCGAGTTCTTGTTCGCAATTTTTTGGTCAAGCGAAGGTCCTGGCCGATATTGCACCCAGCGCAAAGCGCTGGGGCTGCCTTCTCGGCGATGCCGCCGGATTTCATTTCGCCCAGCAATATCTCTATTACGGGATGAAGAAGTACTATGGCGCGAAGGGTGCGCAAATCGAACTCCTCGATCCCGTTCTGGCAAAAATTGGCGCCCCCGATTTCCGCGATCAAATCTCCAAACTGACCAGCCAGGATCTCGATGGAATCCTGGTGTGCCACGCGGGGGCTGAGGCTATCTCCTTTCTCAAGCAGGGAGTCCCTTTTGGGCTCTACAAAAATCTGAAAGCGTTCGCGGATCTGACCTTCGTCCCGGATATCGGGTCAGCCCTGAGGAAGGATATGCCCCATAATTATATCTCGTTCTGCCCTTGGTATTACCCAGCCTATCGGCAATTTCCCATGGTCGACGATTTCTACAAACGGGCGGTGCAGGAAACCAAGACGGAAATCATCAGCTCGTATTTGGCGACAGGGCATCTTGTGGTCACCACGCTCATTGAGGGCGTGCGCAATGCCAAGAGCGGCAAGACTGAGGATGTGATCGGCGCCATAGAGACGATGAAATACCCGACGCTGTTCGGCCCAATGCAATTCCGCAAGGAGGATCACCAATTGGAGTTCAACAGCGGTTACGTTCGCCTGAATCCGGACGATAGCAACGCGGGATGGAAGATCAGCGAATACATTACGGTTCCTTGGCAAGACATCATGGAGGCAGCCAGTCCCGGCAAGAAATACGAATTGCCGAAGACCTAACCTCTATGTCGCGCCATTGAATTCCATCAGCTGTATTTCACGGGATCCGCACGACCCGTCGTTCAGCCACAGCCGTCCCCGCTTTGGTTGCCTCCGCGGTACTTTAAGCCCCTGGCGGCGCCAGATACGTTCGACCCGCTTCGCGTTCACCTGCCAGCCGGCCCGTTGCAACAGTGCCGTAATCCGCCGGTAGCCATAGCGACCATAAGTCGATGCCAGACGAAGGATGTCCGCCGTCAGGCGCGTCTCGTCCGTCCGTGGACGCGATGGCTTACGCTGGGTCGAGCGATGCTGGCCGATCACCTGGCAGGCACGACGCTCGGATACACCGAGCGTCGCATCCCGATAATCTGCTCCGGTGTATATCTCTTCCGGCTCATTCCATGCTCCTATCGAAAGCATCAAATCAGCCGGAACTCTAACTCTCAAAATGGACCACTTCTCGGGGGGAAGGCCAAATTACGCGGGATTCATAAAACCTTCGCGCTGAATGATTGGTCCACTGCGGTCGAGATTTTGCTCAAGGGTCTGCGAGAGCGCTCGACCCGGGCTTCCGTGAAGGCCGGAGAAACCCTAGCGTCAGCCAGAACGCGACGATCCGGGGCCAACGGATCGATCAGCCGGGAATTTAATGGAGCCCTCGGCGCATGGCCGGAATGGAGGGAGCGCAACGCACATTATTCGGGAAGCAGCCCTGCCACGTGGCGGCCGGCAACATAGCCGAACGTGACACCCGGGCCTATCGTGCCACCGGCGCCAGGATACGCACCGGCGAACACGTTTGCCGCATCGTTCCCGACAGCATAGAGCCCGTGAATCGGAGCTCCGTCCGCGGCAAGGACTCTTGCGAAGCGATCCGTCTTCAATCCCGCGAAGGTCCCGATTTCGCCCGGCACGATTTTGACCGCAAAGAACGGCGGCTTTTCGATCGGTCCCAGACACGGATTCGGCTTGTGCTCCTCATCCCCCATGGCGATGTCGTAGGCTCGCGAGCCGCGTCCGAATTCAGGATCGCGACCGTCCTTGGAGTGCGCGTTGAAATCGCCGACGGTTCGCTCCAATGCACTGGACTCGATGCCGGCTTTCGCGGCGAGCTCGGCCAGGGAGTTGCCCCGCAAGAGATATCCCGAACGAATATGGCGGCCGCGCGGCACTGGGAATGGCTTGGCGAAGCCGATACCATAGCGATTGACCGCATTCAGGTCGCCAATGAGATAGCATTCCGCTGCATTTTCGGATTCGCACGCCTGCACCAGATGCTGAACGAAATCATGATAGGATTCCCCTTCATTGGTGAAGCGCCTGCCATTCTTCAACACCGCCATGAATCCCGGTTTGTATCGATCGATCAGATGCGGCCACACTCCGGCCGCTCCGCTCACTCCGGGCATGACCGAAACTGGCATCCAGGCGGCGGCATTGTTCACGGCGCTATTGAAAACGCCGCCCGCCATCTCGCCCAGTCTGATCCCGTCGCCGGTATTACCGGACGGTGTCGGCGACCGGTGGCGGGTTCCCTCCGCTGCTCGCGGATAGGCCGCCCTGCGACGGGCGGTATCAGCAGGGAACCCTCCGCATGCGAGGATGATGCCCGATCGAACGGTGATGCGCGTTCTGCCGCTCGCAGTCTCGACCACAGCCCCGCAGACGCGACCATCCTCGACGATCAGCTCCCGGACGGGTGACGATAGCCATAATTGGATGCCCATGTCGAATGCGGTCTTCGCGAGTCGAGCGACGAAAGCCCGTCCATTATATATCGTTTTTGCGTGCCCGTATTTGAGGACATCGAAGGCATGCTTCGTGAGCGTTCCTACCGTGTAGAGGAACGCGCTGACCGAGGTTCCCGCGCGCATGAATTGCTTCATCTGGGGGCCGTTGAGAGATCCGAAACCCATCCCCAGAAACAAGGTCTGCGGCAATTGAGGCTTAAGGGTCCTATAACGGCCTGCAAGTTTGCTCGCTTGATATTCGATCGGCTTGATGGAGCGTGCGATCGACGAATTTGGATTCTCGGAATGGTAATCGGGATAGCGGACCGCAGCGAACTTGGCCTCGGTCTCCCGCTCCAGGAAGTCCACCACTTCCGGCCCGTACGTCAAAAATGCCTCGATGCGCGGCATGTCCACGTAATTGCCTGATTCGTCGGCCAAATACGCGCGCGCCTTTTCGAATGTGTCGCAAATGCCCAGCGCTGCGCTCAGCTGTTTCGAATGGGAGGTGCCGGGAATCCACATCACCCCACCCGAGGTCGCCGTGGTGCCGCCGAATACCGGCTCCTTCTCCACCACCAAAACATTCAACCCGGCTTTGCCGGCGGTCACCGCGGCAGTGAGGCCGGCCGCGCCCGTCCCCACAACCAAGACATCACAGTCGTAAGACGCGCCTTCAATCACGGCTTTCGCTCCCCCCAAGGCCATCGTTATGGCCGAACAACAAAACGCTAGCACCCGGAACTCTTGCTGGTCAAACAAAAGTTTGGTAGTTTAATGGGTAAATCGAAACGGTCGGCGATCAATGACAGATCGGCACAAACCGCTGGAAATGCCCAAGGGCACAAGGGAGGCATCATGAAATCATTCAGGCTGTTATCCAAGGTCGGGTCTATCGCCCCACTGGCCGTTCTGCTTGCGAGTCCCGCGCTTGGCGCCGATTCAGGCGGCCTGAAAACCGATCCCGCCAATGGCATTTCCGACAGCACCATCAAGATCGGATGGATGGGAGACGAGTCCGGTCCAGCCGCCTCGTCCGAGGAACCGGATATCCACGGCCTGCAGGCCTATGCCGATTTCATCAATACCAGGGGCGGTATTCTCGGACGCCAATTCCAAATCATAGATCTCGACGACAAATCCAGGACCGACAACGCGACGGTCAATTATCGCCGGCTGGTGAATGACGAACATGTGTTGGTTATTGCCGACATGGCCGGATCGCAGGTCGCGACTCCCCTCGCGCCCGCGGTTATGAGCGCGCGAATCCCGGTCGTGTTCCCGCAACAGACGACGGACGCCCAGCTGCAGGTGCCTTATTTTTTCAACCTGACAAGCCACTACGCCGATTCGGCCGACGTCATTGTCGCGACCGCCGCGAAGATGGTGGGAGGCCCATCGAAGCTGAAGATGCTGGTGATTCGGCTGAGCGTGCCCTCTGGGGAGGAGTTCAACTCCTATATCCAGACGAGTCTCAAGGTGCAGGGCGGCCAGTATGCCGGGGTGGCCACGGTCGATTACACGCAAGAGGATTACACGCCGACAATTGTGCAAATCAAGCAGGCGATGGCCTCTGGGGCAAACGCAATCGCCGTGCATTCCTCACCCAAGAACGCCGCTGGTCTGTTCAACGCCATGTCGAAATCTGGCGTCAGCCTACCGATCGTCGGCCAGCAATCCCTCGCCGAGCCCAATCTGTTCAAGAATGGTCCGCCGGAGATCGTCGCAAAATTCGAGGCCGTTCAATCCATCCTGCCGTCAAATAGCGGCGTGCCCGGCGCCAAGGACATGGATGCCTATGTCAAGACGCACCCGCAATATGCCACCGAAGGACTCGACCTCAAATTTTCACAGGGCTGGCTGTCAGGCTGGATCATCGCCGAGGCGCTACGGCGCGCGGCGTCTGAAAATGGGGGCGTCGTGGCGCGGGACGCAATGTATAAGGCGCTATCTGCCAAGTTTGACACTGGCGGATTGACCTGCAAGCTCGATTTCACCGGTCCCATGCATTACACACCCTGCGCCACCGCGATGGTGTGGGATGGGAGGAGCATGGTGTCGAAGGCGGGGTTCGACGCGGACAGTGTTGTGCTGCGGCGGCAATATGGCGGCAAATGATGGCTGTGTGCTGAGCGATATTACAAACCAATGTGAAGCAGGGATATCGAATCGCGACTATGCACTTCGAATACTTTGAGCGGCGGCCGGCGTTCTTCCATTCAGCGCGTCTGCACTCTCACCCACATCCGGCTGAAAAGCCGCCACATAGACGAGGCTGCGAACATTGGGATGGTTGTGAATCGGCGCCATGACTTATCCGCTCTGATCTATTTAGTATCAATGGCTTGTGGTACCGATCGGCGTCCAAGCGCCGCGCCGGATAACACTTAGCGACGTCAGCTTCTGGAACTCCTGCTTTCAAAGCTGCCATTCCGGCCAGATTTGGCATTCCGCTTCGTGCCCATCTCGGTCATGCGGCCGAAGTCGTCCAATTCCAGAAACCGGACGCCGATCGCAAGTTATTTCCGTTACGAAAGCGGCTTTATCGAGTGCGCCAGCCTCGATTCCTGGCGAGTTTTCGCGTCTAAATATTCGTCCAACTCCGAAAATTGTGCGTGACGTAACGGTCGTATGGCGTCGACCTCCGCCTATCGGCCTCGCGCATGACGAAATTGAGAATCGCGAAATAGAAACTCATTATCGCACCGCCATCGTCGTCTTCGAGGCGGGCCTTCCGCTGATTGAAATTGATAAATCCCAAGCCGAGAATATAGGCCGAATCAATCAGGTGCTCGCCGCTCATTTTTCCGTCAAATCGGCCAACTTCCTTCTTCGCCCAGTCTTTCAGACTTAAATTAGTACCGAAGGCAAAGACGCTATGCATGTAGCGAGCGCGCTTCTTGCCATCCTGATGCTTGGCCACGTCCCGGCCGCCGAGCTCCCGATCGTGAGGGCGTAGCGTCCTGAGCTTACGAGCAGCCTCGACTGACTTCTCGATCTCCCGAGCGGTCAACTGCGACTTAATCTCGACGCATGCGAGCAGCGCCTCGGCAGCGAGGATAGATTGGTTGTTGCTGTTGAATGGGAAATCCGCATACCGATCATATATTAGAAGGTCCAACTGAGGCCCAGTCTGACCAGTAAGATCGACTACCTCGCCCGATGCCACGCCGTAGCGCTCTGGAAGTCGCACGCGAAAAAATCGGGTTAGGCTTTCCTCACGCTCGCCCCCTTTGACGACTGTGTGTTTCGTTCCAGCCGAAGCCTTCAAATCTGCTCCAAAATGCTGGATCGCTGCGGCGAAGCGCTCGTTGAGGTACGGCGATCGCGGTAGTTTCGCCATGGATTCCCCTTTCGGCCAGCAGATTGGACGCCATCGGGGC
>Ga0206992_1122_pt1 | contig 16796 bp, 16 predicted proteins | sample Alteio_BWMinCont_6_FD_153267 | JGI IMG/M metagenome (GOLD analysis project Ga0206992, IMG submission 153267) | Enriched cells from forest soil in Barre Woods Harvard Forest LTER site, Petersham, Massachusetts, United States -... | ecosystem: Environmental > Terrestrial > Soil > Temperate forest >... | reverse complement strand
CCCCCCAGATGAACAATCACGGCAATTACGTCATCAGCCTCGGCAATCTGGTGCGCTGGCTCGGCACCCAGGCGGAGGCGCTTGGGGTGGAAATCTTCGCCGGCTTCGCCGCGGCGGAATTGATCTATGGCGAGTCCGGCGCGGTGGTGGGTGTGGCGACCGGGGATATGGGGGTCGGGCGCGACGGCAAACCGACGGATTCATACCAGCCCGGCGTCAATCTGATGGCGCGCCAGACGATTCTGGCGGAGGGCTGCCGCGGCTCGCTCACCAAGGTGCTGTTCGAGCGGTTCGGCCTCAGGAATGGCGTTCAGCCGCAAACCTACGGCATCGGCATCAAGGAGTTATGGGAGATAGACCCGGCCAAGCACAGCCCCGGCAAAGTCGTGCATACGGTCGGCTGGCCGATGGACATGGCCACTTACGGCGGCTCCTTCCTCTATCATATAGAGAACAACCAGGTGGCTGTCGGCTTCGTGGTCGGGCTGGACTACCAAAACCCCTATCTTTCGCCTTTTGAGGAGTTTCAGCGCTATAAAACCCATCCCGCGATCCGTCCGACCTTCGAGGGTGGGCGTCGCATATCCTATGGCGCGCGAGCCTTGTCCGAGGGTGGTTTCCAATCGATTCCGAAATTGACCTTCCCGGGCGGCGTGCTGGTCGGCGACGGCGCCGGTTTTCTCAACATGCCGAAGATCAAGGGAACCCATACCGCGATGAAATCGGGAATGGTGGCGGCCGAGGCCATCTATCAGGCGCTCGCGATCGAAGCGTCCGGCCCGATCGAGGTGACGCGCTATCCCGAGATGCTGCGCCAGTCTTGGCTCTGGGACGAGCTCGAGGCCGTGCGCAACATTCGTCCTTCATTCCGCTGGGGGCTGATAGGGGGCTTCATCTACTCAGCCATCGACACGGTCCTCCTGCGCGGGCGCGCGCCTTGGACCCTGTCGCATCATCCCGATTACACCCAGCTTCGGAAAAAGACGGAGGCCAAACGGATCGAATATCCGAAGCCTGATGGGAAGGTGACCTTCGATCGCTTGTCTTCGGTCTTCATATCGAACACCAATCATGAGGAAAACCAGCCGGTCCATCTCAAGCTCAGAAATCCCGACCTCGCCATTTCGAACAATCTGGCCCTGTACGACGCACCCGAGCAGCGCTATTGTCCAGCCGGAGTGTATGAGATCGTGACCGAGTCCGGGTCGCCGCGCCTGCAGATCAATGCGCAAAACTGCGTCCATTGCAAAACGTGCGACATCAAGGACCCGACCCAGAACATTGACTGGGTGGTCCCCCAGGGCGGTGATGGTCCGAATTACCCGAACATGTGATATCGCGAGCAGGTGTGAGGGCGGCTTTGGCCCGATCGCACGAGGGAATTGAGGATGAAGGCGGGTTGGAATACGGGTGGCAGGCGATGGGCTGGCATGGTTGCGGTCTCGCTCATGCTGTTCATGGCCGCATGCGCGAACCAGGCGAAGCTGGTCTCCTCCAACGACCCATCGTCGGGGATGTCCGAGGATTCCGAAGCGACGCTTCCGTTCACTCTTTCCGGGGCCTATCTGGCCGGGCGCTTCGGCGAGAACCATCACGATTTCGACGCCGCCTCGCGTTATTTCACCCAAGGGCTGTCGATGGATCCGGACGCGACGGAATTGATGCAGCGTTCCGTCTTGGTGCTGGGGGCCGAGGGGCGGATCGGCGATGCTTCGGCCATCGCCGAGCGGCTTCTGCTCTACGACAACGATGCGGCGGTCGGGGCCGTCGTGATTGCGACCGTCCGTGCGAAATCGGGCGATTGGGCGGGAGCCGAGCGCAGTTTTGCCGCGGCTCCCCGAAATGGCTTGAACAAGGTGGTTTCTCCCCTGGTGATCGCCTGGGCGAGGATGGGTCAAAACCACCCTGATTCCGCGCTGCAGGCGCTCGCACCACTCAAGGAGGACAGCCGGGATCGGCCGCTTTACGCGCTTCACGCGGCGCTGATCAACGACCTTGCCGGCCGGACCCAGGCGGCCTCCCAGGACTATGCCGATCTGATGACGAGCGGCGGCGGCGTGCTGCGCGCGGTCCAGCTGGCGGCCGATTTCTACCAGCGCAACGGCGAGGCCGGGAAGGCCATGACGCTGATGGAATCCTACGCGCGCGCCCATCCCGGTGCGGCTCGGTTCGAAATCGAACCCGGACTCCATCCGGTTCCCGATGCGAAAGCGGGGATGGCCGAAGCGCTGTTCGGCGTGGCTGGGTCGCTGAGCCAGGGCGGTGCGGGTGATTTGGCCTTGGTCTTCGGGCGCCTCGCGCTTGATCTGAAGCCGGACTTTCCGCTCGATCAGATTTTGGTCGCCGATGTTTTGCAACAAAACGGCCAACTGGCCAAAGCGAACGACGTTTATCAATCGATCGATCCGAAAGCCGGGATCTACTGGTCGGCGCAGCTGCGCATGGCTGCGAATCTCGATTCGATGGACAAGGTCGACGATGCCGTCAGAATATTGAACGCGCTTGCGGCCCAGCATCCCGACCGGCCGGACGCATTGGTGGGCCTCGGCGACCTGCTTCGTCATCATCGTCGCTGGTCTGAGGCGGCGTCGGCCTATGGCCGCGCGATCGCGGCGATCGGCGCGCCGCGGCAAAGCGACTGGTCGCTCTTTTACGAACGGGCCATGGCGTTGGACGAAGCCAAGCAATGGGGTGAAGCCGAAGCCGATCTCAAGAAGGCGCTGGAACTGGACCCCACTCAGCCGGAAGTTCTTAATTATCTCGGCTATTCATGGATCGAGCGAAACGAGAACATGGATGAGGCGCGGGGCATGATCGAGAAGGCCGTGGCCGAACGCCCGACCAACGGCTTTATCGTCGATTCTCTGGGCTGGGTCTATTACCGCACCGGCCAATACACCAAGGCGGTGGACGTTCTGGAGCGCGCGGTCGAGCTCGAGCCCGAGGATGCGGCGATCAACGATCACCTCGGTGATGCGTTATGGGCGGTGGGCCGCTTCGACGAGGCCCGTTTCCAGTGGCAGCGGGCGCTGGTGTTCCAACCCGAACCGGACCTGAAGACGACGATCGAGAAAAAGCTCAAATCGGGACTGCCGATCCCGCATGTCGCCGGACAGGCGAGCAGCGCCCAAATGACGGGCAATCGAGCGGAATGACGGAGGCCGCGGCGGCGTCCAGCCGCCTTGAACGGCTGGTGGAATTCGCCCCGGCCAAGGTGAACCTTTACCTCCATGTGACCGGACGGCGGCCGGACGGCTACCATCTGCTCGACAGCCTGATCGTCTTCGCGGCGATTGGCGACAATTTGGAATTCGATCCTTCACCGGCCCTGCATCTCGCCATAAATGGGCCGCATGCGGCATCGCTCGGCGTGGGACCCGGCAATCTCGTCGTCAAGGCCGCGCAGCTTTTGGCGGATGCGGCTGGATCCGCGGGCAAGGGGGCGACGATCACGCTCGACAAAAGGCTGCCGGTTTCGGCCGGCATCGGAGGGGGCTCCGCCGATGCCGCGGCGACGCTGCGGGGCCTGAGCCGGCTTTGGCGGCTGGACGACCCGTTCCCGCGCATCGCCGGTCTCGCCGGCCGCCTGGGTGCCGACGTGCCGGTTTGTCTGGCCGGAAAACCGGCCGTCGTCGGAGGCATCGGGGAGATTCTGACTCCCGCTCCCCCGCTGCCGCCTTTTTGGCTCTTGCTGGTCAACCCCGGATTCGGGCTGGCGACGGCGGATGTGTTCAGGGCGCGGGCGGGAGCGTTCTCGGTTGCCGATCCACTGACCGCGCCGCCGGCGGATGCCGCTGCGCTGGCGGCCGCCTTGGCCTCCAGACGCAATGACCTTACCGAGGCGGCGATCGATCTCGTGCCGGAAATCAGGTTGGTTCTGTCCAAAATCGCCGACCAGCCTGGTTGCCTGATCGCGCGCATGTCGGGCAGCGGGGCGACCTGCTTCGGACTGTTCGCCGAGGAGCGACCGGCTCGGCAGGCGGCAGGGAGCTTGGCCGGAGCCAATCCGCGCTGGTGGGTCGCCGCGGCGCCGAACCTGGCTTGAAGCCGCGCGCTCCGCTGCGCGCTGTTGTCAGCGTTCCCGCCCGTGACAGCGTGGAAAATAAGCGTTAAGTTGCGCGGCCGTTCCGGTGGGGCGTAGCCAAGCGGTAAGGCAGCGGGTTTTGATCCCGCCATCCCAGGTTCGAATCCTGGCGCCCCAGCCATGCCTATTAAACATAATATTATCAAGTAGTTACTGAAACGCCGATTGGCCTGTGTGTAGCAGCCACGCGGGGCGGGAATGTGGAGCGCCTACCGACAAGGCGAAATGCCTGGCGCCGGTGTCGGAACCACGCGGCAGGTTTGTTGGATTGAATTTTTCGGCGGTAATTCGGCGCGCTGAGGCAGAAAGGCGTCAGGTTTAAGGATTGCAAAATGGGTTTTCGAGCCCCAAAAATAAACACTATTAAACATGTATATTCATATATGTTACAAAACATATGTGTATATTGAAATAATGTTTCAATTCGCGTTTAGGGGCTTAAACACGACCTCAATCCGCCACATAGTTCCGCCATCCAATTCCGGCCGCCCTTTTCCTTGAATTTCGGTGAGGCTTGTCATGCGCGGCCCCTGATCGGCGGTGGACGTTTTAATCGCGATCTGTATCGTTGTTTATGGGACAGGCGGTCCCCTCTTCGGAGCGGCGGCCAAAGTATATACAAAAATTAGTCCAATGATTTATTTTGAATGTGTCCTCATATTCAATCCTTCCGAAGAAAAATATCAAATACCGACCATCAACCATTCCTTGCTGTTGGTCATTGGTAAATTCCAGTACGGATTCCTTGCTTGGGTAAATGAGGTCGTGCGGCCAAATTGTAAACGGAGGATAGGGATGCCCTGTGCCTTCATTCAAGAAAGGCAAGCCGTTAGAAATAGAATTGTCTGCGACCTTAACGGCCATACTAGCCCTTACATTGTAAGCGGGGGTTTGCCCATAATTTTCCATAGTCGACCAAACCACAATTTTTCTTCCAACCTGCATTGTTTTAACAGTGGTAAACGGGAGATCGCCGGGCTTAGATATGGGGAGGCCAACATACGCTCGGAGAGACCGATACTCACTATCCCTGGATAGGGAGATGATTTCTCCGGTTTGCTTGGAGGCAGTTTTCATTTCTCCCAACTGCCGGTCGGTGATGCTGCCCTGTTCCGCAGTGTAGTGGGCGACATAATAAGTCAGAAACGCTACGGCGACGGTAGCGACGCCAGTGACGAGCCCAGCGTGGTTATCCAGGCATCGAACGGTGTTGCCTATTGGCCGACGAATGAACCTCGTAAGAAGATTTTTAGCGCAGCGATAATAGTATGCGGCTATTTGGCGGTGATACGGGGAGGTGGTGTGGCCATCACCTTTCGCCGGGTTGGCAGCGTTCTTATTGGGTTCACTGGGATCGCCGCCGGATTCGTCTGCATTTTCCACGGCCCGGGATCCTACTTAGCTAAACATCCTCCGACTTTACACCATCGAATTCAAGGACGGCTAGGCGCGCTAGGAAGGACCACGTAGCAAACGTTCTGCGTGCAATTGATTATCTATCTGCCGAGTCTCTTGCGTTGAAAACTTAACCCAGCTCTGTGCTCCACGCCGATGCTGATAAGGGATGGGGTGAGGCAGGACTTGGACGTTTTCGAGCATCCAGGGTCTGTTGTGTTTGGCTAATTCAGCAATCCTTTCGAGCGGAATGCAGTGCTTCTCCATGCTCCGAATCATTTCATCGTGGGACAATGGCGACCCTACGTCCGAAAGTGTCGCCACACCCCAGACTGCTTTCGTACCTTTCCGGATAAGACCAATCGGCCCACGAATCTGAGCGTTCCGACTGCGCATTTCCCAAATCTTCGTGCCACTGAGGATATATCCGATCCAGGGATCGTCGATCACGAGTCCGCGCGTGATGTTCATGGTGACATTTCCGATGCAGAAGTGTGTAGCGTTCTCATGATTCGTGGCTTTCATTCTGGAGACGAGGTTCACATAGGGTGGCTTTGAGACAATAGAACTCACTGCACCGGGCCATAGGGCCGATGTGGGAGGGACGTTTAGGGTGCGACGTACTTTCTGAATAACCTACTGGTAGCCGAACGTTGTCCAGCTCTAGCCCGAAGGCGTGCGCGATTGTTCTTCAGACCGGCCCGCCGCTTGGGCCGGATAGGATATAGTTTTCGAACTGCTGCGGGTAAAGGAGCTCCTTGGTGATGTACGTGACTATCCGCGTTTGATCCTCCTTCGTCGAAATGATCTTTACGTCGCTGGAACCGGACGGGCTCAGCCTTTTCCATACAAACGGTGTAAAATATTCCAGTGCCCGGGCTCTCGTCAGAAGCGTATCTCGGCCGCTGCACTGATCATCAGGTCTATCCAGTTGCAGTATAGCGTGTAGGTGAGGCGACGAGCGGGGTTTTTCGATCACGTAGAACCCCTGAAACCGCTCATCGTATTTCCTGACCCAATGCGCTCCCACCAAAATCTGATGCATCTTGGCTTCCCACAGTTTCGCGAGCCCCTTCAATCTGTCGATCGACAAGGAGTAGCTCATGTCGTGAGTTGCCAGCGTGACATAATGCGTCCATCGCCTTTCGTTCAGATAGGTCACAATGGCGTCGCGCTCACGCATTTTCGTGGTGGACTCACCAGATGAAGAAGTATGCGCCATCTCGAAGCCTCATCCGCCTTTAAGCATTGATTCGCTGATCTGCCGTTCTACGGCGAACTTGGTAGCGCGATGATCTTCTCTGCGATCTTTAGCGCCCCAATCATCTCAAACGCCATATTGCGAGCTTCCACCGGTTCAAGGGTGAACCGACTTCCGCCAGCCGAGAACTCGATCAGCGGATTCCCTGATGGACCAATAACGACACCACTAACCTTCAATGGCGTGGCGGCAATGCTGGCGGCCAGCGCTGGCGGCAAAATCGGCCGGGCACCTATCGCACGAAACGGCTTGGCCGATGCGCCGGTGCGGAGATTAACGATTAGAGTTTCAACCTCCGAACGCCAATAGAAGGCGCGCCCCCTTTTACGTTCATATTTTGGCAGCGGGACGCGCCGGGCATATTTTGGCTTGGAGCGCCGCATGTCCATCAGCCACTGGGTGGCATCCATATTCTCAAGGTAGGGCTGCACCATCGCTGCAGCGGCGGCGGAAGGGAGCAGTTCGTCGTATGTCGGGCTCATGATGCCGAGTCCGACAAGTCGCTAGATGATGCCATCGCACGGCGGATGGAAGCCGCCATGTGGTGCGCGGTGTTTTTTGGTATCGTCCCCTCGACCCCGTTGACGCTTACAACGACGTTCCGGTCCCGCGCGAATACCCTCAGCAACTTCTTGCTGCGGCGCACGTCAGTGAAGAATTGAGCGCTCCGACGAGCGGCGTTGTCGATTGCGTCGCTCAGATTTTTTGCTTCGTCGATGTCGAGCACGACCATCGCGCCGCTATACTGAATCATTATGACGGGTGTCGCACCGACGCTCTGAGCCAGAATGGCAAATCCGGCGGTGGCGGTATCCTCTACGTGTTCGGACTCGCGAGCGCGATCCAAGATCATCTGCCGGACAATCTCGGCCATGGGCCGGTATTCAGCACCGGCGAGCTCGTGGAGCTTCATATAAGTGAACTCGTCAATGGTGATTTGTCTAAAGCCGAATGGCGGCATGACGCCCTCCTGATTGTTGAAGTATATTATAACACGATTTACGATCAATAGATTCATCTATCTGGGAAAGTGAGGGTATCCCCTTCGAAGTTTTTGTATTTTTCTAGGACTTCGGTTTTATTACCACTCCATCGGAGAGAATATAAGTCAGTACTGACTGATATTTATTGTCGTTGATGTAATTTATATGTTGTGATAGTAAGAAATAGCTTAATTGAACACGGGAGATGTCGTAATGATCGAGTATCTTAATTGCGATCAGTGGCTCAATGTCTACGAGCGCATGGAAGTAACACGGCGGGACGAGCATGCTGCGCTAACCATGTTCAGCGGCATAGATCCGGAGCGCGGCCCGGTAACGCTGATTCTCAACGACGGCGTAACTTTAGATGGCGCAGTATTGATATCGGGGTGAGCACGAACTTCCGGGCGCACGGGACTCGCGGAACGCCGAGTGTTGAATTTTCGGCACGTGCTATTGTCAGGCGCGTCTGACTTCAACGGTCGGCGGTCGTCCCCAGTTCTCGCATGTCATCGGGGTGAATCCGGCGATCATCATTCCGAGTTCGCCGCTTTCCCAAGCCAAAATGTGGAGCGTTATTATGCGGATAGGTATGTGCCTAACAAGCGCGGTAAGTTTATTCGCCTCTATCGCAACCGCCGACGCCCGCTCGGCGACTAAAGTCGAACAGCAGGCAATTCAGAGAGAAATGGAAAATCAGCTAACCGATCCCTACACCGCCCACTACACCTATGACTACATTAATGAAATTAATGGGATCGTGGAAATATGTGGGACGGTAAACGCGAAAAATAAAATGGGAGGATACGTCGGAAAGCAACTATACGTTGCCTTATTTTTGAAAAAAGTTGTCGGACATTTGGTGATATATGACGGATCAGCAGAAGAATCGATAGAATTTCCCCCAATTCGGGAGTTATGCATGCACGGTAAAAAGACACAGGACTGACGCGCTCACTTATTGCACCTAAATCACCATTTCCCTGATCCTAATTACGGTTGCGCGGGATATGCCATGCTCACGCGCAATCTGAGACACGCTGGTGCCTGCGGATAACTTCTGGCGTATCTGTGTGGCCGACTCGTCAGTCGCCACCCTTGGCCTTCCCAGACGCTTTCCGTCTCGTCTCGCACGGGCAAGACCGGCGTTGGTGCGCTCGACAAGCAAGTCCCGCTCCATTTCGGCGACGGCAGCGAGCGTTGACATGACGAGCTTCCCGGCTGGGGACGCTAGATCAAGCCCTCCGAGTTGGAGAACGTTCACTGCACACTCGGTCTCCGAAAGCGCGCGGACAGTTGACATGATATCCACCGCGTCCCGGCCCAACCTGTCGAGCTTGGTCACGATAAGCCGCTTGGGCTTCCTGGTGCGAGCGATGGTGTCCAATAGCTTGCCGAATTCCGGCCGCTCGGAAGCCAGAACCTTACCGCTCACAATATCGGTATAGGCCGTGTCGGCTTCATACCCGGCTCGCTCAATTTCAAGAAGTTGGTTCTCAACGGTCTGACCGGCTGTGGAAACACGGGCGTATACGAACGTGTGCATGGCGATGGACTCCCGACTGTTCAAAATCCATGTCCATAATGTATCATGTCCAAAAGTATGTCAATACCTTTATGGACAGTCAAAAATGACCTCGATCAGGAGTGTGCGTAATCGTTCGTTTGTGGACAGTGCCATATCATTCACTGGCTGAGCTCAAAAGCGATCAGCCTCAATCTTTCGGAACGATGTTAATTAATCTCGCGCCCCACTCAGCTTATGTCATCACTAAGAGGAGTTGGGACAGCACTCTAGGGCTGTAGGGGAAATCATGAGCTTTGGCCTCGATCCATGCGAATGGCTCCAATTCTCAGTCGAATCGTACGCGGATTACCTCGAAGATCGGCTGTCCCTTCGCAAGGCGGTCGCCTGCTGTGTTTTTGTCAATCACCTCCCGGAGCATCTCGTTGCCAAGTACGGATCGTCCGATCCTGGTAAGCTGCATGGGTTTGCGTCTGTTGAAGCCTATCGGGGCTATTTGCTGACGGCCGAACCCGCCTTGACTGTAATTCGCGACCTATGCGACTACGCCAAACACGGCCCGACGCTTGGACGGAAATCCGTCACTGTTACTAAGACGGAGCAATCCGCCGCCCTGGAACTAGACGCATGGGCTGGTATGACGGGATTTTATAACCACCGCCGGGTAAAGAAACTCATCGTAACGCATAAGGATGGCTCGGAAGGATGGCTTGAGAACTATCTCCGTAAGACTCTCGAATTCTGGAAGGGCGAATTCAGCGCAATGGCGCTGTAGCACGCGGCCGCACTGCTAACCCTATTATCGTCTGCTAAGGATGACCTCCGCGTACAAACCTCACCAAACTCGACAGCAGATCACCCCTGGACACGTAAGGTGTATCCATTGATGATCCGGCAACCAAGCCATCCGATCTTTTGAGAAAGCGCCAACCGGATGCAAATTGCTAACATGCCGGTCAATAGAATTTCCTGGCCTCACTTGAAAAATAATCCATTGTATCTGGCCACAGAAGAACAGAATTGGTTGCGCTTGGGCCGGGTGGCGTCCAGGGTCCAAAAATCGAGCCATTTTGCACCGTTCCATTAAGGTACATCATGGAAAAAATATTCTCTTCAATTTCGTCCGAATGGCGCACAAAATCGCGATCATCTAAAGAGGCATCGGACTGATCCATGAACAAGCCTCTTAACCGAAACATAATAGGAGTCCAGCCGTTCGCCGAAACGCCCCAGACATCGGCAATTTCATAAAGCGAAACATTCCGCGCACTGCTGTTGGGCTTTAAGTCGATGATCAAAGTGTGATTTGCCAGATCGAGGCGGTCTAGTTCGGTTCTGACGTTAATTTTCCACGAGAAGGGCTCCCCCTGACCCTGTGGGATATGCTCATTTAGCATCCAGGGAATGTATCCTACCCTGCAACCAAACAATGAAACGCGCTCGATCAAATTATATCGAGCGCCGCCTGGGACTAAGTACGTTGTATAAAGTCCGTACATGATGGAGGGCCCTGCTAACTTTCACAATGTTGCTCGCCGGGTAAATGTAGCATATACCTATATAAAATCATAATGTTGGGAGAGAGTTATGAGAAATGTTGGGGTTTCTTTCGCGAGCCATTTTGGTTTGCCGGGCAACTGGTTCAACACAAACGGCGTACTTAATCCCACGATTGATTTAGACACCCCCCTATTTATAGACCCCTTGCTGCTGCAATACAGCAAGCATGAGGAATTCGCAGAGTGTGCGTTCGACGCCTACGTGTCTCATTTTGAGAAAGTATACAAACTTCTGGCAGCTTCAAATGAAGTTGAGGATAAAGCGTGGCGAAGCGCAGCGAAAATGATTCGGTACGGAGAAATAAACGGAACATGCCTTGGGTACAGTGCAGGATCAGTCAGGGGGCGTGGATTTGGGAAGAAGCTCTCTAACGGTTTCATGGAGTCATCGAAACAAATAATACAGCTTGGCGTTAGAGACATTGAGTTTTTTTCTATAATGTCATTATTTGAGGATAACATAGGTTCTGATCGAATTAGCGACATGACAACGAACATAATAATAGATTGTGTACTACAGTTTAATAAAAGGGTTCTTGCTTCTATCGAGAACGAGTGCGGAATAAAAGTGCCGACTCATAACTTTTATATTAGCGGAAGAGCCGCCCGGCTCCCTAAAAACCCGTTTGAAGGCGATGATATTCCTATAATTCTCCTACCAACAGACATACTTAAACATCTTCCCATTCTGGCGGATGTCAGAGACATTTCCAGAATTGCAGCATCAAACGAAGAATTACGAAAAAGGGTGAACAAAAATATCTCGGAAATATGGGAAATAAAATACAAAAAAGATAAGGAACTTATTAAACAAAGGGCGATGGAGAGCAGTCAGGCGTTTCAAACATTTTTGGATCTCATAAAGGAGATGGAAAAAAAGCCCTATGACTTCTTTAAGGATCCTCAGGGCCTCATAATATGGCGCAGTGCGTCAAAGAACTACGCCGCAGTACACCACTTATCATTGCCAAAATTCTCCGGGAAAAACCGTCTTTCGTATATAAATGACGTGTGTAAAATCATAATAGATAAATTTAGGGACCTGATCGAGGTACAGAGACTTAGTCGGCTACTTTGGGTAGATGGAAAAGTAAGGCCAGAAAAATTTGCACAGCTTCTTTTTTTGGGTGTTGCATCATCTTACTGCTCGGCAAACGATATTGACATATCCCCTGAAGCAGATGCTGGCGCTGGACCTGTCGACTTCAAAATGTCGCGCGGGATGGACAAGGTTGTTGTCGAGATTAAGTTGTCTAGCAATTCGTCCTTAGTCCATGGATATGAGCGTCAGCTCGATACGTACATGCATGCGGAAAAAACTCATATTGGTCATTATGTTGTGCTGGACGTGGGAGAGCTCGGAGGGAAGCTTCGAAAGATAAACCTTATTAGGGATAAGAGCCCCGAATTCAAATCTCGACGTACAGTCCACCTGATCGACGGAACAATGCGGCCATCCGCCAGCGTCATTTGACCAATCTATCCCAATCTATACCAAATTACGCGATCTCGTGGTGATTCGTCAAATCAAGTCCAGAATATCGCACTTTATCAATAATTTCATGTCGTTGTAACGGCGTGAATTGTGGCACCTCGCCGTATCCGGCCGTCACGGTGTTGTTCGAGTGACCCACAAAGATTCCAACTACGGAATCGTTGAAACCTGCAGTTCTCATTGCGTCAACAAACGTATGTCGGAAGCTATGAAACGACACGCGAGCATCCACTTTAACGTCAATCCGCCGAAGATAGTTCGAGAACCATTTCGAATAACCGCTAGAGATGCGACCCAGGCTGTCGAGCTTGATTTCCTGAAATAGGCGTTCGGCCTTTGATCCCTTACGATGTGCGACAAATTCGAGGAAGCCGAGTCGGCGTAGCTCGCTATGGATAGGCACAAATCGCTTTGCGGCGAAATTCTTTAAATGTTTGTCTCCTTCAGGGGTGATGTTGAGGCACTCGACCCCGTCAAGAGCCACGATGTCACCCACGAGGAGCTGGCACAGCTCGCCAAGCCGCGCCCCTGTCCATAGGGCCAAAATCGGCAGCCAGTAGCGATGATTTCGAATGTGAAGCTTGCCAGGACGATGCATCATTCCAGGATCGGCAGAGAGACACCCGGCGAAAAGCGGTGACCCGAATAAACGGTTGAGTTGATCGATCGTGAATGGGTCGCGGCGATCATGTCTTGATGCATTGTTGAGGTATACCCCCATCACGGGGTTTTGCTGAGCAAGTTCATTCTTGACCAGCCAATCCATGAAGCTACCAACCGCTGAAAGGTACTTGTTGATCGTGCGGATCGTGAGCGTCGGCCGCTGACCGTGCTCGTTCAGTTTTATGATTTCCTGAAAGCTCGCACTTGGATCACGGAGGGATCCCCGCGAGGGATATTTCATAAGAGCGTCTTTCCACCCGATGATGTGCTTCTTAGAAATCGTCGAAGGGCTAGTTCGATGTCCGAGATGATCGGCGAATAGGCGAATGATCGCACGATTTGTAAGCCGCCATTCCTCGCTAATATTCTGGCGTTCTGACAGGTATCGCTCGTGAAGATCGATTATCGATTCTTTGGGAGGGGGATAGCTTTCATGCTGACCGGCTGAACTAGACGCGGTTTCGAGAACTATAGCCCCCGTGATGAGCGGATCTAAGGGCTTGCCGGTGTAATCACCCGCATCTCGTCCCACTAGCCGCTTATTGGCTTCTACGCGAGCCCGCAAGAGGGCTTGGCAGAGTTCGCGGTAGGGTAGGGAGTCTCGCCGGATGAGCGGCCTGGTTGGGCTCCCGGCGGGCATCTCCGACACATTAGGCAATGCGGCAGGAATATCGCCAGTATCCGCTTCATAGGGGGCGCATCCATCGCCAAAATCTTCCGCCTCAGACGGTCCAACACGGTATCCTAATTCCGCGTATACCGTGTCCGCGAAATCGTGGACGTGAACATAGTTGTTACCTGTGCCGAGATCGATACGTTGCATTTCGGCTGATCGGTTCCGAAGCGATTGCCACTCTTCCGCTTTGCTGTAACCGACGATTCGGGCTCGACGGTCATCTTCGAGAAGCGATTCGTAATAGTCTCGTGCAGCGCGTCCTTGTTGCTCCATCGTAAGGTGCTCGCTGAGACCATTTGTGTTGGGAATCTTCGAATCCCGTTCGGCACGCTTCATCTCAAACCATCGGTCAAGCTTGGAAAGAGCGCTCCGTCCGAGCTGCTTCGCGTCGCGGGGATCGCTGGTATTGAGTGATTTCGTTATCTCCCGCCGACCGAGATATTGGACCAAATCGGCAGGGACTCGAACACGAATATGGTAGCGCGCACCTCGTCTCGTTATATTTGTGGCGAGGCACATTGGTCCGCTCTGCGTACTTCCTGCGTGGGGATGCTCTGTGTAGCAGTCGGCCCTCATATTAACAAGTAATTATAAATAGTTAGTATGGATCAACGCATTGCGGAAGGCCGGAATCGAATCCTGGCGCCCCAGCCACTAAGTCATTGGAATCAGAGAATTTTTCTGGTTTCTGATGCAGAGAGTCAGTGATGTCCGGTACTTCCGAATCGTGAATTTCTGGTTCCGACTGCGCGAATTTCCCTGATTTTCCTCGACAATTTTATCTCTGTTTTTCGCGCACCCGAAATTCTCCCGACATTTCCGGCGGTTAGAATCGGCTCGCCATCCCAAATTCGAATCATCATCTGCCAGCCACCCAGTCCTATCTCCGCACGGCACGACGCAGATAGCGGCATGAATGGCGCAGTTTCGCGGCTTTCGGCGAGGCATTCGGAACCGGAGACGGGCTAAAGTCGAGCCATCATTGGGCCCTCGGCCCAATTTTCTCTGTCGGCACTTTCGGCAGTTCCGTTTTTGGCTCAGGCGAATCCGAGGCTGTGACGCTGAGCTGCCCATTCCAGCGGCGGCTGGATATGATCGACGATCGACTCCGCGGTCAGATCGGGCGGCTGGGTACCGGCCATGATCGATTCGATGATGTCTGGTGCGAGCAGGGCCAATGGTAACAGCCGCCTGACATAGCGCTCGGATACCTGTTCCCGGCCAGCGATCTCCTCGGTCGATCGGGCCTCCCCGGTGACCAGGAGCTGGAACCAGTGATAGCCACGCGCGATCCGGTTCACCAGAACCTGATCAACATCTTTTTTGCTTGGCGTCCCGTCGATTACCAAGCGCATGCCGATTCCGCGCCGCTGGAGGCGCATCGGCACGAAGGTCGTGATGGAGAAAGGGGCCGAGATTTTTTCTTTGACCAGCTGAGACAGATTGAGCGTCAGATGTAATCCGTCGCGTCGAAGTCCAACCCGCTGCAAGATCGACATTATCTCAACCGATGTATGACAACGGGCGTGGGCCCCAGCGGCAGAGAGGATTGCGGCAACGTTCTCGGTCCCAACTTCCGATTGGCTTAGAGCTTCGGCCATCCTCGATCGATCACACAAGAAGGCGATGGTCGCATAACTAACGACCTTCTCCATTTGGTTCGCGGGCACCCGCCAGCCCTCAGGGGCTTGATCCGCTGTCCCGGTCATCAGATCGCGCGACACGTAATAGCGATATCGTCGGTTCCCCTTCCTGGCATGGCTGGGAGTGAGGGGAACATCGTTCTCATCGAAGAGCTTGCCGAGCAGCGGACTCTGCGACCGGGCGTGACGATGAGGATGGTTGGCTCCGTTACTTTTGAGAAGTCGTTGGGCCTGGTCCCAAATGTCCCGATCCAGGATCGGGTCATGTTGGCCTGGATAAGTAACCGTCTTGTGACGGGTCTCGCCGATATAGATCGGGTTGTTGAGCAGGGTATAAAGCGCCCCGCGCACAATAAGCGTGCCGCCAGATCTCTCGCCGGATCGTGCCTTGGAGCGGATTCCGCGCTCCCGCAGATCGTGTACCAACAATCGGACCGAACCGAGTTCCAGATAACGCCGGAAGATCAGGCGAACCGTCTCCGCTTCGGCCGGATTGACCACCAGCTTGCGATCCTTGACGTCATAGCCGAGCGGGATCGAGCCGCCCATCCACATGCCCTTCTTTTTCGATGCAGCGATCTTGTCGCGGATGCGCTCCCCGGTTACCTCCCGTTCGAACTGGGCGAAGGACAGCAGGATATTGAGCGTCAATCGGCCCATCGACGTCGTGGTGTTGAACTGCTGAGTGACCGCCACGAACGACGCGCCATGCCGATCGAAGATCTCGACGATCTTGGCAAAGTCGGCAAGCGACCGAGTCAGACGGTCAATTTTGTAAACGACCACGACATCGACCCGGCCGCCATTGATGTCGTCGAGCAGCCGTTGCAGGCCGGGACGCTCCATATTGCCACCCGACCACCCGCCATCGTCATAGCGTGTCGTGATCGGCTTCCACCCCTCGGACCGCTGGCTGGCGATATAGGCCGCGCAGGCTTCCCGTTGGGCATCGAGCGAGTTGAACGCCTGATCAAGACCTTCCTCCGATGATTTGCGGGTATAGATCGCGCAGCGGCGGATGGGACGGTCAGGATTCACGGACCGTCCCCACCAGCCCGAAGAAGCGGGGCCCGGACCAGCGGGCCCCGGTGATCAGCCGGGCGACTTCCGAGAGCGATTTGTAACGCTTGGATCGATACACAACCCCATCCTCGATCACGATCACTTCATGCGTGACGCCCCGCCATTCCCGGGATTGACCCGCCGACGAGACGGGACGTCGGTGGTATCATTGGATTCTGCGGCTCTATCCAGTTGCCTTCGAATGGCCGGCTTCAATCCGCCGAAGACTTGCTCTTGAAGCCGATAGGCGATGGCGCGAATGAGCAGGGATCGGTTGAAGCCGGGCGGGGTGGGAGCCCCAGAGAGGGACTCCCACCTGATCGAGAGAGCAGCGGTGGAAAGGGTTGGGAGAGCCTTCAAATCGCTGGCCAGCGATCTCAGCCCTTCGGGGGTGGGCCTCCTCATCCGGATCATCCCGCGATGCGATAGACCCGGCCCCGATCGGCCTTC
>Ga0206992_1097_pt2 | contig 16841 bp, 16 predicted proteins | sample Alteio_BWMinCont_6_FD_153267 | JGI IMG/M metagenome (GOLD analysis project Ga0206992, IMG submission 153267) | Enriched cells from forest soil in Barre Woods Harvard Forest LTER site, Petersham, Massachusetts, United States -... | ecosystem: Environmental > Terrestrial > Soil > Temperate forest >... | reverse complement strand
GCTGAGGCGCTCGATTTGCCACGAGACTGTTCACGGGAGATCGTCATCGAGCCAATCGTATCGTCCTGTGAGTCGATAACACTTTTCGATACACGAGAGCCGTCGCTCTATGAATGCCCTCGGGTCCAATGAGATAGGATCACCCGGCCCAACATGTCCCGTGGTGATCGAGGCGACCAATGCCAATGCGTCGGCATCGCCGACGAAGAGGTGGATGCGCCATCCTCCAACGGGATCACTTTCCACGTAGTCGAGAAATTGCCGATGCCCCCTGGCGAACAACGCCACCCGAAGATTCTCACGGTGGCAACGGATGCTAAGTAACTCGGCCCGCAAGGCACGGCCCAAGCACCGGATGCGGACATCGAAGTCCAAATCCTCTTCCAGGATGACCCACACTTGCTCCTGCCTGGGAAATCGGACGGTGATAAAGTTGGCCAACATGGTGGTCCCGAGGGCTGAAAAGTCGATCATCCTGCCGATATTTACCCGGCGAGGGCCAAATCCCTGTTCCCAATGTATGAAGTGGATATGTGTGGATCGGTCGCGCGGCCATTTACGACCCAGTGCAGCCCTCGTCCCGTCAAGCCCGCCACCATGGCTCTGAGCGGCCATCCGTTATCTCGCTATCGTGGCCCGCAGTGGCTGCTCGGCACAGAAGCCAAGTTCCCTGGTCTCATTGTTGGCCCACTTCACAGGCATGTGGGGATTCGGCCTCAGCCTAGTCTGCCAACCAAGCTGCTCCACGACCTCCCGCTGCGCGTTGTCTTTGTATCGAAGGGAACATTCGACGACCCAACCCAGGGCGTGTCGTCGATTTCGACAGGTTGCACGCGGTCTGGCTGTCCAACTCTAGTGCTGCTGGGTTCGGGTTTCTTCGAATGGACAGCTTTGGGCAGAAAGCCGACCTTCGCTCGGCGTGCCTGATCTCCGCGATGCGTTCGGTAGGGAGGCACCGAGTGCGCGGCTAAAACGACGCTTAAGCGTCATGCATCGCGGTCGATGCGCTATCGCGCGACATCCGTGCCATCCGTTCCGTAAAATTCCGCCTCTTGGACTACCGGGACCACGGGATCACCCGTCAGCCTTGCGCGGTTTCGGGCCGAGAACATCGGCCCACGTGCGGCCTGGAGTGGCGCGAACTTTCCGAAGCCCACGCGGCTCGGCATGTCGTCGTAAACCGCCTCCATGCCGCCCCCCATGAAATACGCCTCGTGCCAGAAGCCGGTTCCGCCAGACGACCGAAGGAATTTTCGCCACCACTCGCGGTGCGGCGTTGAACGCGACCACGCCTCAAGTGTATCGAAGTCACGCCAATACTGACGCATGCCAAGGTGGAACGGGATCAATGAAAAAATGAGATTCTCATGCAGTAGGAGGCCGTCCGGTTTTTGGTTGACGGAATTCTTGATCTGCGGACCCGTGCCAAACAGCGTCTTGATGCCAGCCCAGGCGTTGACGCGCATCCCGAGATAAATAACCACCAGATCGGGAAACGCGGAGAGATCGACGGTTTCTCGCACGACTTTGCCCATTGCAACCTCCAACCCACTACGGCACCGCCGATGTTAGGTCGCACCGCGCTGCATTCCAATCAGTCGCGACTGGCTGTCCGCTTTGGGTGGCAACCAGAGTCACTCAATGACCTCGTGGGAGGCGATCAGTTGGAGAATCTTTACGCCGCTGACCGTCAACCGGCCAGTGGTGTCGCAGCGAGAGCGACCGGCGGGCGCGGGCATCCAGACTGCCTCGCGCACCTGTCCGCCGGTGCGCCGATCAGGGATGTGGGCCCCAGGGCGCTGGATGCAGCAACTTCACCTCCTGCGACATCAGCAGCGGACGAAATTTCGAGGCGAAACCGTCGACGAAATCCTTGTTCGCGAACACCGCGACCCAGTGCGCGCGGCGATCAGCGTCGTCTTCGAATTTCCAGATATGCACAAGCTGGTTGATCGTGCCGGTATCGCTCTGAAAATATCCAACGAGCTTCTTGTCCTGACCGCCTTTCTGTAGAGCCGGAAAACCGAGTTCCTGATACAGTTTCACGGCCTCCGCCATCTTACCCACGCCAAGCGTGTAAGTCCGCATCTCATACAGTGCCATTCGAGGTTTCCTCCGTCGCGGTGTGCTTTTCCAAGGTCCCGCCGGGACACCTATCGATCCGGCGAAACCCCCGCCAAGTCAACCGCCGATCAATCCACCCCGTCGCCGTCCCGGCACCGGGGAAGGTCATGCTGGCTCTTACTATGAAATCGGAATATTTATCCCGCGTCGATGATGGGTGTGGCTGGTCGTGGGTCAGTGCACGAAAGCACCAAACGCGGCGATCACGACCGCAGCCGCAATCAACCAGAAGAATACGGAAAGGCAACCGCCGATAAATCTGGCGAGCATCGGGAACGCCAAACAAATAAGTACGATGACGATTAGAAGGTACAAGACGCTGTGTCGCCAATCTTCAACGACGCTTCCGTGATCGTGATGGCGGGGTCTCAGGCGGTTCCACAAGCGAATCCAAATATTTGAAAAAATCGTCGACATCGAAGCGCCGCAGTTTGTCCCAGTCGGTCGCCGCCGCGATCTCGGCTGCCAACCTCTCCATCCTACGCTCCATCACAGCCTTTCGAATGGCGGCGAAACGTTCAGGCGTGATAGAGAGTTTCATGTGTCCTCGGCGATAATTTCCCGTCAGTATAACACGGTATTTGAAGCCGTGGTCAGAATATTTCAAGACTTACCTATGATCCCGACGCTTTCTCAGCGTCCGGTACGGCAGATTTTTGGCGCAGTCGGTGAGATTGAAAAGGCACATTCCGTTCTGAAACTGAGTGGCGCATGAAATCACAGGTGCGCCGCCACTGGCCGGTGCGAGGGTCGTGCGCCCGCGCCAGAGGATGCCAGGGCGCTTGCAATGCGAATGCGCGCGGACTGGTCAGGCGCGTGGTCCTGGTTCGGTGGTGTGTTTGTTGAAGGCGACTTAGCATATTTGGGTTTCGCTGTGTTATAGCCCGAATGGTGCAAGTCGAATTGTCCGCTTTTCGTCACCGGATTGTAGCAGTTGCACATCCGCAGTTGCCGGTGCCTGCTGCTCCGGTGAGGGTGAATGATCTGCGTTCTGGATCGCTCAGGAGTATTTGTGCCAATCGGATAAGCGCGTACTACCATACTTTACTTGAAGAAGGCATCTATTTCGCCACGTCTTTCTGATGGATTATTGGCGTGTCCAGCCTGCTCCCACAGTATCTGCCTGATCTCGCCATGGCTCAGGGTGGTCCTATCGATGAGCGATCTGGCGAGGGACCAGAATTGCATGCGGCCAGGACCTTTTATGGTGCCGCGCGATTGCCATGTCTTGATGGCGCGGTCACGGACCCAATCTCCTGGAACATTGATGTCGCTGCTCGGTGGTGCTTTGGCTTTGGCCTGGGCGATCTTCACCTCTGCTGCTTCGGCGGCTTCTTCTTCGGGTTCGGTCAATGGCGACTTGCTGATCACCTCATCGATGATATCGGGCGGACATGAGCGCACGATGTCGATGTGATCGAACTCCGCGCCGTCGAACATCAGTGGGAGGAACATCTCAGGCCGGACGCATGGCAGGTACATCAGACTGACGGGATTGAGTTTGCCCCTGTCCACGCCGATCCTGCGGTCTGGGTAGGCCAATTCCAGGAGGCGCACCAGGACGCGCCTGGATGCCTCCTGCGCGTCATAGGACATCGGCAAGGTGGGAATGCACACCCGATACCTTGGTGCATCTGGCGCATGGTTCCAGGAGGCGTACACCAGCATGGCATAGGGCAGCGCCGCATGGATTTCCTCCGGCGTGAGATCGGTGTTCTCCAGGTCCAGCATTAATCCCTGGGAGACCACATGGTTCTTCTTGGTGTGCCCGCGTCCTGGGTCCTTGGAGAGATCGAATAACGCCGTGACCACCAGATCATTGTCGTGCTTTTCCGCGTGATACTTGGTTTCCGCACAAACCATGAGGTGATCGAAGAACTGCTCGGTGGTGTAGAATCGCTGAGTGATGAGGTTGTTCTTGTAGGCCATGTGTCCGAGGCCGTAATCGACATGCGGGCGTGGCTTCGCCGCTCTGCTGTCCCATAACGAGATGGCAAAACCTGGCTGCGCCTCATTTTGGGTTCTGGCGTGATTATCATCGTGAATGCCGGTGTTGTACCTAACACCTATAGGCGTACTTAAGGGGTTAAGTACAACAGCGTGTTTTGCCTTCCATCTGGTACGTCTCATGGTCATTTTCGCTAGTTCATTCCTATGTAATTCCTGTTCTTGAGGCCTTCGCTCCGTTTGCCGTCCTGGGGATTTTGGTGGCGGAATGGCGAACGCGATTGGCATTTTCTTGACGACAGCACCTGGATACATCTTGGCGAGGAACTCGGCGGTGCTCAGATCGGCGACCACGATTTTCTTGGGATTGAGGTCTCCAGGTAATCGAATGGAGATACGACCGGATGCCTGGTACACCTGTTCCCGATAGATCGCCTGGTACACATCTTCGGCATCGATGCCGATGACATTGGACACGAAGGCGAAGAAATCGGTGGGAGGGTTCAACGCGGGAATGACGGCGGCATTGTGCAGATGTTGGAAGTCATTGCGGCCATAGGCGGCGTGAGGCAGGCTGACACCTTGATCGCCGAACGGGTCTTTGTCGCGCATGGAATCTTTGTTGGTCAACTTGGCGAATGGCGCGTCACCAAACTCTGTCGTGGCGGCAGTGGCGATCAGTTCCTGGATGGATTTTCCCTGATACATCGTATTGCGGATGCGCTTGGTCCACTTCTCGTTGATCGCGTAAAAAATCGTGAGCAACTCACCGTTCTCATGGGTGTGATAGCGCAACCTGCGTCCCAGCATCTTGTGTTTCATGAAACGGTATCCATCATGAATCAGATGATGATGCGCCAATGTGTTCTTGAGATTCGCTGATACGCAGGTGGTGGACTTGAAGCCCGTCAAGATTTCTGGGCGGAGGTGTCCGTACACGATCAGTTGATCGGCCTTCCTCTTGTGCATGACCTCGTTCCATTGGTTGGTGAGAACGAACATGCGCCACCAGCCGGAGTTGATCTTGCGTGCCATCTCCTGCACGGTATGGGAGAACACGCCGAGTTCATTGTCATCGCGGCTCATGTCGTCCAGGCGGTTCTCATCGGCGATCATGAGTTTGGAATAGTGACCATTGGTTTCGTCATCTCGGATCGTGAACACCTGACTGATCAGATGAGCGTTTCTGGCGAGTGACAGTCTGCCACTGTATAAGGTCTGCGGCATTTCATCCATGATGACATGCCAGTTTTTTTTCTCAGCGATGAACGGGGCCTGGATCAATCCAGAATGGGAGCAGATGACCACCATGCCGTGTCCGACGAACTCATTACCGGCATCTTCGGTCTGTTTCTTCAATTCGGCGGCGACATTATCGGAGATTTCCGAATGGATGGCGACGCAAGGGACATCTGGGAATCGCGCCTTGAACTGGCGACAGGTCTGATCGATGAGATCGGTCGTGGGCTGTGCCACGATGAAGCATTGACCGGCAATCGCGCCGAATCCGGTATATTCTATGATGTCATGGGTTTTGCCGGACCCAATCGGTGAATCAACATACAAAAAGATGTTGTCTCTGTGGTTGGTATCTGTCATATTGCTATGACCAGTGAAGTAGAGCGCATTGGGATTCCTTATAATTCTAAGAGAAGAGCGGCTTGATGGGCCGCTCTTTTCATTTTAATGTGCGCTTAATGGGTCGGCATAGTCAACTCATTTCGGTATCGGACTGTCTCCTTGTTGTTTGATGTCAGCGACCATCACATCCTCCACAGTATGACCGTCATAGTCCTCATGGGTTTGTTGGATGGCGCGTTTCTCGGCGTCCTTTTGGTTGTCAGCCTCGACGATTTTCGTGGTGCGGGCGTGGATGGAGAGCAACACTTTATATGTCGGCATCTTCGTTCCTTTCAATTCTTCGGTTCGTAGGTCGTAGGTTTATCGAGAGGGTCGGAATACCCTTTCTGCGCCCGTCTGAAGCCGATCTTGCCGACCATGTTGATGTAGCGCGGGTGTTTGTAGTGAACGGTCGTGCCTCTCGCTGGGCGGCGTTCTCCTGGCTCCTGGGACGCAGTGGCAGGCACGCGATCAGGATCAGCGACACGGAGCAGCCGAGGGTCACTAACCCTGATCCTGATGACGCTGGACGGTGCCAGGGGATGCACACGCAGCCGTCCACCGGACGCAGTGCGCGATGGTGCTGGGTCTGATGGCATTGCGATGACGGCACCGCCGCGTTCATAGACCATCCATAGTCCGCTCAGCATGGCACTCGTCAAAGCGTGCGGCACGTCCTTGAGACGTTTCGTGGGGTTGGTATTTTCAAACCCGACCACCCACTGATTGGCTATCTTGTTCTCTGGCGTGTAGGTCTGCTGCAACACTTCACGCCAACCGCGTGGTTTCTGCCAATCGATCCATTTGAAGATGGTCTCTCCCTCGGCTTCCTCGCCGATACCCAGGAAAAAGAATTCACTGTTTTTATCCTGGATGTATCCCAACAGAAGCGCACATTTTTCATGCGGTAATCGCAGTCGATTTTTCCTGAGCCAAGCGATTTGGCTATGAAAAATCGCGTCGAACCGTTCTCTGCCGATAAACTCTGGCGCATCTTCGTCGATCAATCTGCCGAAATCATAGATCGGCATGGGTGGCACGCGAGCAAATCCTTTATCAGTGACCCATCGACGAAAGTTGATGAACACGGCTTCGGCGGGACTGTGGAAATTGATGCGATTTGGGTCTATTGCCATTCTTAGACCTCATGGCGGTGGTGTTGTCGTCACGTCGGCTCTCTCGACGGAGGGGCCGTTGAAGTCGCGCAAGAAATTGGTCAGTGTGGAGGCGATCCAGAGGTTCGACTTGCCAGCAGATTTCAGCGCCGCGACCAATTCGACCGCGATCATCGAGAAGTTGTTGCGGCGGTATCCGGCAGGCGGTGTCCAGTCCGGCAACTTGTACACTTTGTCCAACCATTCGGTTGGCACGCTGTCCAACTGCTGAAACACGCGCATCCGCCAAAGTGGATTGCCGGTGGCATCGGCTATTTCTGCCATCCATTTGTTGCCGATGGAAACATCGACTTTGGTGGCGCACGCGACCCTAAAATCGTGCCATTTCACATGCCGGTGGACGGTTTTCAGCAACTCCGCCCAGCGTTCATAATCGCGGGTTTCTGTTGCCATCTGATTGGCGGCACTCTCGCCGATAGTGACCTTAACCTGCGTGACATGGATGTTCTCACGGGCAAGTCTCGCCGCGAGTGGTTGTGCATCTGAATTGGGATTGCTCAGTTGGGTCTGAAACCCACCGGTCAGCGTGAATTCCAAGCGGCGGATACGCTCACGCTCACGCGCTCTGTCGTCCGACATGATCCGGTTCCTTTTGGAGATGAAAGGGCTGCGGGATCACCGCAACCCTTCATCGATGGATCAGTGAACGGCGGTGGATCGATAATCGCCGGAGCGATTAAAGATCGTGATGTCACCTTGCGATGTTCTCAGATACGCGCGGGTAATGGTGGCAGGCAGAGGCGGCATAGGGATTTCTTGACCCGTCTCTGTATCCGTATCGACGTAGAGCGCGGCGAGTTCATCCGGTGAGATGCTTGACGCATTCTCGGATTTCAGCACGTCGAGGTGATCCGCCAGTTCCGCGACCAATGGCTTGGCGGTCTCGGCGGTGGTCTGGATCGCTTTGAGATCGTCGGCGATCCACTCAGCCCAATCGCCCTCGATTTGGGAACGGAATGAGATGACTTTTCGCACAATACTGTCCAGCCGTCCGTTCAGATCATCGATCAGTTTCCGGTCAGCGAGTTCCCGATCCGCGTATCCCATCGCGGCATACACCACGACAGGATCATCCTCATCTTCCTGTTCAGTCTCCTGAACAGTCTCTGGATCGGTCTGCTCATGATCGGACCATGTTTGCTCGGTCTGATCGTCAGTCTCCTGATCGATCTTCTCCTGTTCGATCCCCTCAAGAGCCTCCTTAATGGTCTCCCCATCGGCCTCAAGGACGTTCCTGGCTCCCTGCACCAGTTGCTTCATCCGTTCGAGATGATACAGGCGTTTCTGGGCGATGATCCGCAGGTATCCGCCCTCTTGTTGGGCCTTCATCGTGTCGGCGTGACGATCCAGACCAAGGCCGATCCTGACCAGATCGTGATGTTCTCCCCAGTTCTTCGCGCCCATATCCTCCGCCGTCGCTTCGACGAAGCCTTCGGCGTTCGCCTGCGCCCATTCTGCCTTCACGCGATTGACCAGTTCTCGCATCTTCTCGACGTGGTACACCCGCTTGCCGTCTTTGATCTTGAGGTAGGGACCAGCGAGACTCCTTTCGTTGTCGGTCAACGAGTTCTTGTGGATCATGTTCAGGTCGTCCTTGCTGACACCAAACAGCACTTGGATACGATCCTCGTTATCGATGGCTTCGTATCCCTCGAATTCATTGACCCGCATTTTCTCGTTGTTGGCGTCGAGCGCAGCCTGCAACGTCGTCCACGCGAGATGCTGCTTGAGGTCGCCGACGCTCATGGGAAGTTTGAGCGGTGCGATCCACCGATCTTCATCCAATCGCGCGATGAAGGACCGGCCTCGGAAGTCCTGTTCGCCGATTTTGAACTTGTAGAGATCAGCCGGATCGGTTTCCAGCACGACCAACCCGCTCAACAGTGGGAGATCGATGGCTGTCACCTTGTAGTCGTCCGAAGCGACCACGCTGTTGCCGATGAGCGAGAACGACGTGATCTGCCCCTGTGCCGGATCGATGGCGAGGACCTCGGTCTGCTTGGGTTCCCGTGCGTCGAAATGGACGTGATCCGAAATGGTGTCCTTGACCGTGAACTCCATCAAGTTCTTCTTTTTGTCAGCACGGGCAAAAATCGCCCGCTCCCGCAGCCCCAGATTCAGTGTACCGCCAATGTAGGGAAGATCGGTGATCTCGTAGTAAGAGGCCGTCTTGCCGGTTTTCTGCTCGACCCAGAGTTGAAAATGTCCGCCGTCGACGTCTCGCTGCACCCAGTGAGCGCCGGACTTCGTACCAGGGAATCCTGCCGGAACATCGACCATTCCCACGGTCTTGGCGTACGGATCGAACATCAGCACTTGCCCTTCGCCTTTGAAATATCCTTTCCGCCTCTCCTTCTTGGTTGCGCCGAGTGCTGCCGCCTCCGCCATACCGACCGCGATGACGTGATCGATGGTCAGTATAGCGGAGGTGTCTTTCCCTTGGCTCTCCGCCAGTGTGACCTCCGCCACGATCTTGAGGTACGCCCAGCCGAAGAAATCGGCCAGTAATTCCCAGCGTTTGGCCGTGGATCGGTCGAGATTGATTTCGGCGTACAGGTCTGTTTTCGTGCCATGCGGTGCCACGAACCGCAGAAACCTGATCATGCCGCCATATTCGGCTTTGAGGCGGAGGATATTCAGATCGGCCTTGGAAACATCCTTTTTCAGGCTTTTGGCGTACTCAAGAGCGGCCTGGTAGTTGGTGCCAAAGCGTTCCTTGAGTTCGTCAAATGGCGTGAGACCGGCTCGTTTCGCCACCTCTGGGTCCCAGACATGCGGCGGGACCCCAGAACCACCGGGTTTGGTATCTGGGAACTGGGGGACTTCGGTTGTACCACTCATGATGATTGCGCCCTTACTTGGGTGATGAAGTTTTAGGGAGGAGTACCGCAAATTGCGGGAGGTACAGCAATTTGCGGGAGGTCTTCAACATATCTTAGGATTTTGGCATGGCGAATATCTCCATATGCGTTACGGACTAGCCAATCGGATGAAACCGAGGCCGCAATACACTTACGAGATAGTCAAAGTACTGGCGAAACAGTTGGGTCTTCCGCGTTCACAGCGCAAAGAGCCCGAGCCTCTATATCGTTATTATAGCAGACCGTTCTATTGAGTCAACCTCTTTTAAAAGAGGTTTGAATCGTCCAACTCTATAATGTTTTGCTCTTCGAGATGGGGGAAGGATTCTTTGCCACAGATATCGATCTTCCCATACGGGTTGGCATTGGTCGCGGGTATCCAACATTCGAAAACTCCTCGGAAGGTTTGGTAACCATGTCCGGGAGATCCCGAACATGAACCCAATAAATCACACGTTCCGGGATTTGTCCGCGAAGTGACGAAAGTACGCTGAGAAGTTAGTGAAAACAATAAGATAACCGCTATTTTACTTCCGTGATCCTGTTGGGTGGCCTGACCCCGGGCTCGCCCGTCTTACCCAGCCAACGCCTAAACTGCGCCGAATCCAGCAAATGAGGGACGCTTAGCTTGGAATGTTCCTTGACTGCATCAACGGGGATCGGCTCTTTCGTCATGAGAGAACTCTTCATTTTTCGATGCACTCTCATTAGGTGAACGTCAGACTCCAGGACGTGGATATGGACATCCTTCGCGAGACTCCCAGGGATGAGGCTACGGCTGACAGCCAGTAGGGTAAGAGGCTTCTCACCATGATGCTTGTCCAAACTGAATTCGTGTGCGACTTCGTACGCCGCCATTAGAGAGGTCGCCAGAGAGATTTGAGGAGGCCATTCATCAACCACCGCTTCTGACAAACGCGGAAACGGTATCGGGTAGCCTAGTTTCGCCAGTTCAAACTGAACCCGCCTGACCGCGTTCGACTTCGGATCGACTCGAAACCAATACCAGCCCTCGCCGTCACAGGTCGGCTCACCCGACGTACGTAAGAAACGGCCTACAAGATCAAGGGCACGTTGCAGATTCCTGCTGGTCCTATTGAAACCGTCGGTGTGCCGTCTATCCTGTATGCGACTTTCGTTTTCCGGCTCGCGACTCTTTGCGCCCTGTCTGAGACGGCCCAATTGCTCAATCCGTCGCGGCCCGTGCCACTTGCCAGCTTTCGGAATCAGTCCCGTTTCCAGAATTGACTCCAGATTTTCGGTCGGCGTGACATGATAAAGGAACTTACTCGGCATAGTCGGCGTCCCACGCGGGCTGAATTGATATTTTATAGGTACCACATGATACCACAAGAACAGGAGAGCCCAGAGCGATAGCGGTTGAAGTGTCGATTATTTTCCAGCGGCGGAATTACGTCGTGTTGGTATCTGTGGGAAAAGCGGTTAGTGAACTGAAATCCCACGGTATTCGTAGTATCTTTGAAGCTCCTGGGACAAATCGGGATTCGCGTGGTCTTCTTGGGCGACTGATCGGGGCCGTATGGGCGTCTCGAACCGTGACGGAGGCACGTTGCCGTCCGCCTTAAGGGAGATGGGCGATGGAGATCAGCAAGATCGATTGGACTGAATCGGTGCGAAACCTTGGTCGGTTACTGGATCGCCGCATATGGCACGAATTGCCCGGATAGAAGTTGCTGGAACAGAAGCCCACGAAACGCTCACAGTAATGATGCGGCCCCCCTTATCAGAGTTGCCGTTTTGGCCACGGTTTTTGTCGGCCCCGGAGGCTGCCCGCTATCTCGGTGTGTCCGTTGATGTATTCTCCGACGAGATAGCGGTGGGGACTTGGCCCAAGGGTATTCGGCGCGGCTCCCGTGGTGGTCGGGTGACCTGGGACAGGGTGCTGCTTGACAAAGCGGCAGATCGCCAGTCTGGACTGATCGACGGAGATTCCTCTCGTCAGGAGGATCACGTCCTTTTTGATTTGACCACTCAACAATGGGAGAACCGAATAAGTGCCGCGATCACGAACAAGCGGGCTAAAGGTCTCTCGAAAGGTTCTCGCATCCGGCGAAGTCCGTGAATACTTCTATGAACGTCGCACTGGCCGGTTCCTCTCCAATGACCGAGACGAGGCATTGGCTCGCGTTTCAAGGGCCGTCGCTGCGACACACGCTCCAGGGACAGTCGCGGCGCTTGTCATGCAGTATCTATCATCGAGTCATTTCCGGACGAAACTCGCGCCGCGCACGCAGACGCTTTATCGCGGATACCTTAATCTGATTCGACGCGAGTGGGGTGATTTGCCTATCGCCGGGATTAAACCTGGGACCATCGAGCTTATCAAAACGCAGTTTGAGGATACGCCTCGCAAAGCTAATCAGATCGTGGCATTGCTTCGCGTTTTGTTAGGTCGAGCGGTAAAGTGGCAACTCATCGGTTCGAACCCTGCGCTCAAGCCCGAGATGTTGCCGACCCCGCCCCGGGAACAAGTATGGTCCCATGATGATGAACGGCGCTTTCTCGCGGCTGCCAGCCCATCATTGCGACTGGCCATCATGCTTATGTTATACACCGTTCAGAGGCCGAGCGACGTACTCTCCATGACGACCTCGCGGATCAGGGAAGAGGACAACCGGCTCTACATTTCGCTGCGACAACAGAAGACTGGCGAGCTTATCGATGTGCCAGTTCATAGTGAGTTGGAGCCAGTCCTCCAGGCGCGGCTTGCAACGGACTGGACCCCTAATCCGCTATCCACCCAGCGCCAATACCGAAACGTGACCAGCACCCTGCTTCTTGTCCCCTCCCCGACCGGCAAGCCATGGGCCTACCGCAACTTCTGCCGAGCATGGGACTTGATTGCAAGGAAGGCTGGAATCGACGATTTGCAGCGCCGCGACCTTCGGAGGACTGGTATCGTGCGGTTAGCCGAGGCAGGCGCAACGACCCCCCAAATCGCGGCCCTCAGTGGGCATGGAATTGATTACTGTCAGAAGATTATTGACACGTATCTGCCACGGCGCACCGAGGTGGCATTGAGTGCGATCAAGCTCTGGGAAAATGCCATCGAGACCTCGAAGGTCATTCGGCTGTCATCACGGGGCCATTCTGACAACCGTTGACAACCGTGACAACCAGTTCTTCCCTAACTTTTTGAAATGTGGTGCGCCCTGCTGGACTCGAACCAGCGACCCACAGCTTAGAAGGCTGTTGCTCTATCCACCTGAGCTAAGGGCGCAAGCGCCACCCACCGCTCGTTTCCCGTAGCACGCGAAGCCCGTTCGCGTCATCATGGGCCAGGTAATCAGGATGACTGGCGCCAAATATGAACCCTCCCCCCATCCGTTTCGGCATCTGGGCTTTGGTCCACGGCAGTCGAGCGGCGATGCAGGACCCGGACGAGCCCTACGACGCCTCGTGGGAGCGCAACCGGCGGCTGATCGTCGAAGCGGAGGCACTCGGCTTCGACAGCACCCTGGTCGCACAACATACGATCAATCCTCACCATGCCCCGCTGGATGAACTCGAGGCGTGGACCGCGTCGGCTGCCCTGGCGGCGCTGACCGGTCGGATTGAGATCATCGCGGCGATCAAGCCGTATCTGTATCACCCGGTCGTGCTCGCCAAGATGGCGCTCGGCATCGAGCACATCAGCAGCGGCCGATTCGCCATCAATCTGGTCAATGCCTGGAACCGGCCGGAGTTGGAGAAAGCCGGCATCGGCTTCCCCGAGCACGACGAACGCTACGCCTATGGCCGCGAATGGCTATCGGTCGTGGAGCCGCTGATGCGCGGCCAGACGCTGAACCATCATGGTACAAACTTTCGGGTCGACGACTACACGCTCTGTCCCGGCGATCCCTGGCGACCGCGCCCGCGGATTTATATCGGCGGCGAATCCGAGCCGGCCCGAGCGCTGGCAGCCGATATGGGCGATGCGTGGTTCATCAACGGCCAGCCGATCGAGGATGTCTCGGCGCTGATCGCCGATGTCGCCGCGCGGCCTCGCGCCGGCACACCGTTGCGGTTCGGGCTGTCCGCGTTCGTGATCGCACGTCCGACTGAGGCGGAGGCACATGCACACCACATGCATCTGTTCGCCCTGGCCTCGAAGGACCTCCACATACGCATGGCCCAGAATGCGAACACCGACCCGAAATCGGTGATGGCGGCGACGATGCGCCGCACCCCTCGCGTCGGCAGCAATGGAGGCACCTCCGCTGGGCTGGTCGGCAGTTACGATCAGGTCGCGGAACGGATTGTCGCCTTCAACCGGGCGGGGATCGAGACGTTCATGTTGCAATATCAACCGTTCGAGGCGGACATGCGGCGGTTCGCGAGAGAGGTGATGCCGCGTGTTCGCGCCATGACCGAGACCAGCGAACGGGCGGCGGAATAAGTTCCTACGCACCGCATTCCGAGCGGATAACGTTTGGTCTCAGGAATGTCGCTGCTCCCGCGGAGGCTCACCCACGTTCACATGCCCGCATTCCACCGAAGCGTGCCCGGATTGTTGGGGATGGAACGGGTTTCAAGCCCTCAAGGCAGTTCATGAAAGGAGGGGCGTGTAACGCCCCTGCCCCGATTGATAACCGCATCGGCTCCGATCAGATGTTCGCGTCCGAGCGGAGCAAGCCGATGACGTTGGCGTCCAGATCGCCCGCCGGAAGCCCGCTCCCGAGGCGAAACGCGCGGACCGCTGCCATTGTCTGGGGCCCGTAAAGTCCGTCCACGCCGCTTAACAGGTAATCCAGGTAGAACAAACAAACCTGCGTTGTCCGCACGTCGATCTTCGGCCGGTTGCCGGGTATTGAGAAGTTCTCATAGTGTATTTCGAGGTTTTCGCCGTAGTGGTTCCTGGCGTAATCAGGACCATTGTAATAAAATGCTATTCTACTCCAGTCATGGTCATGGAACGCGGCCCGCAGGGGCGGATTGGCCGTGATGAAATTCGCTGTCGCCGACAGTTGGGCGCCCTCACCGGCAACCATCGCGGCGATCATGGCATATACATCGGGAAAACCGGCGACGACGGCGTTGAACCCCATTACCTGGCCCAGTCCCCAGGAAGTGCTCTCGAGGGCGGCCTGCTCATTGAGTTCCATCGCTTTGCCGAGGCGATCGTATTCCGCCGCGCCCCCGAGATAGCCTCCAGGGTTGCGATTGCTGAGACCCGGATAGTGCTGGTCGTATTTTCCCCCGGTGCGCAGACGGAAGATATGGCGCTCGAATAAAATGCACGGGCGCCGGTCGCGAAGGAAGCCAAAACCTTGTGTTTCCACCGCGATCAACGACCACAATGCAGCCTGGTCTCCCCCGAGTGCCGCCGCGGCGTTCTGAATATCGTCGGGCGTAATCGGTATTCCCCTGTCCGCGAATGCGACGGGCATGGATGCGTTCCTTAAACCAGAGTCATGGCAAGTGGTTTGTTCGCCGCATCCGCGGTAATTGTGCAGGCGAGCGTCCCGCTTACGATCGTTCCCGCTCGATTACCTTGGGCGACGAAGATATGGACGATATCGGGTGCGAGTGCGACTTCCGCGAAGCCTGACGTATCGATCGCGATGCGCTCGCCATCAAGAGTAACAATGATGTCGCCAAGCGTATCTCGTAGGTCGATCGCGATCCGTATTGGAATGTCGAGCGCCGCATCCGGACCTGGACAGGCCGCTCGCCGCCCTGATTTCGATGCGACCATCTGCACGAGTCCGTCGATGTTTTCCTTAATGTGGGCGAACGATTTACCAAGCAGCCTCGTCAGGACCGCCATTTCGCACACTCGCATTTGATAATTACCTTTGGAATTTCACTTTTCGCATCGAAATACTGGCATCAATATTGGGTGCGGAGATGGTTCAGACAATGGCAAATACCCATCGTCCAAACCACTGACTCTTCGGCGGTGTTCGTCAACCACATCATTGCCGGCGACCGACCCAGCCGACTATCGCGGTAGTTTCCCATAATAGGTAGCGGGCTCAGCTTCTCGCCATGACCGCGTCAACGTTCGCGCCGGAGAGACGGTTGAGCGCCTCAACCGGCGTCACGATCGATGAACGAAACAGGACAAACTCACCCCTTCCGCACGTTCCAGAACAATGCGTACCCCGTCAGCACGTCGGTCACGTCCTTTTGATATACCCAGGTCGGCAGGATCTGCCCCAGCGGGATATACGGAACGTCAACGAATACCTGCCGTTGAATATCCTGCGCGATCTGTTTCTGGGCCGAGAGTTCGCTCGCGGACAGCCATTCGCCGCGCAGCGCCTCCAACCGAGGACTTTGCGGCCAGCCCCGGGACGCCGCCCGGCCATTCCCCCGGATCCACACATGCACCGCCGGGTCGAACTGATCGAGGCCCGACCAATACGTGTGAAACGCACTCCAGCCGCCCTGCTCAACCGGTTCGGTTTTCGCCAGCGACTGCAGCATGGAGCCCCAGTCGGTATAACGTACCTCGACGTTGATCCCGATCTTTCCCAACATATCGACGCCGACGTCGGCCAACGCACGAAGGTTGGGAAAATCCGACGGCAGTGGAACGACCGCCTTCTCGCCACGATATCCTGACTCGGCCACCAGCCGCTTCGCCGCTGCCAGATTCCGCGGCACCGTCAGCACCTCCATCCCCGCCCCGCTTGCCATCGGCGATTCCGGACAGAAGACGCCGACGCCCGTCCTCCAGTTTCTTCGGTCGGTCGTCGCGGCCGAGACCATGAAATCTTCCTGGTCGATCGCGCCAAGAAGTGCCCGCCTCAGCTCCGGATTGTTGAACGGCGGCTGCAAATGGTTCAGCCGAAGTCCTCCGATAAAGCCCAGCGGATCGGGCGATGGAACCGTCAGATTTCCGGCTTGCCGCAGCATCGGTAGCAGGTCGAACGTCGGTGCTTCCCACCAGTCGTACTCGGCCGTGCGCATCGCGGCCGCGGCGGTGGCGGGGTCCGGCAGCACATGCCACTCGACACGGTCGAGGTAGGCGATCTTGGGACCGGCGGTGAAACTGGGTGTGCCGCCGGGGCGCGACATAGGTCGCGTTCCGCTCATAGGCGACCATTGAGCCCGGGACCCGGTCCTGAGCGATGAAGCGAAACGGACCGCTGCCGATCATTTC
>Ga0206992_1121_pt1 | contig 16878 bp, 17 predicted proteins | sample Alteio_BWMinCont_6_FD_153267 | JGI IMG/M metagenome (GOLD analysis project Ga0206992, IMG submission 153267) | Enriched cells from forest soil in Barre Woods Harvard Forest LTER site, Petersham, Massachusetts, United States -... | ecosystem: Environmental > Terrestrial > Soil > Temperate forest >... | reverse complement strand
GGGGGTGGTCGGCATTGTCTTGGACGTGTTGGTCGCCGTCGAGGCGCGAGTGGCGGAGGCGGCGGAGTTGCTGGGCATCTCGACCGGGAACTTGATCGGGTTTCTGGAAAGCGATCCGAAGGTCTGGCAGCAAGTGAATGTGCTGCGCCATCGCTTCGCGCAGAAGCCGTTGCGGATTTCCAGTTGAAATGATTTTGCAAAGAGCGGAAAAACAAAAGCGGCGGTAAAGCGCCGCACTCCAAATGAGCGTGTGCTTTTTCATATGGAGTGCGGCGCTTTACCGCCGCTTTTGTTTTTCCGCTCTTTGCAAAACGGGCGTTTTCGATCGTCGCATCCGCCACCCGCCACGCACAACCCGCCGCGCGTATAATGGAATGGGCGGTCCATTTCACTGTCAGCTCGGAGGCGCCAAGACATGCTCAAAGACCACGCCAATCTCGTGCAACCTGTGCAAGGAAAACATTTCATCGGAGGCGATTGGCTCGATGGCGGCGGCGACTCTTTCCCGAGCCGCAATCCGGCCAATCTCACCGAGGTCATCGGCACCTTCCCGAGCGGATCGCCGGTCGTTGCCGGTCAAGCCGTCGCCGCGGCGAGAAAGGCCTTTGCCCCGTGGCGGCGCATGAGCCGAATCCATCGGGCCGAGTGCTTCGACAAACTGGCCCAGCTGATCGGCCGCGACGTCAACCAACTTGCGACGCTCATGGCGCGGGAGTGCGGCAAGAACATCGCCGAGTGCCGTGCCGAGGTGATCGAAGGTCTGCACATGGTGCAGTACGTTTTCGGGACCGGCCGCATGCCGATCGGCGATATCGTCGCCTCGGAGATCGCCGAGAAAGATGCCTTCGTGCGCCGTAAGCCGTGGGGCGTCGTCGCCGTCATCACGCCGTGGAATTTCCCGTTCGCCGTGCCGCTCTGGATGCTCGGGCCGTCGCTGGTGGAAGGAAACACGGCCGTTTTCAAACCCTCCGAGGATACGCCCGCCATCGGCCAACGGCTGGTCGAACTGTTCGTCGAAGCCGGCTTCCCGGCGGGAACAATCAACCTCGTTCACGGCGACGGCGTGGTCGGCGAAGCGCTGGTTCGCAATCCCGACGTGAACGTGGTACTCTTCACCGGCAGCTACGAGGTCGGGCATCGCATCCAGCAGTTGTCGGCCGACCACTTCGATCGCATCGTCGCCGCCGAGATGGGCAGCAAGAGCGCTGTCATCGTTTGCGAAGACGCGCGTCTCGATCTGGCGGTGTCGGCCGGAATCATCAGCGCTTACAAGACCAGCGGCCAGCGCTGCGTGTCGGCAGGGCGTATCCTCGTCGCGGAGAAACTGATCGACGCCTACATCGACAAGTTCGTCGCGACGGCGAAGCGGCTGCGCGTCGGCAATCCGCTGGATGTCAGCAATTTCACCGGGCCGGTCATCAACCCGACTGCGGTCGAGAAAATCACGAGCTACAACGAACTGGCCCGCAAGGAAGGGGCGGAGATCCTCGTCGACGGCGGCAAAATGACCGGCGCGGACCACAAGACCGGCTGCTATATGTCGCCGTTCGCCTATCGAATCAAGCATGGACCGTCAGTGCGGTGCATCCGCGAGGAGGTGTTCGGGCCGCACGTGGCCATCATTCCGTTCAAGAGCCTGGATGAGGCCATTGCAATCAACAACGACACCGAGTTTGGACTGTCGCTGGCGGTCATTACCGAGAACTATCGGACGATGCGGATTATCCGGGACGAGTGCCACTTCGGGATGGGCTACGTCAATTTACCGTGCATCGGCGCGGAGGTGCACTTGCCGTTTGGTGGAGTGAAGAAGAGCGGCAACGGGCATCCCTCGGCGGCTGGATTGGTCGAAGCGGTGACGCACAAGATTGCCTGGACGGTCAATCATGGGGATGAGATCAAGATGGCGCAAGGGTTGACGGCGGAGATTTGAGAAGGGATGATTCAGATGGATTACGATGAAGCCAAATACCAGTTGCGGCTCCACGCGGGAGTCATTGATGCGGCACGTGGAGAATGGATTCTGGATGACGGCTTCTTGACCAGCCTTCGACCATACAGAGGCCTCCAGGAAAAGAACCTCCACCAAGTAATGGAAGCGTTGTTGATTGTCGGTGAGCGCATTCACCGCGATTCGCAGATTGATCGCGATCTCATCTCAACAGTGTGGTCGATGTGTTGGTATGCACGTATTTGGGGGTTGAACCCAGATGGTATGCTCCAACGCAACAGCCTCATCACGGCCAATGACATTACCCGGTTGGAGTTATCGATCGGTACTGTTGAGCAAACAGCGTTAAGTCTGCTTGAAGGTCAGCCGCCGCATTTTGCCGTCTACCATTACGCGCAGTATATCGTCGCGGCCGGGTGGTGGGTCAACATCGAGTTTTTCATCCCTTTGATGGGTCGCGCGGTGTCAGACCCACATGTCGGCAGCGCGATTGAGATGATTTTGAGAGCATTGGGCAAACTCGGGGGACTTGCGAAAGCGGTGCTGCCCACACTCCATGAGGCACTACTGCGGACATACTCATGGAACAATCCGGAGTTTGAGACCCTCGCGAACGTGGAGGCGTGTACGAAGTCGGTGCGGGCGAGTATTCAAAAAGCAATTCAGGCTATTGAGGGTAAATGACATCGCGTCCGTCATTGAACTTGGGCGGCAGGGTCATGAGAACTGTTACTCAATCCGTTTTAGCGCGTCCTGCGAAAGCAGCGGCCAAACGCGCGCGGCGTCTTTCGGCTAGCCGTTGCGAATTCTCGACGCTCGATACCTTATTCACGCTCGTCAAAGATCCCTCTCGCCAAACTGAAGATCCCTAATCCCCGCCATTACCTTCCGTACCCGTTCGAGCAATTCTTTGAGTCGCTCGCGTTCGATGGCTTGCGCCTGGCGGAGCTCTTCCTGGAGGCGACGTTCACGACGGTGTTCGACAAGCGGCACACGATTCAAATGAAGGCGGCCGATGTGGAACGCGCCCGTGTCGGTTAGCGCTCGCAGCATACCGTCTTCTTCCTCGATCACATGCGTTGCAAGATCATCTCGTTGTGGATGCAGGATTCGATAAGGAGAGTCCGGTTGCCAATAAGCCACCTTGAATTCGTTGCATGCGTGACAGCAATACACCCAATTCGCCGGCTCATGAGCGCCCCCTTTTGAGCGGGGTTGATAATGATCGACGGTGAGTTCCGCTCCCACATCGCGTTCGTGGACTCCGCAGTAACCACAGCGGAAACGGAAGCGCAAGCGCAACGATTTTCGGTCATCGTCGTGCACGGCTAATCATCCGCCTTCGATTCTTGAGTTCCCGCCACGACGGTCGCCAGTTCGGTTTCGAGGGCGCGCTCTTCGGCTTGCGCCTCCGCCAAGACGTTTTCGAGACGTTCCACCAAAGCCTGTTTGCGCTTGACGAGCTCCGCCAATTCGAGTTGTCGTTTCTGGTTGCAGTCATTCTCACGGCGCAGCCGTTCGGTAGCAGGTTTGAGATACGCCGCTTCCTCGGCTTCGAGTTCCTTCACCATTGCCGCCAATTCGGTCTGCTCCGCGGCATTCAGTTGGCGACCCGGTTTTCTCAATTCCTCAAAGCGCGTTCGTTTTTGATTGTCCCACATGACACCAGCCTCCACGGAATCAACATTATTCTACCGAAAATGATATACGAGTACGGCTCGAAACGAAATGCCATTCGCCCGTACGCTGCGCGCACCTGCGAGCGTAGATGCTCCTTGACGTCGTCCAGGCGCAGGTCGAAGGACGATTCATCGTAGTTCGCTCCCAACTCTTCAGGGCGAGGAATGATGATGAATTGTTCGCAAGCAATTGCCGCCTGGCGTACAATAGAGGCCCTGGCCAATCAACGCGTGGCCGAGCGACGGCCTTGTTAGGAGACGCCTATGGGATTGTCCATACAGGTTAACGCGCACCTGAATGAGATCGACCCGGAACGTTGGGAAGCCGTTTGGTTGACCGGCCTCCAGTTGCTCGAACAGTTTCCAGGGAGCTTGGCGGCGCGGCGCGTCGTCGATCTCAAGGCGGGCCGACGCACCCTTTACTCAACCGATTACATATTTGATGTTGGGAAACCCGAGGAGCACTGGGAGGTGGTCGGCGACCTCGCCAGCCGACGTACGGCCGAGTCGTATCAACTCCACCGGCATCTGACGTTTTACGGCCGGTCTTCTCCCCGAAAGAAATCTCGTGGGCGAGACTTACTTTGGCTGTCCTCTCCGGAGAGTGACAGCCATATGGCGGGGACTTCCCTCTTCGGGAACAAGAGTCAGGGATATCCCTATCACTATTGCATGCTGGCGATAGGAATGTTGCTGGAATGCAGCTTTCCGAAGCAGGCGGTCGTTCACGGCGACATCAACCGGGCCCAGGCGGAAAAGACGCTGGCGTGGGCAGAAGCGGTTCTGCAGCGCCCGCTGGCCTTGCCGATCGTCACCGATGCTCCACGTCTGTGGCCCCGGCTCCTGAGCGCCTACGCCGGCGATCACAAGTCGGCGGGGCTCCGCTTCCTGGAGCTTTTCAGCGATGTCGAGGATAGCCGCTGGCAGGCGCTGTTGCGCCTGGAGTCGGGCCCGGACGCCGCGGTGCTCCGTGAAATCTTTCGGGATGAACTGGGGCATTTCCAGCAATTGAATCAACGCGGGGCTCTGGAGATGATCAAGGCCCTCTATCAGGCCACGGAAGATTTGGAGTTAGTAATCGACTGGATCTGTGGCGACGGGAATACCGGCCGTGCCTTTGCCCCGACCGAGCTGCTGAAGGAATTGTGCGATTGCCTGCTGACGATACCCTGCGAGAAGCGCGCGTCGTTAGGCGAGTTCTTGCAGTCTGCGTCGAACCCGATGCGCAACATTGAAGGCGTCTTTGGCCAGGTGTTTGGAATTCTCGCGGGTCTGCCAATCGTCATCGATGCGTATTGCGACCGAGAGAGTCTTCTCGCACCGTTCGCATCGCACTGGGCGGTTCGGACCGAGGAGTTTCGGGCTTTGATTCATGAGCGAACGGAGCATCGCGAAGCGTGGTTGGACAAGTTCAACGCGCAGCTTGACGAGTTGAAAACGCGAGTCACCGATTTGCCGGCGGCCGCCTCAGCCTGGGATCCGACTGAGGCGACGGCGCTCCTGTCGATTCCGGAAGCGGAGTTCATTCTTGAGCAGATTGCCGAGCAGCGTTTCGAGGCTGGCCAACGAGAACAGGTGGCTCGGGGCTGGGGAGCGAATATTCGAGAGGTCTTGCAAGCTCCCGCGTCGGAATGGATCGAAAAGATGTCCGCAGACGAATTGTCGAGCTTAATGACTAAAGTGGCCAATCGCACCGGTCTGACGTTGACCGAAGCCGCGTGGCAGGCCATCGATCAGGCCTCTCGTGCAGAGCTGAAATCCTTGTGCGTGCTTGCCACCATCGACGATAGGGAGATCAAATTCTGGAACTGGCGGATTCATCTGCTGGAATCTCCGGACCTTTGGCATTTTCTCATCGAATAATTGTCGCCTTTCGCTCCGCGAAAGGATGAGCGCGTTCACGCAACACCGTCCGTCCTTTCGCGGAACGAAAGGCGACAATAATTGGTCCCATCATCGCTTTGTCAACCCCATCTACCCCTCGGCCGAAATCGAAAAAATTCCCGTATTGCCTGAAACGCGGGACATTGTTTAGACTTCCTCTCCCCAAAGGTTCCAGCTGCTTTTGGGAAGTTCCGGTCAGGATGCCGGGATCGGTATTGTGATGCTCCCGACAGCATCAGTCACCAGGAAGGATGACACGCTATGTCCGCGAATAACGCCAGCCGTCCGTTGATCGGCATTAACACCGATTTCTACGCCGCCACCAAAACCTACACGGCCCACGCCCGCTTGAATGCCGGCTACTTCGACGCCGTGATGCAATCGGGCGGCTTGCCGTACCTGATTCCGCCGCTCGGCAAAGACGCCGAACTCGACGCCATCCTCGATCGGCTCGACGGCATGGTCCTGACCGGCGGCCTCGACATCGACCCGCGCCGCCAGGGTCTCCCGACCATGGCCGCCGTCCAGCCCATGGCGGAACGGCGGGAGATGAGCGACCGGATGCTGGTACAGAAGATCATCGATCGCAAGATGCCGGTGCTGGCCATCGGCCTGGGCATGCAGCAACTCAACACGATGATGGGCGGCAACCTGTTCTTGCATCTGCCGCTCGATCAGCCCAAGTCGATGCCGCATTTCGACCCGTCGGGCGGACCCCATCGCCACATCATCATGCTCGAACCCAACACGCGGATTGACGAGATCTATGGCGGCGGCGAGTTGCGCGTCAACAGCCGTCACCACCAGGCAGTGAACGTCGTCGCGCCGAAGATGCGTGTGGGCGCCCGCTCGCCGGACGGCGTGATCGAGGCGATCGAATCGACCGACCCGAACTGGTTTTGCCTGGGCGTGCAGTGGCACCCGGAAGCGGATACGGCCTCGGCGCTCGACATGCAACTGTTCGAGTGCTTCCTGCAAGCGGCCGTCCGCCAATCGGACCGGCTGCAACTGGTGGCGTAGATGTAGATGCTGTAGGGTGGGTGGAGGCTTTGCGGAACCCACCGGGGCGCTTCGACAGCTAGCGCCGGTGGGTTCCGCAAAGCCTCCACCCACCCTACATGAGCTATGCGGTCCTATCATTCTTTGAATTGAATTGGAACTCGGAACAGATCATGACCATCGCACGCTGGTTTATTGGCCTGGCGAGCGGATCGGGTGGAGAAGGGGCGGACGCGGTACTCGTCGAAATCACCGGGGTCGGCTTACAACTGAGATCGCGAGTCCTCCAAGTTCTGCGCCGCAACCACCCACGCGACGTTCAGGAATCGTTCTTGAAAACGATGCACAACGGGGGCAACGCCTCGTTCGGCAACCTCGCGTCGTTGCACCGCCAGCTCGGCGAAAGCGCCGCGGCGGCCGCGATGCAATTGATCTCTTCTTCGCGAGTCGAGACCAATCGCATCCTATCGATTGGCCATATCGGCCCGCTGGTCTGGCACGAAGTGTCCGGCCGTAATCCGGCCTCCTTCGAGATCGGCCAGGCCTCGGCGATCGTCGAGCGCACGGGACTGACGCTGATCAGCGAATTTCGCGAGCGCGATATGGCGGCCGGCGGCCAGGGGATGCCGATCACCGCGATCGCCGATTGGGTACAGTTCCGGCATCCGGAACAATCGCGAATCCTCTTGCATCTGGGCGGCACGACGTCGCTGGTCTATATCCCGGCAAACGCCCGGCCACAGGACGTTGTCGCTTTCGAGGTCGGGCCCGGAACCCGGTTACTCGACGCGGTCATCCGTCAAGGTTCGCACGGCCGCGAGCGTTATGACGCGGGCGGCAAGTATTCGGTTCAGGGACATTGTCTCGATTCGATCATGGCGCATTGGCTGGAACATCCCTTCTTCGAGCAGAAGCCGCCGAAGAGCCTGGGGCGATCCGAATTCGGCGCCGAGTGGATCGCCAAGGCGGCCCACGCCGTCGCCGAGGAAAGCCGGACCCTCGAAGACCTGCTGTGTACACTGTCGCACTTTCTGATTCGAAGCATCGCCAACGCCTGCCGGCGCTGGCTGCCGATACCGAGTGGCCCGCCGCACTTCTGGCTCAGCGGCGGCGGCTCGCGGAACGGCCTGTTTTGGAGATTGCTGGAACAGGAGATCCCCGGCGTGCTACTGCACCGGCTGGACGACATCGGGGTTTCGTCGCAGGCCCGGCAGGCCGCGAGCGCGGCGGTCATGGCGGCGATGGCGATGGACGGCATTCCAGCGAGCAGTCCCGGAGCGACCGGCGCGGTGGGCAGGCTGCTGGGTCGGGTGACTCCGGGAGAGCCGAGGAACTGGGCGCGGTGTTTGCGATGGATGGGCGAGCAGTCGTCGCTGGAATTGACGCATCCGCATCGAGCGGCGTGAGATGAGGATGAATCTACGCTTATTCTGCCGTCGGGGGAAAGAGTTCGCTTACGGCGACAACCAAAACCTGTCCTGGGGACACTTCCAGCGAAACGGATTCTCCAGAGCGGAAATCAGTTCGGTCGGCGTAGGCGGGTTCGTCCGTGCGAGGCTGGGTGTAAACTTCCAGAATGCCCTCGACCAAGTTCACAATCCAGTAGATCGGGATTCTGACTGCGGCATAGATGGCTTGCTTTGTCGTGCGATCGTAGTTCAGCGAAGAGTGTGCTACCTCAACGAGCGCGGCGATGTCCTTGGGGCCTGGATGCCGGGCGACGAAGTCGTCCTCCTTGCCAAGAATCACCGACACGTCGGGTTCGGGTTCCTGCGTGGGAGCGAGCGTCACAGGCACTTGGATCCGCCGAAATCCGCCCAAAGCCTCAACCGGGCGCAGGATTCGTTCCAGCCGGCTGATTGCGGCGGCGTGGCGAGTTCCTTGCACGAGTTCGCCTCCTCGATCCCCTCGATCTTTCCGGACGATGATCCCATCGATCAATTCGATTGGATCGCCCTCGCGCAAGATGCCCGAACGCATCATCGAATGATAGGCGTCGACCGTGATGGGAAAGATGGCCGCGCCAAGATCCTCTTTCACGCGTTGTATAAGCGTTGCCGCCATTGTGTTCGCTGCCCTTGGTCCGATTAAGCCCTAAGGTATCCTACGGACATTGACCTTGTGTAGCCGAATTCGTGAGAATTCGGGTCTTCCACCCTGTCGAGTCCCGAATTCTCACGAATTCGGCTACCAACTTGCAAGTCGCCGGTAAATCCCGGGCGAATTCGTCCCTGGGCGTAAAATGTGTGCTACACTTCGCTGCAAACCTGAATCGTCCACTCCCGAGTGTCCGAAGCGATGCGAAATGAAGAATGGATCGATATGCTCCGGGTCATTCCGCCGGATCAGATCAACCAGATCACGTTGGTATTGAACAACCGCTCCGAGGTCGCGGTCGACATGTTCTTCCGGTTCGAGAGCAACTTTCTCGTTCTCAGGGGGCGAGTCGCCGGCACAACCGACGAAGGCCGCGCCTTCTTCATTCCTTACGACCAGATGGTCTATTTCCGTATCGAACGCGTCGTCAATCTCATCGAACTTCAGGCGATCTTCGATGGCAAAACAGATCGCACGGCGGTCCCGTTTGCCGAAAACGCGGTAGCCGTTCCGGAAGTTGTCGCCCCGGCCGCCGCGAACGGAATCCCTCCCACCGACGCGACGGCGGCACGGAACGCCTTGCTCGACCGCATCCGAGCGACCCGAGCCACGCAGCCGCCGATGGCGAATCCGCGTCATGAATCCCAATGATGAGTAGTTGAAAGTTGAAAGTTGAAATGAGGCTCGGTACTCAGCGGGTTATCCCGACGCATAGCCCCATTTTCAACTTTCAACTTTCAACTTTCAACTTTCAACTAAACAGGAATCGCGTTACTCTGAATGGCGCAAAGGGTTTATCCCTATTCCCCATCATCGCGCCCCGATTCCAGTGAGGTTGCATGTTCCTGCTGAAGAGTCTGCATCAAAAAGGCCATCTTTCCGACATCGACCTGCGCCGGGCCGAAGAGGCCGTCGCGGCCGCGCCCGACAAGCCCGTTCACGAGGTGTTGTTCGAAAAGGGCATCGGCAAGGAAGACGCCATCCTGCAAGCGCTGGCGGAGGAATTTGGCCTGGAACTGGTCGATCTCAGCAAAGCGACCGTCAGCTCGGAGACTGTCGCGGTGATGCCCAGCAAGCTCGTGCATCGCCGCAATCTCATGCCAATCTCACGCGAGAACGGCACTCTGGTGGTGGCGACCGGCAATCCCTACGACGTCTACGCTCTCGACGAATTGCAGACGATGACCGGCCTGGAAATCATGCCGGTCCTGGCCAATCCGCGCGAAATCGCGCGGCTGATCAAGCAACATTTCGGCGTCGGCGGCGAAACCGTCACTCAGATGATGGCCGATCGGGACGAAGTCGAGCTCCTCGAAGGGCTGGAAACCGACGACAGCGAGCTGGCCAAACAGGCCCAGGAAGCCTCGGTGGTCAAGCTGGTCAACGAAATCCTGATCGAGGCCGCCAACGAACGGGCCAGCGACATTCACATCGAGCCGGAAGAACACTCGCTCCGAATTCGTTACCGCATCGACGGCCTGCTGCAATTGCAGATCCTGCCGCCGGAGATCAACCGGTTCGCCAGCGCGATCATCAGCCGAATCAAGATCATGTCACGGCTCAATATCGCGGAAAAGCGCATGCCGCAGGACGGCCGCATCAAGATGCGCGTGCAAGGGCGGGAAATCGACGTCCGCGTTTCGATCATCCCGATGATTCACGGCGAAGGCATCGTCATGCGCTTGCTCGACAAGGGGCGGATGGTCTTCAATCTCGCCAACGTCGGGTTTCTGCCCGATATTTACGGCACGTTCAAAAAGCTGATCGATCTTCCCCACGGGATCATCCTGGTGACCGGCCCCACCGGTTCCGGGAAGTCGACGACTCTGTACTCGGCGCTCAACGAGATCAAAGACGAAGTGACGAAAATCATCACGGTCGAGGACCCGGTCGAATATCAACAGCCGGGCATCAGCCAGATCCAGACGCATATGAAGATCGGTCTAACGTTCGCCGCAGCGTTGCGAAGCATTTTGCGGCACGACCCGGACGTCATCCTGATCGGTGAAATGCGCGACCTTGAGACGGCCGAGGCCGCCATCCAGGCCTCGTTGACCGGCCACCTGGTGTTTTCGACGCTGCACACCAACGACGCCCCCAGTGCATTCACGCGGTTGACCCAGATGGGGATCGAGCCGTTCCTGGTGGCGAGCACGGTGGAGGGCGTCATGGCCCAACGGCTGGTTCGAACCATCTGTAAAGATTGTAAAACAGAATGGAAGATCGATGCCCTGGAAGTCCCGCCGGATTTCCCCGGCCTCGACCTGGTTAACCGGACGCACCCGACGATCTGGAAAGGCGCGGGCTGCAAGTCCTGCCGGACCACCGGCTTCCGCGGCCGAACCGGCATTCACGAATTGATGGTGAATAGCGACGTCATCAAGGAAATGGTCGTTCAGCGCGTCAATGCGGGCGTCATTCGTCAAAAAGCACTGAAGGAGGGAATGATCACGCTTCGGCAGGACGGCTGGCGCAAGGTGCTCAACGGGAGCACGACGCTGGACGAGGTGGCGCGCGTGACGGCGGGCGATATTGTGATGTGAGGAGGACGAGATGGACGAGACGCCGACAATGAGGCAACTGTACATTTGCGAGAAGCTGATCTTCGAACAGGGCAGCCGCAATGTGAGTTTGATCAATTGCTTCGAGGTACGCATCACTGATGAGTTTCCAACCGACGCGATTCCGTTTATTGTCTACGGGCAGTTGACGGATGGGGCTGGGGCGTTCACAATGGAGTTGAGGGTATGTCGCCTCGATACGTTTGCTGTGGTTTTCCAACGCACAATGCCATTACTACTGACTGATCGCTTGCACATGACCCAATTCGTTTATCGAGTAAACAATCTCCGTTTTCCGGTCGAAGGAGGATACGAAGTTTCTCTCTACGCGAATGGCGTCCTGCTCGGAATGACCGTATTGTCAATTAGGAGGAGATAAGTCATGTCACACGAAACGTCGGGCGAAGGCTGCGAAGTCATAATTATCGAATGCGACGGCGCCAAGAGTGATCCGATTACTCCGTTGCCGCCTGCCCATCTGGCTCGGTTGGTCAAGCTTCGTCAAAGATACATCGATGCTGGCCTCATGGCCGACGCGCCGTTGGATCCGTCCGCCATCGCGCTGCCAATGGCAGATCAAGGCACGCGGCCAGCGCCGGAGAAAATTGCGCCGAAGTTAGCTCCGTCCGCTTCCGAGCCGCAAGCGGCAGATCAGGTCGCGCCGCCCAGGAAATATGTGCCGAAGACGCCTTCTGTCATCCGCAAGACTTCGACTGTCAATGGCGATATCTTTGAAATCGAATGCGATGGCGCCGAGGGTCTGCTTAACGTCGTCCCGCGAAATGCCGAGCATAAGGCGATGCTCGACTTACTTCGCGAAACCTACATCAAGTATGGCCTGCTCATAGAACAAAAACCCAAGACAGAAGAAGGTGGAACCCAGAACAACAATGAACGCCCGACGAGCGGCGCGGCGTAAGCCCGCCGTGGAAACGCTCGCATAACGCAAGATTCCAGCACATGTCTGAAGGAGCAAGCGTTTTTTCCTCGGAGAACGTTTTGCATCGGGCGAGTGCTTCCACAGCGGCTCACGCCGCGCCGCTCGCCAAGGACCATGGCTTTTCACCAGCGACTCCTCAAGGAACCCTAGCACCCGATGCCGGAATTCAACTACGACGCGCTCTCGAAAATCGGCCAGCGCAGCAATGGCACCCTCACCGCGTCCAACGAGCGCGAAGCGGCGGCGATGCTCGATGCGCGCGGCCTGTTCCCAGTGCAGATCAAAGCGCTGAAGGCCAAGGCCGCGTTTCGATCCGGCAAGCGAGTGAAAGGCCGCGTCATGGCGACCTTCTACACGCAGCTCGCCGATCTGATGCATGCGGGCGTTCCTCTGCTAAAAGCCATCGATCTGCTCGAAGGACAGTCCCCGAATCCGACACTCGCATTGATCCTGAGGGAAGTTCGCGCCAAGGTCGCCGACGGCACCACGCTGGCAGACGCCATGAATGGGTTTCCGAAGGCGTTCAACGAGCTGGCGGTCAGTATGGTCCGGGCCGGGCAGGAAGGCGGCTTCCTCGAAGACGTTCTCAAACGAATCGCCACCTTCACGGACCATCAGGAGGACCTGAAAGGCAAGGTTGTCGGCGCCTTGGCCTACCCCGTGTTCCTGGGCATCGTCGGCGTTCTGGTTTTGAATATCCTGGTCATCTTCTTCGTGCCGAAATTCGAGCAGATATTCAAGAAGCTGCAGGAAAAGGGCGATCTTCCCACGCTGACGACCATGCTGATGGGCCTGAGCCATTTCATGCAGGATTATTGGTGGGCGATCATCATCGCGATGGTCGGAGCGGGCTTCGGCTACCTGAAATGGACGCGCACCGAAGCCGGACGATTGAAGATGGACAAGATCCGCCTCAAACTTCCCGGATTCGGAAAACTTTATCTGCAACTTTCTTTGTCGCGATTCACCCGGATTCTGGGTACAATGCTTCATAACGGCATTCCAATCCTCAAGGCCCTGCAGATTGCCAAAGACTCGACTGGCAATCGAGTGCTCGCCCATGCGATTGAAATGTCCGCCGAGAACATCACGGCGGGCCAGAAACTGGCCGAGCCGTTCCGAAGAAACGCATATTTCCCGAAAGACGTCGTGGAAATGATCGCGATCGCCGAGGAAAGCAACACGCTGGACAAAACACTCGTCGATATCGCCGATACCCTGGAGAAGCGCTCGGCCCGGCAGCTGGAGCTGTTCGTACGGCTGCTGGAACCGGTCATGCTTCTGGTGATGGCGCTGGTGACATTGACGGTCGTACTCGGTTTGCTGCTGCCGGTGTTCAAGATGGGAAGCACCGTGGGAAGTTAACGAGAGAGCTCCCCCCAACTGGGAATAGCTACCGATTCTCATAATCTCACGATTTCTTAACGACTGTTCCGCTTATATTAACATGTACGTTTCTATCGCTCTTGAGGAGTTTCATTCATGATCCTGAACAAATTGAGCCGTCGTCCGATCGACCGGCGCCGCAGCGCTTTTACGCTCCTGGAAGTGCTGGTCGTGGTGGCTATTCTGGTCATTTTGGCCAGCGTATCCAGCATCTACGTGTTCCGCTATCTGGAAGACGCCAAGATTGACAAGGCCAAGATCCAGGCCAAGACCATCGAAAGGGCCGCCAAGTCGTATTACACTCGGAACGGATCGTTGGACGGGCTGACGCTTCAGACTTTGATCGCTCCGCCCCGGCCTTTGCTCGAAGGCGGTAACGAGGCCATCACGACTCCGTTCGGTCAACCGTTCCAGCTCGACCTGACTCCGGGCGCCGGAGGCGAGCAAAACATTGTCGTCCATTTCCAGGCGCCGGATGGGCATACTTATTACAGCGATGGAAGAGTGCAGTGACCCTGCTTGGGACGGCCATGCGTTCAATGCGACCACGCGCGGGATTCACCCTTCTCGAGGTTCTCCTCGTGATGGCGATCATCATTGTTATCATGGCCGTCTCGTTGCCGACCTTGGACGCGATGTACGGCGACACGCGCATCCGCGGAGCGGCGGACGAAGTGCGTGGGGCTTGGGCGGATGCCCGCGCTCGATCGATCGACGACGGCGTACCCTATAAATTCGCCGTCATGCCCGGCCAGCCGAGGTTCCGAATCGCGCCGGACAGTCCCGGTTCTTGGGATGGCGCCAGCGATTCCGGACACGACTCCGACGACGGGAAGGTCAAGACAGGCACCTTGCCCAAACCGGTGACGTTTGAGCAGGGCGACGGCGGGCAACAGGAATCCGGCGGCTGGCTCACGCTGGTGACCTTTCTTCCCGACGGCACTTGCAAAGATGACGCCAGTGTCGCCGTGAAAGAACAAGGCTACGCTCTGATTGTCGTGGTTAGCGTTCGCGGTCTGACTGGAAGCGTTTCCGTCGAAGTGAAGAAATAAGGGGCCGCTGATGCGCGTTGCAGTTGGAATGGGTCATGAACGGCGCGGCATGACTCTCCTCGAAGTGCTTTTGGCGATGGCTATCGCCTTGTTTTCGCTCGTCGCCATCAGTCAACTCTTCAACAGCGCTACAGATCAGGCCATCGAGATTCAGTTCAAAAGCCGCGCGACCCGGCTTGCCCAATCCAAGTTGGCCGAGTTCACCACGGGGATTTACTCCTTGTCGTCGGGAGGGTCCGGCACGTTCGACGAGGAACCGGAATGGTCTTGGACGGCTGAAGCGCAAGCGCCAACCGACCTGGCCGTTACAAATGCGTCGCTCTATTTGTTGACCGTCACCGTCAGCCGGGAGTCCCCGCAAGGGCACATCGAAACCAAATTGAGCCAGTACGTCATTGACCCGAAATTGAAGGGTACGATCAACCCGAGCTCTGCCTCCGGTTCAAGCGGCTCATCGGGTTCCGGTTCGAGCGGGACCAGCCCATCGGCCACGACGACAACCCCAACGGGAGCATCGCCATGATCATCTCGATCTCCTCCCGCCGAAGGCGTGGCGGATTCACCCTGTTGGAAGTACTCCTCGCCAGCGTGATTGCGCTGCTGCTCATGGGCGCTCTGTACGTCGCGATGACGGTGGAATTGCGCCAGGCGAACGAGGGCCGGGAACTCGTCGAGCGCTCCACCGTCGCGAGAGGCATCATCAATCGCCTCAATATCGATATGTCGACGAGCATGACCCCCGCAGGCGCCGTGCAGCAATCGAACAATTCTTCGAATTCGGCGAGTGCGGCCGGCGCGACGGGCTCCTCCGGTGCGGCGACGGGCGGGGCGACGACAGGCGGTACGACGACGGGTGGTGCTTCCGGCGCCCAATCGGCGAACAATTCGAGTTCGGCGATGAACTCGAGTTCATCGAATTCGAGCTCGCCTTCGACTTCCAGCTCACCGACGACCACCGCGGGCGTGAGCAACGCGGTTTCGCAAGCCGCGCAAACGCCGACGGCGCCGATCCCGCTTTCGTCGGGCGTGATCGGCACCAATGAAGTGCTGATCATTTACGCGTCGAAGGTGCCAGACCCCAATTTGGCGCTCAATCAATCCGTGGGCGTGCCGGTCCCGAGCGATATCCGGCGCATTACCTATTGGATGGCCAGCAGCGGCGGCGGCTTGTGCCGTCAGGAGCTGCCGTGGTTCAGCGGCGATTCGGCCTACATGAACAACACCAGCTATGTCCCGGAAACCGACAACCCAAAATACACCAAAGAAGACGACTACATCATTGCCAAGGAAGTCACCGATTTGAAGTTCGAGTACTACGACATCAATTCGACGACGGACGACGGCGGCTGGAACGATGTCTGGACGGGCTCGAATCCCGGCCCGGACGGCGTAACGCCCTGCGGTCCCCCGACCGCCATTCGCGTAACGTTCACGCTCCATGTCAAGGATTCGGGCGGCGGCTCGGAGTCGAAACAATACCGGCATGTGATTCCGTTGCTGACCGCGAACGGGCCGGACACGAATGCGGGGCTGTCGCAGAGCGCGACGACAGGACAGTGATTGTCGCCTTTCGCGGAGCGAAAGGCGACAATTGTTGACAGAGGTATGCCACGATGATCGTTTATTCAACCCTACAAAACCGACCGCAACAGCCCCAGCGTCCGGGTTACGTCCTGATCGCGGTGCTGGTCGTCATTGTGGTGTTGACCCTGGCGGCCTACCGTTACAGCGACATGATGATGGCCGAATACCGCGCCACCGACCGCATCTTGAAGAATGCCGAGGTCAAGGCGCTTGCGGAAGGCGGCGTTCACTATACCGCGGCGATCCTGGCCGACCCGAACGGGATGACCACGCTCAACTACAACCCCTTCAATAATACGCAGTTCTTCCAGGGCAAGGAGATCGATCTCGGCAACGGACGCAAGGGTTACTTCAGCGTTATCACGCCGGCCTACAACTCCCAAGGGGCTGAGGTCGGATCGCTTCCCTATTACAACGGCGTGGTCGACGAGGGCGGCAAGCTCAACGTCAATGCCCTGGTCGCGCTCGACCCCAGCCAGGGCGGGGTCGCTTATACCGCCCTGATGCAATTGCCCAACATGACCGACGACATCGCCTATGCCATCATCGACTGGATCGATGCCGACAGCAACGTTTCTCCCGGCGGCGCGGAAGACGACACCTACATGGCGCTCTCCCCGCCTTATCACTGCAAGAACGCGCCGCTCGACAGCATCGAGGAGCTGCTTTTGGTTCAAGGCGTGACGGCCTACATGTTGTTCGGCGACGACCTCAACCGTAACGGCCAGCAGGACCCGGGTGAGCA
>Ga0206992_1120_pt1 | contig 16885 bp, 10 predicted proteins | sample Alteio_BWMinCont_6_FD_153267 | JGI IMG/M metagenome (GOLD analysis project Ga0206992, IMG submission 153267) | Enriched cells from forest soil in Barre Woods Harvard Forest LTER site, Petersham, Massachusetts, United States -... | ecosystem: Environmental > Terrestrial > Soil > Temperate forest >... | reverse complement strand
TGGCATAACAGCCGATTTCATAAGGAACCGTCCATAGCGAGCCGTTCACCTGATCCGGAAAAGGATTGGTCAGAAAAACACCGGGCAGTTGATAGTGAATAAACCCAACGATATTCAAAAAATAGGTCGCGAATTTCTTGTCGTGAAAATAGTCCTGCAATGGCAGCGTGGTAACGCACGTGCCGATCACCAAAGCCGCCACAAAAATATCAACGGCCAGCGCCGGCACAATGCGCAAGCTGCGGTTAATAAGGAAATCCTTGAGTTTCAACCGTCCCGCCGAGCCGGTAATCAGGAAGCCGCTCAACGCAAAAAACATCGGCATCGCGGTAGCAAAAACAGTCCAGAGCTTATAGCGCTCCACCGTATCGTAATTGCCCTCGACGATCAGGAAAGAATGGTTGAGCACAATGGTCAACGCCAGCGCCACGCGGAGAAAATCAAACCCCGGGCCGATGCCTTTATAATTATCCAGTACAGAACCGATGGATTTCATGGTAAAGGATATTCGCATAACAGCTACTTTTTGTCACCATCACAAATCACACTATGCCAATGGTTTGCATTATCATCGCTGCCTATAACGCCGAAGCAACCATCGCACGCGCCATCGCCTCCGCGCTTGCTCAACCGGAAGTATCGGAAATCATTGTGGTGGACGATTGTTCCGGTGATAACACCATCGCCATGGCAAAATCAGCGGATGACGGCACGGGACGACTCAAAATCCTGACCCAACCCAAAAACAGCGGCCCTTCCGCCGCCCGCAACCACGCGATAGACGAAAGCAGCTCCGATTGGATCAGCATTCTCGATGCCGATGATTTTTTCCTGCCTGGACGCATCAAAACCCTGCTTTTCTATAGCGATGAGGCCGATTTTATTGCCGACGATATGTGGCAGGTGCAGGAAAATGCCATCGACGGGCCACGGAAAAATTTGCTGGGAAAATCCATGCCGCAACCGCAAATGATCGATTTTATCACCTTCGTGCTATCCAACATTACCAGCGCCAAGCACGAACGCGGCGAACTGGGCTTCATCAAACCGCTGATGCGGCATGAATTTCTGAAGGCGCATAATCTGCGCTATCAAGAACATATGCGCCTGGGCGAGGATTTCGAGCTATATGCCAGAGCGCTGGCATTGAAAGCGCATATGATTATTATTCCGTCGCAGGGTTATGTATCGGTAGTGCGCAGCAATTCGCTAAGCGGCAAACATTCCGAGTTGGATTTACTGAATCTACGCGATTGCGACAATGCGATTCTGCACAGCATTCCCTTAAGCAAAACCGAGAAGAATGCACTGCGTCAGCATTATCTAAGCATCGATTGCCGCTTGCAATGGCGCTTGCTTATCAATGCGGTGAAAAATAAAAATATCGCGGCGGCCATTGCCACATTTCTGCGCCCTTATCCGGTACCCGTTTATCTCAGCAAGCAATTAGCAGGCGAATTTTATCGGAGAGTTGCCGCAAGAAACCGGCGCATCTTTAGGAGTTTCTGCCGGTAGAGCTGCTGGTGTATCGCTCTTTACTTCAGCAGGTGCTGGTTCCGCAGGATTATCGATTAAAGGCTTCGCGTTCGCCGCAGGTTTTTCCTCCACCGGCTTATCTTCCACAGGTTTTTGTTCTGCGGGTTTTTGTTCTACAGGTTTTGCTTCCACTGCAGGAGCTGGCACATCCGCCGCTGGCTTATCTTTATTCGCATCCACCACCTCACCCCAACTGCCGCCCAGCGCCCGCACCAGATTGACCGTGGTAATAAAGCGCTGCCCGCGAACCTGCACGGCGGCGCGCCCGGCAGCCAGCGAATCACGCTGCGCATCCACGACTTGGAAAAAGTCGATATCGCCCGCGTGATAGCGCTCTTCAACAACGGAAGTAGTGCGCGCCGAAGCCTTCGCCGCCACATCCTGCTGGACGGATTGATCGCCGAGTAATTTCTGCGCCGCTAAATTATCTTCCACATCGCGAAACGCCACCAGCACCTGCTGACGGTAATTAGCCACCGATTCATCATAGGTCGCATGGGCCACATCCAGCCGCGCCATATTGCGGCCGCTGTCGAAAATAGGCATCACGATGGCATTACCGGCCGTTTGCCCAAGCGCCCAGGTGCGGCTGCCCCAGTGGAATAAATTGGAAAGCTGCGTCGATTCGTAGCCGCCGCTCGCGGTTAAGCTGATACTCGGGAAAAAGGCCGTGCGTGCCACGCCGATACGCTTATTAGCCGCTTGCATGGCGGCTTGTGCCGAAGCGATATCCGGTCTGCGCTCCAATAATGTTGAAGGAAGGCCAGCGGGGATGGCGGGCGGCATATCGGTCAGCGGCGCATCGGCAAACGCAAATTCGGAAGGTAATTTGCCTAGCAGCACGGCCAGAGCATGTTCGTTGGTGCTGCGCTGACGGTCAAACGACAGCAGATCGGCTTTAGCGCTGGCCAGTTCGCTTTGCGTGCGGGTTAGATCGGCTTCTCCGGAATCGCCGACATCGAAGCGATGCTGCATGATGCGGTTAGCTTCCTGACGAATAGCAACGGTATCGCGCACCAGTTGCCGCTCGGAATCCAGCGCTCGCAGTGCAAAATAATTCTGCGCGACATCCGCCTGCAACGCCAGTAATACGCCGCGATACAGGCCTTCCTGTGCATCGGCATCGAAGCTGAAGGCTTTATAATTATCGCGAACCTGCCCGAATAAATCCAGCTCATAGGATAATATGCCCTGCCCCTGATAAAGCGTGTAAGGATGAAGGTTGGCCGCAGGTTGGCCGAAAGCCGCAAGCGATGCGTTGGCAGGTTGCGTGCGCTGGGCGTTGGCACCGATCGATAGATCAGGTAAAAGACTCGGCACATTCGATTCCGCCGTACCACGCGCTTCCAGTACACGGGCCGTCGCTGCTTTGAGCGACTGGTTGGCATCGATAGCCTGCTTCTCCAAGTCGTTTAACTTCTCATCGGCAAAAATAGTCCACCATTGTCCGCGGTCAGCTTTTACCAGCGTTTCCACCGGTTTCCAGTTTAGTTGTTCACTGCTGGGTGGTGCTTGCTCATTTGGAGCTGGTTGTTCTTTGAATTTATCCGGCAATTGCAAATCGGGCAGCTTGAAATCAGGCGATAGGCTACAGGAAGTCAGGATTGCTATCACTACAACCCATAACCCATACCCCATAACCCATGACCCAACCTTATTCATGTCCATGCTCCTGCAGCGCGTGCTCACTTGCCGAATGCAGTTTCGTGCCGACGAAAGTACGTAATGTCACATAAAATACCGGCGTCAGGAACAGTCCGAAAACCGTCACACCGAGCATCCCGGCAAATACGGCAACGCCCATGGAATGGCGCATTTCCGCGCCCGCGCCCGACGACATCACCAGCGGAATAACGCCCATAATGAACGCGAACGACGTCATCAAAATCGGGCGCAACCGCAGACGCGCCGCTTCCACCGCCGCATGCAGCGGATCAGCGCCACCCAGCTCCAGTTCACGGGCGAATTCAACGATAAGAATCGCGTTTTTACACGCCAGCCCGACCAGTACGATCAACCCGATCTGAGTAAAAATATTATTGCTCATCGGATCGGTCGGCAGCCCCATGATCTTCGACCATGTCACATCATATTGATGCGTGACCCATACCCCGACCATGGCGCACAGCATACACATCGGCACGATCAGAATCACTACCAGCGGCAAGGTCAGGCTTTCATATTGCGCCGCCAGTACGAGGAATACCAGCAACACGCATAACGGAAACACATACATCGCCGTATCGCCGGATAATATTTGCTGATAGGTCAAATCTGTCCATTCATAGGACATGCCTTTGGGCGCAATGTCATGAATGATTTTTTCTATGGCCGCCTGCGCCTGATCGCTGGAAAATCCAGGCGCGGGCGCGCTGTTGATTTCCGCCGTGCGGTAACCGTTATAGCGCATGGCGCGCTCCGGGCCGTAGCTTGAATGAACGGTAAGTACGCTGCCCAATGGAACCATTGCGCCGTCGGCATTGCGCACTTTCAGCTTGGTAATATCCTCGGCGCCAGCGCGGAATGGCGCGTCGGCTTGCGCTATCACCTGATAAGTACGGCCGAATTTATTGAAATCGTTGATGTAGAGCGAACCGAGATAAATCTGCATCGTATCGAAAATACTGGTGATCGGAATGCCCAGCTGCTTGGCGCGCGTGCGGTTTACATCAGCAAAAAGCTGCGGCACGTTGATCTGAAAACCGGAGAAAGTTTGTTTAGGATTTATGGCGGGTGTCTGGTAGGCCTGCCCAAGAATTTTCTTCAACGTGCCATAAAGCACTTCGTCACCCAGATCGGTGCGGTCTTCCAGTTGCAGTTTGAAGCCGCCAATCGTGCCAAGCCCCATAACGGCGGGCGGCGGGAATACAGCCACGAATGCGTCCTGGATAACGCTTAGTTTCACATTAAGCGACTGGGCGATGGCAAGTCCCGTCTGGCTGGCGGAGCCGCGCTCTTCAAAGGGTTTTAATGTGGCGAACACGATGCCGGCATTGGAACTATTGGAAAATCCCTGAATCGACAGGCCAGGAAATGCAACCGCTCCGGCGACGCCATCCTGTTTCATCATGATGTCCGACATGCGACGGATAACTGAATCCGTGCGCTCCAGCGACGCGCCGTCGGGCAATTGCGCGAAAGCGATGATATATTGCTTGTCCTGCGTCGGGATAAATCCGGTAGGAGTGATTTTGAACATGACCAGCGTCAGGAGGATCAGCCCGGCATAGATAAAAAGCGCACGTTTTTTATGACCGAGCACATATTGCAGATCGCTCTGATAAGTATGCGCAAGATTCTTGAAAAATACGTTGAAGCGCTCGAACCCGTGATGCGCCTCACCCATGCGCATACGCAGCGCTATCAAGACAACCAGGATGACCAGAGTAATCAGGAGAGAGATTTTAAAAAACAATGCTACCACTATTAAAGCGATGACAGGCAGCTTCAGGGCAAAAAACGCGCCGAACACTTTATCCATCCATTGCGTCAACCGGTCATCCTCCACGCCATCATGATGTGATCTCAGCAACAACGCCGCCAGAGCCGGGCTAAGCGTCAGGGAATTGAAAGCCGAAATAATGGTGGAAATGGCGATGGTAAGTGCGAACTGGCGATAAAACTGCCCGGTGAGGCCAGAGATAAAAGCGACGGGCACGAATACGGCAATCAGCGTCAGCGCGATGGCTATAATAGGGCCGCTCACTTCGCGCATGGCCTGGTAAGTAGCATCTTTAGGCGATAAACCTTCCTCGATATTGCGCTCGACATTTTCAACGACGACGATGGCGTCATCCACGACGATGCCGATGGCCAATACCAATCCGAAAAGCGACAGCGCATTAATTGAAAATCCAAGCAGATGCAAAAACGCAAACGTGCCAACCACCGATACCGGCACGGCGAGCAGAGGAATAATCGACGCGCGCCAGGTTTGCAGGAATAAAATAACGACGAGCACCACCAGCGAAATCGCTTCCAGCAGCGTATGCACCACCGCTTCGATCGACTGGCGCACGAACACGGTCGGGTCATACACGATGTTGTAATCGACGCCTTCCGGGAAATCTTTTTTTAAATCCTCCATCGTGGCACGCACTTTATTAGATATGTCGATGGCATTCGAGCCGGGCGCCTGGAAAATCGGGATAGCGACGGCGGGTTTATTATTGAGCAGCGAACGCAACGAATATTCCGACGCGCCAAGCTCAATTCTCGCTACGTCTTTCAACCGCGTCACTGCGCCGTCTTTGCCGGTTTTGATGATAACATCACCGAATTCTTCTTCCGACTGAAGCCGCCCGAGCGCATTAATGTTATACTGCATTTCCACGCTTTTGGGCGAAGGCGACGCACCCACTTGCCCTGCCGCCACCTGTATATTCTGCTCGCGTATGGCGTTTACAACATCGTCCGCTGATAAATCGCGCGCGGCGATTTTTTCCGGATCGAGCCAGATGCGCATCGCATAATCGCCGGAGCCGAAAATAGCAACCTGCCCAACACCGGGCAAACGCGCCAGCTGGTCTTTGACATTGAGTAACGCGTAGTTACGCAGATAGAGCATGTCATAACGCTCGTTAGGCGAGAGCAGATGCACGACCATGGTCAAATCAGGCGAGCTTTTCAGCGTGGTGACACCAAACTGGCGGACGATATCAGGCAAGCGCGGCAGCGCCTGATTCACGCGGTTTTGCACGAGTTGCTGCGCCCTATCGGGATCAGAGCCGATTTTAAAAGTGATGGTCAGCGACATCTTGCCATCGGACGTGCCTTGCGACGACATATAGAGCATGTCTTCAACACCGTTGATCTGCTCCTCAAGCGGCGCAGCTACCGTTTCGGCGATAACTTTCGGATTCGCGCCAGGATAAACGGCCTGAACGACAACTGACGGCGGCACGACGTCGGGATATTCGGAAATCGGCAGATTCCAAAGCGAAATAAACCCGGCGATAAATATCAGCAGGGAAAGTACGGCGGCAAAAATCGGGCGATCGATGAAGAAACGCGAGATGTTCATGAAGCATCCTGTTTTTTCGGCGCTTCCGCTGTATGTGCCGGATCCTCTTTCGCATCCATCGGCACAAGCTCCGGCGTCACCGGCTGGCCTGGCATCATGATGCGCTGCGTGCCGTTCACGACGATTTTATCATCGGCTTTAAGGCCCGCAATCACGATCCTCAGCCCATCGCCGGTCGCCTGCCCGAGGGTTACTTCGCGGTAGACTACTTTGTTATCGTCCCCCACCACATAGACGAATTTTTTATTCTGATCGGTGCCAACAGCGCGGTCGGTAATCAGCAACGAATCGGTTTCGGTAGGCCCGCCAAGCCTGATCTGGGCGAACAGGCCAGGTACAAGGACGCCATCCTTATTATCAAAAATAGCGCGCACACGAATCGTACCGGATGAAGTGTTCAGGCGATTGTCGAATGATTCGACATGCCCGGAATGCTTAGGCGTATCTTCGCCACCCAGCGCCATCATCACCGGAATACTGGTCACCTCGTTGACACCGGTTACGCCAGCATGAGCATACTGTAAAAATGCCGCCTCATCGATTTCAAAATCGGCGTAAATCTGATCGCTGGGAATGATAGTGGTGAGAATAGGTGCATTATTGCCGGCATCCACCAGATTGCCGCTGGTAATTTCCGCGCGGCTGGTGCGACCGGAAATGGGCGCGGTGACGGAAGCATATTCCAGATTAAGCTTAGCCACATCGAGCGCCGCTTTTGCACTTTTAACGTTAGCCTCGGCAACATTATAATCATTGCGGTGCTGATCGAATTCGTGCTGCGGAATAGCTTTTTCCTTGAGCAATTTCTCAGCGCGGGCGATTTCCGCTCTGGTCAGTACCAGCTGCGCTTCGGCGGAACCCAATAATCCCTCCGTGCGCGTAACTTCAGCAGCGAAAGGGCGCGGATCGATGGTGAATAGCACATCGCCCTGCTTGACCTGCGCGCCGTCCTCAAAATGCACTTTATCGATAATACCGGAAACACGCGGGCGCACATCCACCTGATTGATGGCGACAAGGCGTCCGGAAAATGAATACCATTGCCGCACCTTGCGATCGATCACCTTGGCGACGCTCACCTGCGGCGCTGCGCCCCCACCCCAACCGCCGGCACCGCCCTGCGGCATGAATTTGCTGTAGGCATAATAACCGGCGCCTACCACAATAGCGGCAATGAGCACTGTTTTTCCGGATAGCAGGCGGGGCATTATAGTATCTCCTAAATATCGCTTTTGGGAGTGCACTTTATATAGTGCCGACTGCCGATTTGTCTCTAATTAAATAGCGTTAGCCGGAGAATATTTTTGTTATCATCTTCTGTACAAAACCGTAACTGCGGGTTATATTGGCCGCCATTTCACAACAGGAGTCGTTTTATGATGAATCGTATCCATTTAGGCATTGCTTCTTTATTCGTTTCCGCGCTTTTTTCCCTCCCTGCCCTGGCGGCGGCGGAAAATTACACGCTTGACCCCAACCATACCAACATCGTCTGGTCGGCCAATCATTTCGGTTTTTCCACCGTCTATGGCAAATTTGCTAACGTCCAGGGCACATTGACGCTGGACGAAGCCAAGCCGGAAAACAGCAAAGTCACGGTCACCGTATCGCCCGCTAACATCGTTACCGGTATTGATAAGTTCGATGCGCATCTAAAAAGCGATGCATTTTTCGATGTCGCCAAATTTCCGACGGCGACGTTTGAAAGCACCAGGGTTGAGGTTATACAACCAAGTAAAACAGCCAAGGTCTATGGCAATTTAACGCTGCATGGCGTCACCAAGCCGATTATTTTGAATGTCACGCTTAATAAAATCGGCGAAAGCCCCGTCACCAGGAAGAAAACCGCCGGTTTCAGCGCCACCACCGTTATCAAACGCTCCGATTTCGGCATGACCTTCGCACTTCCGGGCGTTTCCGACGACATCCTCCTCACCATCGAGAGCGAAGCTTCAGCTTCTTAAATTTGATTGTCAGCTTAGTAAAGATTGTATAGGTTGCTGGCAGTATAGTTAATATATTGGGGCAGCAATACGCCATGAGCTTTAACACAGTCTCGTTGTTTTGCGGGAATACCACTAAAGATTCGTTACAATTCGCGCCCATCGAAGAGGCAGGGTTTCCTGTCGAATCCTGCCCGAGTTTGAGCGACCGGCATGTATTCCACATTACTGGACGGTGGGGCCGCTCTATCGCCAGTGTCATAACTCCCAACGCCAATCCTTTCGATATTTTTGCGTCATTATCCGAAGCGGAAGCCGGGAATCCTTTTTTGTTATGGGACCCAGAAAGCATGCGCCAGGAAGTTCAGGCATGGAATGTCCTGAACAGAAAAAAACACCAGGCCAGCCTGACAGAAAATGAACAGCATAGATTCGAAGCATTATCCCATGCACTGCATTGGCAGCGCAAACCTATCCTGCTATTTGGCAAGCAGGAAGAATGGGAGGGCTTTAACGCGGCTCTGGATAATCTGGAAAAATGCGGCACGCTACGCCACGGCGTTAAAGATAGTTTTATCCGCGCCGATTCCGCTCAGGACATTCTCACTACGCTCAAAGAACGCATGCCCAAAGACTGGGACGGCAAAAAATCGGCCGACCATAAGCGCCATGTGTTTGACCGGGGCCTCAATCCGCCGACGGAATACATAGCCAAAGACGATCCTCGCGTGAGGCCGGCTGTTTCCATTTCCTTTTTCGGTTCGGCTTCCACCCGCAGGCCGGAACATCTGGAACTGGCCCGCGAATCGGTCAAAATGTGCGCGGACCGCAAATGGGGTATGGTCAATGGCGGCGGATTCAATGGCGTAATGGGCGCACAAATGCTGGCCGCCAAAGCATCAGGCGTATACCTGCACGGCATTTCCACCGACGACCGCAATGCGCTCGCCATTTCAGGCACGGAAAAAGATAAGGACACTATCATCGGCAGCATGGCCAAATACACCGAATGCAAGGACATGATCCACCGCATCGAATATTACCTCCAGGATTCCGACGGGATTGCCCTGCTCGATGGCGGGCTGGGATCGGCGCAGGAATTATTCATGGTGCTCGAACTGTTCCGCGAGCAGCACATCCTCACCAAATACCAGGATGTGAACGGCAAATGGTACGATAAACCCTTTCTGATCGTCGATAAAAATAAAACCTGGGCGCCAATGATGGAATGGGCGAAGGAAAAATACGGCGAAGAATATGTCGCGCCCGTAAAAGTGGTGCATTCCATGCAGGAAGCCGAGAAAATCTACGCCGATCAATTCGAACAATTCAAACCCAAATTGCCCACCGAAGTAATCGATCGTTACGTATACGAAGCGGAAAATAGTCTGAAGGCGATTTCGCGCCTGACCGCCATGGATAACGGTAAAATCATCAGCCAGGTCAAGCATGGAAGGCCGGAAATGGTGCAGGACTGGCAAAGCACGATGGCGCTGGTGGAGCTCACCGAGCGGAATAATGCGGCAACCGGGCAGGATATATCGGAGTTATGCGCAAAGGCTAATTTACAGCATGTGCGCGCCGTTTCCGTACCGGCGCAATGGATTGAAAAAACCAAATCGCTGCTGACAGCCGATGCCAAAATCTCCACTCTCATTACCTCGGATGAAGCAATAAGCGCCATCCGGGATGCGAAAGCAAAAGGAGCTAATGAAATAGGCCTATCATTTCCCAGGCAATTGCTCATGGAAGGCCGTTACCGTGAATGCGCCGATAGGCTGAACCAGGCGGTGGATGAGGTACATAGCGCCGATCTCATCCATCCATCCGCTTCGGCAAAGATCGTTCTGGATGCCAGCGAATTGACGGCCAGGCAGATTGCCATGGCCGGTATTATCGCCCGTCAGGCTCATGCCCAATCGGTGCAGCTCACTTCCGCCAATATCGAAACGATTGAAATCATGCGCCGCAGCGTTGGCAATAAAATCGGCGTGGGATGCGGGGACATGGTCAACGATTTCGAAACGGCGATGGCAATGGTCGATGCCGGCGCAAGCAGCGTAAGCGCCCCTCCGGCCGGGCTCAGCCTCACCTCGACCCAGCAAACTATTCCCTATGCTACCATTGACGACAAAGCTTCAAAACTTCCTCCCTATGCCCGGGTCGAAGCCACCAGCAGGGGCGCGCATTAATGACCATCATTTCCTTTGTCGAAAAGCATAAGCTGGCCGAACATGCCACCATCGTGTTGTACCACGGTAAAAACTCGTCCGGACGCGATTTTTTTGCGTATTTATTATGCTCAGCCAAAGGCTTGCGCTTACTTGAGGCCGATGCCAAAGAACAATCTGCGCCGCGCGATATTGGCGATTATGGCACTGTTATTTATATAGATTTCCGTACCAGCCCGGATAGCAAGGCCGAAGCCTTTTTAGAGAAATACAGGATGGAATCATCGAAAACCGACGCCTGATATATTAATAGTCTTTAGTAGGAATATGCGTATAATATCCACGATTGTGCTAAAGCATATTCAGGTGAGACCGCTATGCCTCTTCCCCGCGCCTTTTCCTATCTTGGAAGCTTCCTGACTACGCCGATTCCCGTTATATCGGATATTCCTGGCATCGACCGTATCACCGGCACCCACGCCCTTAAAAAATTAAGGGCAGAACTTGACGACAGCATCCATGAAGATGAAATGGACCGGATCGATGTCGATGTGGCGATCATGGAAGATGCCGATTTGCGCGATGAACATGACCGCGAGATTCAAGGAAAGCTTTTCGGTCAACCCGTTTTTAATAAAGAGAAGCAGCTCGCTGCTATCACCACCGCTTCGCCGGAGCTACAGCCCATACTTGATAGCTTCATAGAGCTGGAGAAACTAAAAGATGGAATTCGCTGCAATCTCCGTCCCGGCATGGAAAAGCAAATCAAACTTGTCATCGAAACCAGCAAAAAAACGCCGCATAAAATCACACCGGAGCTTGAAGGCATGTTCAAGGACTTACAAGCCATGCGACTTAAAATTCTGACGGAACGCACCCACATGATAGAGCAGCGCAACGCTGCCTACCAGATGGTTAGTCTAAAAAACAATGGTATATTAAAATCATCAACCGATCAGAAAGTGCTGTCACAAGGGCGCATTCATGCGCTGGAGGAAATTGCAAATTTTCTCGCCAGTGATGAGTTTCACATGGAAGATGAAACGCAGAAACGCATTCAGGAAAAAAGGTTGATCCTTGAAAGACATGAACAACAAACCGATACTCTGAAAGAGGAGATTGAAAAGAAATACACCGCCCAAGTCAAAAAAAACCATAAACGCCCGCTGGTATGGGCAGGGGCATTGGCCGGATTTGCCGGTACCGTAATAGGTGGGCGCGAGGGTATCGGTTTATATAATAGCAATAGACCACTGGGCGATCTTTTGCGTCCTTACGGGCATGTGGCATTCGATACGGAGGAGCAGGCCATGCCTGTTTTCAACCGGCCCTATCGTAATCCATTTAACAAAGTGCCGCTTGAAGTATCGGTACACTCTGCAGAGCAAGGCACAAATGAGGACCATCGTAAAACAGTAGCGCGTCTGGCTGACATTGCAGCCCAGGCAGCCAGCGGCATACCAAATCCTAAAGTCGATTTAATCGACGCCACGCTACACCCAAAGACACATGTTTATTTTTTAATCGATCCCCGCTCACGGGCAGTCGAAGAGATGCTAACATCCACCAAAGATTTTCATGTTTTTAACCACAGCGTCACCTCCGATTATTCTTTCACGCCCGGCAGCCGCAGTGCGAAAAAAGAACGTGACTTAATGCTGAGGATAACCTGCCCGGTAGCTATTCCCGCTGGCAATGAACCTGAGCCGGGCGACGTGGTTGATGAAAAGTCCCAGCATATCGGCGATTTAAGCCATTATCTCCGCTATGTCACGCAAATAGGTGCAATGCATGTAAGTGAGGATGCAAAGCCGATAGAGATATGGCTCAATGCCCCTCTGGAACTGCAAATGGATAAATTCATCAAATCCATGGTATTCGATGGAAGCGTAAATGAAGAGCGGCGGCAAGGATTATGCGCCACCATCAATAAAACACTTGGTATCCAGGAAGGTGAGCCGAAACTCACCCTTAAAATGCCGGTAGATGCCGCTAAAGCGCTACTGGTTAATGCCCTATCAAAAAAATATACCGGTCAGGAAAACAAGCTGGGAGCATTTCTAACTGATTTGGGGAATCATTACACAATTTCAACTTACAAGAATGGGCTTAGCTTGAGCCCCCACAACCATCCTTACCCATTCCTCCTCTTCCCCATTCCTCAGCATCAAGGCAAATATTTTTCGGATAGGGCGGATTTTAAAGAAAACATGGGAGAACTTGAATACAGTTCCGATTCTTCCCCCGGATTTGCTGGCCATATTGCCGGTATCAAGCGTAGTTTTCCGCAACTGAGCTGGGATAACATCATGCATGCCGTTGCACTGGGTTGCTATAAAGATTTTCCGGCCTACCCTGCAAAAAGCACCTATCCGCTCACCTCACCAGACACCGATCTTACTTATTCTGCGGAAGCAGGCTTCGGAACGCCGGATCCTGAGCTTACGGAGAAAATTTGCCAGAACATGATTTACCAGCGCATTCTCCATCCCGAGATACAGGATAAGCCGGAAGTGATCGTAAAAGACGGAATGAACTTTCCGGGAAAAACCCATCGCATTGTCGTGCCGCCCAACAAAGCCATATTCAAAATGATTCTCGAAATGGTGCCGCTCGATAAAACCAAAGACGCAACGGTTACACTCTCTGATAAGCATAACAATAAAATCAGCATCAAGCTGGTCAATGGCCAGCCAGTCAGCCGTTTCACCGACTGGAGCCATTTAGCGCAATCAGGCGGTGAATTTACCGTTACATCGGATGCGCCCATCTACCTTAACTATGCGGTGCATGTCAACGATCCAAAGGCCATTTCACTTGGCATCAACCGATTGTCGGAACTGAAATCCACCGAAGAACTGAAAAAACTTATCGACCCCGATGCCGCAAAAGCCCTGCCCATCAGCTGGCCCATAAGGCCCGCGATAATATACGCAGAAAAACAATTCTGGCGGTAATGAACCGCAATAATGAGCGAGCTACCGCTTTACAAAGAATGGCGCACCCGGAGCGATTCGAACGCCCGGCCTTCTGATTCGTAGTCAGATGCTCTATCCAGCTGAGCTACGGGTGCACAGGATAAACGGAGGCGGCAACTTAGCAAAACATTCAAAAAAGACAAGGGGTTTTATAGGGCATTGCTATTATTGGCAATAATGGCCCGATAAACGCTAAAAAAGCCAACACTAAGGAGGCGGAGGAAATGTAAGGGCAGGAAAGCTTTCTGCCGTAATGAGCGGTGCGTAATCAGCGTAACATTGCTCCCAGGCGGCGGTATTTTTCAGGAAACCTGCTAGTTTTTCTGCCGGTATACTAAAAATCAACACGCTGTTTCGACTAAAGAAATTGCCTATGTCCGGTTGAGCGACACGGCAATGCAAAAGATCCCAGGATTCAATATTTTTAGCGCTATACATAACGAACCATACATTGCCGCCCGCAGCCACCGCCTTTTCATTCAGCCGGGCTTGCAGATTATCATGAAATGGCTGCCAGCCTGTATGCGGCCGCCATGGCGGATCGAACGGGGCCCAGAGCAGTGTCCGGTTTTTATAGGAAAAATCGGCATAGGCATCGTAAGCCGTCTGGCCGCCATCCTTGGCGTAAAGCAGGTAGAAATAGGTGGCAATTCTTCCGGTTACAATGGCGTCGCCCGGTGCAATATGCGAATCGAGATAATCCTGTCCCGCCGTAAAATCTTTATTTTTCAATACCAGTTCTTCGCCGTACCATTCATAGCAATGGCTGGTTTTAAGGCCCGCCGCCATCATGAGTATAAGCAAAACCATGCCATACCGATGCCGGGCCAATTCAGGCGCAAGCGGCTCCAGCACATACCAGAACGGCAGTATAAAGAAGGGTAAAAAACAATAATTATGACGCGTACCCGTGAACGGATATAGCTGCATATAGGCTGCCGCCATCGCAATAAACCATGCCAAAACAACCAGATATCCCGCCGCCGGTGCGATTTTGCACATTCGGTACAACCCTATGGCATGCAGCGCCAGGATGCCCCCGCCCGCAAAAACAGCCAATGTGGCGATAAACCCCGGCACGTCCATGTGTTTATGATGCATAAGATTTGCGAAAGGAATGACGTAACTCATCACTCCCGGCAGAAGGTCGTGATTGGCCGGATCAAGCATGTGCATTTCCATGTGAAAATGACGCCACATGGCCAATGATGTGCCGGGAGCAAAAAAATGCCAATAAAGAAAAATCGCCAGAAAACATAACGGCAGATAAGACAGGCAAAAAATAGCGAGCATTCTAAACTGCTTGCTTATAAGCAACCGGCAGGCTTCGCTAATGCCGCAGATGGCGGAAACTAAAAAGCCGCTGAAATGCGTAGCGCAGGCCAGCCATAGCAACAAGCTGAATGCGATCAGGTCATTACGTTTACGGCCCTGCTGATAGCGAATGAAAAAAACCAGCGCCCAGGACATAAACCCCATGAATAAAGCATAGTTGCGAATGGTCATGGAAGTTGAAACGGCCACCGGCATCAGCGCCATGCATAAGGCGCAATAGCAGCCCATTAACGGGCCTCCCAGCAATGTGCCTACCCTATACATCGCCACGACCGCCATCATGCCGACGGCAATGGAAAACAGGCGCTGAATAAAAACATCCGAAGTCAGCATCAGCAGTTCATGGCGCATAAAATGCGCCAGCGGCGGATGCATTTCACCCAGAGACCGGCGCCACACTTCAGCCAATGTCTGCCCCTTGGCCATAATCAGAAATTCCATTTCATCGGGGCTGTACTGGTAACTCCATAAGCCCCATACACGCACCCACAGCCCCACTGCCAGAACGGTCCAGAGAATAATCTGAAACGATTCGGCATTCCTGGATTTACTATTTTCCATAGGAAGATTTATTTTTCAGAACCAAGGAGCCGCCTTGTTGCGGATTTTACGTCCGCCTGACGCATGAGCGATTCTCCGACCAGGAAGGTGGTAATCCCGAATTTTTGCATGCGTATGATGTCCGCATATGCCGCAATGCCGCTTTCGCAGATGCAAAGCGCATGCTTTGGCACCATTTTCACCAGCCGCTCCGCCGTAGCCAGATCAACGGCGAGCGTTTTCAAATTGCGGTTATTAATGCCGATCAGCGGCGATTTCAGATGCGACAGCGCCTGTTCCAGCTCATGCTCGTCATGTACCTCGACCAATACATCCATGCCCAGCTCAAAAGCCGCCGATTCCAGCTCCTGCGCTTGCGCCGGTTCCAGCGCCGCCATGATCAGCAAAATACAATCCGCGCCCAAAGCCCTTGATTCCACAATCTGGTAAGGATCGAGCATGAAATCCTTGCGCAGGACTGGCAGATTGACAACATTGCGCGCCTGCGCCAGATAAGCATCATCTCCCTGGAAATAGGGAATATCAGTCAATACCGAAAGGCACGCCGCACCTCCCGCCAGATAATCCTTGGCTAGCGATGCCGGGTCGAAATCGGGGCGGATAATACCCTTGCTCGGCGAAGCTTTTTTGATTTCAGCGATCAGGCCGGTTTTACCGCGCTGAATTTTATCCTGCAAAGCACGCAAAAAACCACGCGGCGCATCTTTTATCGATGCACGCAGGGATTGTTCGGAGATGGCCGCTTTGCGCCCTTTGATATGGGTACGCTTGGCCGCGCAGATTTCGGAGAGGATGTCAGTCATATTTTTTGTCATCCTTCGCTATGCTCAGGATGACAATAATTTAGCATTACTCATCTCCGCCATTTTCTTCAGCGCCGAAAATGCGTGCCCCGAATCGATGCCCTCTTTTGCCATGGCGACACCCTCTTTCAGGTTGCCGGCTTTACCGGCGATGATGAGTCCAGCGGCGGCGTTATAGAGGACGGCGTTACGGTATGGGCTTTCGACGCCCGATAAGGCTTCGATCATGGCGTTGGCGTTGTGCATCGGGTCCTTGCCCTTGAGATCTTCCAGCGAGCCTTCCGGCAGTCCGGCATCTTCGGGCGAGACATCGAATAACCGGACATTTCCGTTCTTCAATTCGGCTACTTTGGAAACACCCGAAAGTGAAAGCTCATCGAGTCCGTTATGGCCATGCACCACCCAGGCAGCTTTAGTCCCGAGCTGCTTCAACACATGCGCCAGCGGCTCGACCAGATGCAGCGAATAGACGCCGAGCAACTGGTAATCAGGCGCAGCGGGGTTGGAGAGCGGGCCGAGCAGGTTGAAGATGGTT
>Ga0206992_1116_pt2 | contig 16929 bp, 21 predicted proteins | sample Alteio_BWMinCont_6_FD_153267 | JGI IMG/M metagenome (GOLD analysis project Ga0206992, IMG submission 153267) | Enriched cells from forest soil in Barre Woods Harvard Forest LTER site, Petersham, Massachusetts, United States -... | ecosystem: Environmental > Terrestrial > Soil > Temperate forest >... | reverse complement strand
TCGACAGGGGCGATTTTCGGTGTTTTAGTTTCTTCCGGTTCGCTACTCATTAGGACCCTATTGCATAGTGTGGCTATATTTTACAGGCCATAAATCTATCAGAAATAATGCCCATGTCAATTATATTTAATAAACATTAACCAGTTGCTTTAACCAACAGGATTTACTAATTGCGCCGGTAAATGATGTATGGTTAACTGATAAAGGGAGTGATGATATGGGGATGAAGGCTCAGGACATACAGGCCATGGTGCAGTCGGCATTGCCCGATGCGGCTATTGAGCTTAAGGATCTCGCCGGGGATAACGATCATTTCAGCATTACCGTAACATCAGGATTGTTTGAGGGTAAATCACGCATTCAGCAACACAAGATGGTATTTGACGCACTTGGTGGCGGCATGGGAACCACGTTGCATGCGCTTAGCATAATGACGAAAGTCAGAAAGCCATGACATATGGGACAAAAGGATAGCCACGATCCGCGTCAGATGAACCGCAGGGGCTTCCTTGAAGTAGGAGTTGCTGCTGGTGCGGCGGCGCTGGCGTCATGGGCGCTATCGGGAATCGCTGAGAAAGCCAGGCGTAAAATATTGCCCAAAGCCACGCTGATAATAATAGGTGGCAGCGCCGAAGCGGGTGGTAGAATTCCGAGTGTTGCCGGAGATTGGGGAATTACGGCGGAAGATCTCAAAAATCCCGCCGAACTACGCAATATCCTCTCCCCGTGGAAATTTAATGATTTTGCCAGGGCGTGCGATTATGCGGGAGTGTTTGCCGATGTGAAGAAATACTGCCCGTTTAAGGACAAAACGGTCGTATGCGTTACCAGCGCATCTAAAGAAAATGCCGTGGAACATGCTTGGCTCGACCAGATATTTTTCAGGCTTATGGGCGCGAAGGATGTGGTGACGATTGCTGATCGTAAAGAAGCCAATGATAAGGCCATTGTTAAAAAACTTAAGGAAGAGGCCTGCATGGTCTATTTCGATGGCGGCGCTCAGGAAATTTTGCAGGAAAATTTCTTCAATACCGATGCATACCATGCTGTTCACCAGCGCTATCTGACTGACTCGTCCTTTACCGTAATCGGTACCTCCGCCGGTGCGGCGGTTATGCCAGGCAAGGGAAAAATGATTAAAGATTGGGATAAGACCAAAACCGAGGCAATAATGGGTACGGGCTTTAATTTTCTTGAAAATATCATAGTCGATACCCATGTACATGGAGGAGAAAAACATCTGCACGAGAATCCCAATCGTCTTGGCCGGTTACAGAAAGCGGTCGATGAACATCCGGGTTGCATCGGCATAGGGCTGGATGAGCGGACGGGAATCGTAATCCAAAACGGGAATGCCACGGTAATCGGCAGGCAATATGTATGGAAGCTAGATGAAAGCACCCGCGGCTTAACGGCTAAGCAGTTGCAAGAGGTGCCGGGTTTGGGCGAAGGCAAGGTAATAAAGCTTGGCGAACACGCCTATATAACCGCGGATAACCGCCCAAGGAGCATGGCTTTATAGCGTGCTGGATTTTCGCTATTGGCTTTTTCACGGCTTATGTTAACACTACGCAAAATAATTGAAACGAAGGAAACACCATGACCAACCCCGTATTTGAACGCATACAAAAAGACATCGACGAAAACGACATCGTGCTTTACATGAAAGGCACAAAGCAAATCCCGCAATGCGGTTTTTCCGCGACCGTCGTACAGGTAATGGAGCGCCTGGGCGTCAAGAATTTCAAGGATGTCAACGTGCTAGCCGATGCCGAAATACGCGATGGCATTAAGCAATTTACCAGCTGGCCGACCATCCCGCAGCTTTACGTCAAAGGCGAGTTCATCGGCGGCTGCGATATCATCCGCGAAATGTACGAAAGCGGTGAGCTGAAGGAATTACTCAGCGCCAAAGGCATCGCGCTGGCTGCCTAATAGCGGACTTCATTCTCCTGCTCATTATTCTGCAGCTTCATTTCCGTTTGCGGGTCCGGTTGGCTCATGTTCCTGTTTGCGCAGGCCGAGAGCGTGAGTAAAAGACTCATACCCAATAAGATTGCCATTTTCATAACGGGTCCTTTCTATAACAAGTTGAACCCAAATGATGGCTGGTAAAAGATAAAAATTCTATCGCGAGTCAGGATCGTATTTATAAAGCGTGGATTATCGCTAATTCAAATCGTCCACTTTTACCTGGTTATTCTCGCCGGCATTGGCGTTGACATTTTCTCCGGGCGCTCTGCCGACATCCCATTTTGAGCGATTATCGCAGGCGGCAAGCAAGGCAAGCAGACACAATAAAATAGTTTTTTTCATAACGTCCTCTCTGTTGTCATTATACTCAAAGTATTTTAGGAATTGGCTAGGCAGCCGAGGCGAGCCGCGCGGAGCGTATACTTACATACGTGAGCACGGCGAGTCCGAAGGATAACGACGCCAATTCCTGAAAGACGACGAGTATATTATTTACGCTTTTTAGCATCGCGTATTTCACTTAAATTATTGGTCAGGCGCTTCAAGGGCGGGCTGCAATCGTCACGCGGTATGATGACTTCGATCAAGTACATCGCTTTCGTTTTACCCGCCTCCTTCAATACGTTCTCCAGTTCCCCCTTCGTCTGTACTTTGACCGATTTGCCGTAATTAATCACATCGCGGATTTTGGCATATTCCCAATTATGAATATTATTAAATGGGCCGTCAATAATATGGCGCTGTGTTCCGTAACCATTATTATTTAAAATACAAACGATAGGATGTAAATCATATTTAGCGCAGGTGGATACTTCCATCCCCGTCATCTGGAACGCTCCGTCGCCGACCAAGCAATAGGCCCGGCTTTCCGGCTTGGCGGCGATAGCGCCGATGGTGGCGGGAACGGCAAAACCCATTGATAAATAATAAGCATCCGACAGAAAATTGCTCGCCTGCGTGGTACGCAGTCCCACCGCGCCGAATAACGCATCGCCCGTATCGCAGACGACGGTAGCATCTTTTACAATCGTCAGTCCCAGAATGCGGAAGAAGGCATCCGCATCAAGCGGTTGCGCCCGTTCCGCATCAGTCAGCGGCACGAGATCGGTTTGCTTATAGGGATTTTTAAAGCTTTTCGGCTTGATATCCGCCTGTGCCAGCGCCTCGAGGAAATCTTTAAGCAATACGCTCTCATACGCATGCAGCCCGACGCGCAATTTCTCGGTCGTCGCTAAAATGGTTTTGGTGCGGTCCAGCTTATGCGTCGCATGAAACCCGCTGAACACATCCGACAAAAACGCGCCGAGCAATATCAGGCAATCGCTACCCTCAACATAGTCCTGGCATATTTCTTCCGATAACGCCGCGCTATACACGCCGATATAGAGCGGGTTGGTTTCGGGAATAATGCTTTTGGACAGCAGCGTCGAAGCAATCGGAATATTGAATTTCTCGGCAATCGCCAGCGCCAGCGGCGTCAACCCATGCCGGTGCAATTCCACGTCGGCCACGATCACCGGCATTTTGGCCTTGCTGATGCGCTCCGCCACTTCCGACAGCGCCGCCTGAAGATTTTCCTTATCGCTTTCGGGGGCGGGATAATTTTTGACCGTCGGTAAGCGAATCGGCAGATCAACGACATCATATGGCACTTCGATATAGCCAGGGCGCGAATGTGTGCGCACTTCATTGACCACGCGGATAATTTCCTCTGCCGCCGTTTCCGGATCGAGCAATACGGTGGACGCACACGTTACTTCATCGTAAATCCGCCGCTGCGTATCGAATGTGCGTACCTTGTGATGTACCAGATTATCATGCTTGCGATCGCCGGGCGATGGGCCACCAGAAATCACCACCACTGGGCTTTTTTCGGCATAAGCGCAGGCAATCGAATTGAGCATATTTAAGCCGCCGACGCAATAGGTCACGCACGCCACGCCCAGCCCATGCACCCGCGCATACGCATCCGCCGCAAAACCGACCGACGGCTCATGCGTCATGGTCAGTAAATCCAGCTTGGACGCCTCCAGCCAGCGAAAGGTCGGCAGCGCAAAATCTCCAGGAATGCCAAATGCATGGCGAACGCCCTGATTATACAGGTAATCGAAAAGGAAAGAACCGACGGTGGGTTGCATGAAGTGCTGAGTGCTGAGTAATGAGTGCTGAGTATTTACCAGCCGCCATCTTGAAACGCAATAACTTTACTCTAAACTCAGCACTCAGCACTCAGCACTTTTAATAACCCCTTCATATCCTCCGGTAACTCACAGGCAAATTTCATCGCCTTGCCCGTATCAGGGTGGATCAGCCCTAGCTCTTTGGCATGCAGCGCCTGCCGCTTGAAATTCAGCAGCGCCGCGCGCAACTCTTCCGGCAGCGCTTTATACTGGCCGGATTGCAAGCGCGACGAAGTCGTCTGTCCATAGACCGGATCGCCGACCAGCGGATGGCCGATAAAGGCCAGATGCACGCGAATCTGGTGCGTCCGCCCGGTTTCGAGCTTGCATTCGAGGAGGGAAAAGAGTTTCCAGTCTTCAGTCTCCAGTCGCCGTTTTTTTTCCTTGCTTTCCTTACTGGCGACTGACGACTGATAACTGGCAACCAACTTATAATGCGTCACCGCCGGTTTCCCGCCCGATTTCACCACCGCCATTTTCTGCCGATTGCTCGACGACCGCCCGATATTCCCCGTAATCGTCCCCTCGGCTATTTTCGGCTGTCCCCATACCAGCGCCAGATAGGTGCGTTTGAGTGACCGGTCGGCCAGTTGCGCCGACAGATTCACATGCGCGATATCATGCTTGGCCACCACTAGCAGCCCGCTCGTATCTTTATCAATCCGATGCACGATCCCTGGCCGCGCCACGCCGCCGATGCCCGAAAGCGTATCGCCGCAATGGGCAAGCAGGGCGTTGACCAGCGTCATATCCGGATTGCCCGCACCGGGATGCACGGTCAGCCCCGCCGGTTTATTAATCACCAGCAGATGCTCATCCTCATAGACAATATCCAGCGCAATATTCTGTGCCACAATATGCGACGCCACGATTTCCGGCATCGTCACGGTAAATTCCTGCCCCATTTTCACCTTGCCCGAACTGTCCTGCACAAGCTTGCCATTGCACGACACGCAGCCTTGCGCTATCAAGTCCTGCAGGCGGCTGCGCGACATTTCGGGCAAATGCCTGACCAGAAAACGGTCGAGGCGCGAGCCGTGATCGCTCTCGTCGGCTATTACATTATGGGATTCAGGTTTCGACATATGGCACAACAAAACGCAAACCCGCTTAAAACGCTAGTCATTTCGATGGGCGTGCTGCTGATTGGCGGAACCGTGTTGCTTTTCGCGCTGGTAGTGAAAAAAGTAAGCGCCGAGGCCGCTAAAGCCCGCGCCGCGCAGGAGTGCGCTGGCGGCAAAGTCGATCTTTCCGGCCACGGCAAGATCATCAGCAGCGCGATGGATGGCCATATCATGCGCATCACCCTCAGAAAACCGCCCGGCCACAACGAAACGGTGAGTGTTGATATATGCACGGGCAAAGTGATCGGGACGCTGGTGGTCGAAACCGACGGCTAATTTTCCCTCCCCCCTTGTGGGGGAGGGTTAGGGAGAGGGGGCTGGTGCAAACCACTCAATGCCGAGATTGCTGAGAGTTACCCCTCTCCCCGGCCCTCTCCCACAAGGGGAGAGGGGAAGTAAGGCTATTCCCCCACTTCCCGGCCATTCCTTGCCATCTTATGCTGGTCTGATGGACGGCATCAAATGGTTAAGAATGTCAAGAAATGTCAAGGAATGTCAACAAATGTCAAGAATTTTGGGAATTTCAGCCTATTTTGACTATTTTATGACAGGATAACCCCCTTATTTCCTATGTCACAAAACCTTAATTTGCGGGATTTGCGTATTTATGCGATAGTGAATCTAATGGAAAATAAGATTCAAGGAAAAGGCTGAATGAGCGACGATCAGGAGACAGAAGTCACGTTTGACAAACACCCGGCCTTGCGCAATTTCAATCGCACGGGGTTCATGGTCAAGCATGTCATCAAGGGCTTGCTCAAATGGGGCGCGATCGGCGTCGTGGCGGGCGTTGCCGCTACAATCGCGATGGGCGTGGCGACCGCCATGTCGATGGGCTGGGTTGCGACACCGCTTGTATTGCTTGCGGGCTATATTATTCCAGGCGTGAAGGATGTCGGTCAGGGGTTCGCCCTTTCCACTACTGGCTATTTAGGCGCGGCTGGCGGCATTATTGGCGCAGCGGTTGGCGGTATCGTCGCCTTAAGCGGTGCGTCCGAAGCGGCGGATGCAGAGGAAGACCGCCTGGTTGCCAAATACGAGCAGGGTGAAGCGCGCCGCGATCGCATGGCTGCCTTAGAAAGACGCCGCGATGAGCAGAGATACGCCATGGAACAGCAGGAATACGCCATGCGCGGCCCCGGCATGCAGATTCCCAGAGGCCGGCCTGGCGGTCATCAACGCCTCGGCAATGTACCGACCTGACATTTATGAATGGTTTGCTGGATGCCACCAAAGGCATGTTTGTCAGGGATGACGGGTCCATTAAATGGAACACGCTGATAGGCATTGCTGCCGGTGCGGCAATTGGAGCTTTGGCACTGCCTTTTCTGATTGGAGCGCTGGCTGAAGCAGCCTTGGTTAGCGCCGTGATGGGGGCGTTCGTCGGGCTTATGGCCTCACAAGCCATTGAAAAGATACAAGGTGATGGGGTGGCCTTGCCCAGCATTGAGCAAACAACTACTGCTACCGTCTTTCCCAAAGAACCGGGCCAGGGATTTAAGCCCGGTGGCCCGATAAAGCCGCTACCGCAGCGGTCCCATGAGCCCAGAGGCCGCTAAAGCCCTGAAAATCCATTGTAACAAAACCTTAACTTGTTTGTCTTGCCGAATGTGTCATACTATCAGGATGGTAAAGTTTAATCGTTTGATAAAATAACATTTTTTGAGGTATTTTATGGCTAAAGATCCGATCAATCACGATGGTTTCAGCACTACGGCGACCATCGGCAGCAACGTGGTCAAATATGGATTGCTTGGCGTAGCCGCCGCCGCGGTAGGGGGATTTGCCTTGGCTGTCCTCGGTGCCGGTATTCTGACAGCGGTTACTGGATACGGATTCGTACAAGGCGCAGGAACGATGTTGGGCGGAGGTGCTTTAACATGGATCGTTGGCGGCGGTGCAGCTATTACTTCTGGGATATTCGCTGGTGGTTGGGGTGCCGTTGGCGGTGGTTTCCTGGGCTTATTCAAAGGCGCCGAACAGGTAAGCCGTGAAAATAACGCTTTCCGCAAGCGCGTTGTCGAAAGAATGCAGGGCGGCGAAAATAAAGAAGCCAAGCTTTTCAACGATGGCGAAATTAAAGGCATCGACGAAGGCTACGCCATGGCCGTTAAGGATATGGAGCCGCAGATGCAGGTTGCATTCCAGAAAGGCCAGGAATCCGTGGTTCAGCAGATTCAGGAACAAATGATGAAAGCCGCCGCCGAAGCCGAGCAATCGCAGCAGTCCGCTCCGGCGTTGGCCGCCGCTGCCCCGCAGCCCGCCAAAGGCAATCTTGCGGATAAATTCCCCAAAGCCGAACATAAGGCCGAAGCCATTATTCAGGAACGTCAGGAACAAGCCGCGCAGCCCCACCAGCCTGGAGTGTAGGATGCCGTTATGGCAATCGTAAATGAAGTAGTCGAAGTTGCCAAAAAAGCAGCATGGTGGAAGCCTAATATAGGACTTCTCAAAAGCCTGCCTTTTATCGGCCTTCTGGGTGCAGCCGCAGTGACGGTTCCCTTTGTCGTTTCCGGCCTCAGAAACAGCAGGCGCTTCGATGAAGATAATGTGCCCATGCCCAAGAGCCTGAGCGATCCGCTCCCGCCCGTATTGCAATATACCCCGCCTGAAGCGGAACCCGCCATCAGCATGGCCAATCCCGTCGAAGGCGACTTTGCGAAAATGGTGAAAATGGTGCGCGGCGGCATGGCTGCCGGTCCCAATATCGTACCGCCTAATGTACTGACTCCAAGCGGTGTTTCGGCGATTGATGGCAAGCATGTACAGGACTTAAACAACGAAGCTTCCACGCCGAATTTCAGCCTGCCCGGCTAAAAACGACCATTTCTTATAAATCTTTTGCTCAGGCGGCTTGACAGAGGCTTTTTTCTTTGTATATTCCACCTCCCTAATCATTTTCAGAATCAGGAAGAACACGTGACAAAACGTATCGACAGCAAATATAAAATCAGCCGCCGCCTGGGCGTTAGCCTCTGGGGCAATTCCAAAGACCCGTTCAATAAGCGCGGTTACGCTCCTGGCCAGCACGGCGTTGCCAAGCGCAAGAAAACCTCCGATTACGGAACGCAATTGCGCGAAAAGCAGAAATTGCGCGGCTATTACGGTAATATCACCGAGCGCCAGTTCCGCAAAATCTATCATGAAGCTTCCCGCCGCAAGGGCGATACCGGTGAAAACCTGATCGGCATCTTGGAAAGTCGTCTGGATACGGTTGTTTACCGCACGGGCCTCGTGCCCACGCCGTTTGCCGCTCGTCAGTTCGTAAGCCACGGCCATGTCCGCGTGAATGGTAAGAAAGTCAATATTCCCAGCTACCAGGTAGCCGAAGGCGATGTTATAGAAGTAAAGGAAAAGTCCAAGCAGATGCCGGTCGTTCTGGAAATGATCCAGAATCCCGAGCGCTCCGTTCCCGACTACATCGAATTCGATACCGATGCGCTGAAAGCCAAATATATCCGCGTCCCCAAACTCGCCGAAGTGCCGTATCCGACTGTGATGCAGCCAAACTTCGTCATCGAATTCTATTCACGCTAGTTTGAACGCTTAATTCGTAAAATCTAAAACGGGCTGGTGTTTTCACCGGCCCGTTTTTCTATGTGGATTGAAATCTCTACCCCTCAAAAACACAACAAGCTGCGCGGACGATGCCGGGCAGCTTGTTGGTATTGAATTCAGGTTTTCTGTGGGATCGGATAATACGCTTTACGCATTTTATACATGCAATAAACACATATTACCCATTCAATTACCCGGCCCGAAAAGGGATAATATCCATCGGCGACAATTGGCACGGATAGTAACAATGTCCCCAAAACGATCGATTCAATCATAAGCTGACTTCGCATTTTAATGCCTTTCAGAAACTCTCGCAGGGTTTTGTTTTTAGCCCTATAGACCGCAAACCCTGCAAAAAACGGTGCAAGGGCACAGTAAAATAACACCGCCATCTTAACAAAAAATTAATGAAACGCAACGTAAATCGGACGCAAGCAGGGTATCTCAGGCACCAACGGCATTATTATATTCTTATACCGCCCTGTATTTCAGAGCCCACCGTCAGATGGGTGGTCTCTGGCGCTCCATAACGGTTTTTCACCTCTTTTTCCATATATGCGATAGATTTCCTTAATCCATCCATATTGAGGCCACTTGCATCGTGAGCGTCTTCAAAAAGTTTATCGGGCGGCGTTCCGGCAAGAGCAACCCTTGTCATCATTAAGTCTCGTATACCAATGTTATCTAAATAATCTTCTATCGCTCCGCCCGCAGGAATTTTTGAATGCTTCGCTCCAATGAGTTTTACCATAAGATCATCCATAGTTCTCGCGGTTTCATCCACTAATTTCTTCACCTCGCCGCGAGCCGTGGCCCTGTCATCAAGCGATAAAAACGGAACGCCGCGATTCGTTGCCGCTAAAGCTTCTTTTCCAGCCAATAGCTCTTGCCCAACCATTTGCAACCTATGGGTCAGGGGAGCATCTGCATTTAGTAAATTCATTTGCTCCAGCGTGGCCGGTTGATCGGTTCCGGAATCCGGTTGAGGGTACGAAATATCTTTATAGCTATAGGATAATCCCGTTGCCGCCTTATAGTCTTTTGCCCCCGCATTGATCCGATTGGCGGCGCTTTGCAGAAGCTCAACCGTATCGCCTGTCTGCGCCAAACGCTGGTAAACCGTTTCATCCTTATAATAACTCTCAAGTTCCTGCGGCATTTTATCCTCCTGATTAATTCCGGCAAAGCGTATCAGTTTATTAAAAAGTGTCAACCATTTCTCCGGCTGGTTTTCAATTTTACGCTAATCCCCCTTGACTGTCCCATGGAATAGGCATAAAATCCCATTAATACCCATAATATCCCATATAAGAACGGCCATGGACCAGAAATGCTATTCCTTTCGACTTACCACAACAAAATCGACAAGAAAGGACGCGTCTCCATTCCTTCGCAGTTTCGTGCGCTTCTGGTGGCACAGGAATTTCCGGGTATCGTTGCGTACGCCTCGCCTAAACACGCCTGCATCGAAGGATGCGGCATGAACCGGATCATGAAAATCAACCAGCGCGTCGAACGGCTCGATCCGTATTCGGAAGAGCATGATGCGTTTACCACGACCTTATTCGGCGAAAGCGTGCAGTTGGCATTCGACACGGAAGGCCGCGTCATGTTGCCGGAAGGCTTGCTCGCCGCGGCGCATTTGAGCGAAAACGCCACCATCGTCGGCAAAGGCGAAGTATTTGAAATCTGGGAACCGAAAGCGTTTGAGGAACACGCCAAACGCGCGCGCGAGCTGGTGCGCGAGAAGCGGTTTCAGTTGAAGGGGGATGCGTGATGAGCACCGTCACCCACAAACCCGTCATGCTCGGTGAAATGCTCGACTGGCTGGCGCCGCGCGATGAAGGCGTCTATATCGACGGCACCTTCGGCGCCGGCGGCTATAGCCGCGCCATACTTCGCGCTGCCGATTGCCGCGTATTCGCTATCGACCGCGACCCCAGCACGCACCGATTCGCTGAAAAATTAGAGCAAGAATTTCCCGATCGTTTTATCTGGTTGCTTGGCAACTTTTCCGATATGTGCTCACTGGTGGCGATGCACGGCATACACGCGGTGGACGGCATCGTGCTTGATATCGGCGTGTCGTCCATGCAGCTTGACCAGGCGGAGCGCGGCTTTTCCTTCCGCAATGACGGCCCGCTCGATATGCGTATGTCCGATGAAGGCACCAAGGCATCCGACATTATCAACACCGCCAGCGAAGGCGAACTGGCCGACATCTTTTATTATTACGGTGAAGAAAAACAATCCCGCCGCATTGCGGCTGCCATCGTCACTGCACGCGATATTGCGCCAATCGAACGCACCAATCAGCTGGCGGATATTATCCGCAAAGTCGTCGGCGGCAAGCACAGCAAAACCGATCCGGCGACGCGCAGTTTCCAGGGTTTGCGCATCTATGTGAATCAGGAATTTGAATCTCTCGAAAACGGCCTGAAAGCGGCTGAAGGTATGTTAGCGCCCGGCGGCAGGCTGGTGGTGGTGACCTTCCATTCGCTGGAAGACCGCATCGTGAAACGTTTTACCCACTCCCGTTGTGGTAAACTCGGGGAGCATTCGCGGCATTTGCCGCAACATGCGTCGGCTTCCGGCGCCTGGGATGCTCCCCGCTTTTTTTTACCCAAACCGGAGAAGCGCGCACCGAGTGACTCGGAAATTGCGGAAAATACCCGCTCTCGCTCGGCCACTATGCGGATGATAATCAATGGAGAGGCCGTATGAACCGGCTTTCCACTGTTGTCTGGCTGGCGGTGATCGTGATCGCCGCATTTATGCTTTACAAAGTGAAGTATGAGGTGCAAAGCTTGAAGAATCAGGTGGCGGAAACGTCACGCGAATTGGAACAGGAAAAGCAGGCGTTGCATGTGGTGGCAGCAGAATGGGCGTATCTCAACCGCCCGGAACGTTTACAGAAACTGGCGGTTAAGTACCTCGCCGCGTCCGACGTCACCGTCAACCAAATCGCCGATATCGAAGCCATCCCATTCCCCGGCCAAAGCGTCGCTTCTATTGATCCTGAGGAAGGCGTCAAACCGGTGGCAGCCCATTTTAGGAAGTAGAGTAATGAGGTGAGCCGTACATCCCGCAAGATCATCTTCAAGGAAAGCACGGGACGACGGATCATCGAACAAAGCCGCATCAGGTTAATTTGCGTCGGCTTGTTCTTCATATTATGTTTTGCCAGTATCGCCGTACGCATGGTCGATGTCGCCGTATTCGATAAGCGTGCGCGGCAGACCATCACCGTTACTGATCCCGATAACGAAAAAAGCGAACAAGTCGAATTGCAGCAAACCACCGAATCGGCCACGGAGTTCAAGCTTCAGCGTGGCGATATCGTGGATCGCAACGGAGCGTTGTTGGCAACCAGCCTGATGACGGCGTCGGTCTTCGTCAATCCTAAGGAAATGCGCGATAAAGAAGAAGCGGCAACGAAACTCGGCAATGCGCTGGGGCTTGATAGCAAAAAACTTCTGGCGAAGTTCCAGGGCGGAAAATCTTTCCTCTGGATCAAGCGCAACCTGACGCCAAAACAGGAAAATCTGGTCAATAGCCTAGGCATTCCCGGCCTTTATTTCCTGCCGGAAGAAAAGCGCGTGTATCCGTATGGGAATATGACGTCGCACGTCATCGGCTATGTCGGTGTTGATAATAAAGGCCTCGGCGGCATCGAAAAAGAATTCGACCAGCGCCTGCGCGATACCGCCATTAACAACGATCCGTTCGCTCTGTCGATCGACGTGCGCCTGCAAGCGATCATGCATGAGGAAATGCTCAAAGCGGTGGATGAATTCGATGCCATCGGCGCCACCGGCGTGATTATGGATATTCATTCGGGCGAACTGTTGTCGATGATTTCCCTGCCGGATTTCGATCCGAATAAACTGAACAAGGACGATGACGCGGCACGTTTCAACCGTGCGACGCTCGGTGCTTACGAAATGGGTTCGACTTTCAAAAGCTTCACCATGGCTGAGGCACTGGAATACGGCACCGCTAATATGAAAAGCAGCTACGATGCCATCAATCCCTTGCGAATCGGTGGCTTCACCATTTCCGACGCGCATTCGATGCATCGCTGGCTGAGCGTGCCGGAAATTTATGCCTTTTCCTCGAATGTGGGAGTGGCGCGCATGGTGATGGAAGTTGGCGCCAAGCGGCAGCGCGCGTTTTTAGAAAAGATTGGCATGCTCGCTCCGATCGAGATTGAATTGCCGGAAAAAGCCACGCCGCTTTATCCGTCCGACTGGAAAGAAATCAACATGGTGACGATTGCCTATGGCCATGGCATTTCCGTATCGCCCTTGCATCTGGTGCGCGGCATTGCGGCGCTGGTTGATGGCGGAACGCTGCCGCGCCTGACATTGCTCAAAGACGGTAATAAGGGCAGGGCGGACGGCGCGCAGGTGATCAGCGAAAAAACCTCGGCCAATATCCGCCGCCTGATGCGTCTGGTGGTTGAGCATGGCACGGGCACAAAGGCCGATGTGCCGGGTTATCGCGTGGCGGGGAAAACGGGTACGGCGGAGAAAGTCAATAGCGGCGGCGGTTACAATCATAATGCTAAACTGGCATCATTTATTGCCGCTTTTCCGGTGGAAAATCCGCGCTATATTGTGCTGGTGATGATCGACGAACCTAAGGGTGATAAAAGTACGTTTGAATTCGCCACCGGCGGCTGGATTTCCGCACCCGTCGTGAACCGCGTTATCACGCGCATGGGGCCATTGCTCGGCATCAAACCGGAATATGATGTCCCTCAGGACGATGCCGAAAAATACTGGGTCGATAAATCCGGCGACAAGCCTGCCGAAAAAGCTAAAACACATCCTGCTTCCCTTCCACTCTACAAACAGTTTTTCCATGCTGCCTCTTATTGAATTGCTTGATGGGATACTCCCTCTCCCCTTGGGAGAGGGCTGGGGTGAGGGCCCTTCTGCCTCTGATCTATCCAACGGCCCTCACCCTAACCCTCTCCCGGAGGGAGAGGGGATTATAATCACCGGCCTTGCCGTCGATTCCCGCAAGGTGGAAAAAGGCAATTTGTTTTTCGCCCTGAAAGGCGAAAAAGCCGATGGGGCGCAATTCATAGCGAAAGCGAAACAATCCGGCGCGGTAGCCGTGCTGTGCGATACCAATACCGAACTTGACGAAAGCGGCCTTGTGGTGCTGCGTACGGATAATCCCCGCCTGGCCATGGCGAAGATGGCCGCTAAATTCTATGGCAAACAACCCGCACATATGGTCGCCGTCACCGGCACGGACGGCAAAACCTCCACTGCCGATTTTTTCCGCCAGTTCTGCCATCATATGGGCAAAACTTCCGCCTCCATCGGCACGCTCGGCATCCTGTCGGGCAACGGAGAGATGCTTTTTCCTAGCACGCTTACCACGCCCGACGCCATCGAGCTGCATAAAATTCTTGCTGAATTAAAGGCCGATTATGTATGTATGGAAGCTTCCAGCGGCGGCTTGCACCAGCACCGCCTCGATGGTGTCACATTACAGGCCGCGGCATTCACCAATCTCGCCCGCGACCATCTCGATTACCATAAAACCGAGGAAGCTTATTTTGCCGCTAAACTCCGCCTTTTCGATAGCTTGTTGCCCGAAGGTGGCACAGCCGTACTCAATCAAGATGATGCACGGTTCTCCCAAATCAAAGCGGTATGCGAGCAGCGCAAACACAAGATTATCGGCTTCGGTAAAAATGGCGAACAATTCCGCATCACCCAGTTGCAACCGTTGCCGCATGGGCAAAAAGTGACGCTGGATGTATTCGGTAAATCCTACACGCTGGAAGTACCGCTGGTGGGGGCGTTCCAGGTGATGAATATATTGGCGGCGCTGGGGCTGGTGGTCGGTACGGGTTTGGACATGGGAAAGGCACTGAAAGTCATCCCGAAATTCAGCGGTGTGCCGGGGCGTCTGGAGCAGGTGGTGCGGCTGGCCAATGGCGCGACGGTGTTCATCGATTACGCGCATACGCCCGCCGCTTTGGCCAATATATTGCGCACCCTGCGCCCGCATACGCAAAACCGCCTGCATGTCGTGTTTGGCTGCGGGGGAGACCGCGATAAGGGCAAACGCCCGGAAATGGGACGGATTGCTGATGAGCTGGCCGATGTCGCCATCGTTACCGACGATAATCCGCGCAGCGAAGACCCGGCATCGATACGTTCGGCTATTATGGCGACGACCAAACACGCCAAAGAAGTTGCGGATCGCCGTGAAGCTATCTATGTTGCACTGAAGAATCTCGCGCCGGGCGACGTGCTGGTGATTGCCGGCAAGGGCCATGAAAAGGTGCAGATCATAGGCGATAAAACCATGCCGTTTAACGATGCCGAAGTGGCGCGGGAAGCGGCGAAAGAATTGAAGTTGGCGGCATGACGACACTCTGGACGGAACAAACGGCCTCACAGGCTACGGGCGGCAAAACGCAAGGCGCGTGGCAGGCGAGCCGCGTGGAAATCGACAGCCGCCGCGTTGGCGTCGGTGATTTATTCGTCGCCCTCAAAGGCGAGAATTTCGACGGCCACGATTATATCGCTGAAGCATTAGCCAAAGGCGCCGTCGCCGCTTTGGTGAGCCGTATCCCGCCCGGTCTTGAAAAAGTGCCGCTATTGATCGTTGAAGATACGCTCGTTGGTTTGGAAAGCTTAGGACGCGCCGCGCGCAAGCAAAGCCGCGCGAAATTCGTCGGCGTCACCGGCAGCGTCGGCAAAACCTCCGCTAAGGAAATGCTGCGCCTTGCCTTGTCGGCGCATGAAAAAACCTACGCCACCGGCGGCAATTATAACAACCATATCGGCACGCCGCTCAACCTCTCCAACCTTCCGCCGGATACAGAATTTGCTGTGCTGGAGATGGGCATGAACCATGCCGGAGAAATTTCGCACCTGACGAAAATGGTGCAGCCGCATGTCGCGGTGATTACCAATGTCGAAGCGGTCCATATGGAGTTTTTCGGTTCGATCGAAGGCATCGCCGATGCGAAATCGGAGATTTTCGAAGCCATGTCGGGCGAAGGATTCGCCATACTCAACCGCGACAATCTGCAATACGGACGGATGGTAAAACAGGCGACCGATCACAAAGTAAAACACATCATCACCTTCGGCAGCCACGAAAAATCCGATTGCCGGTTGATCGATTACCGCGTGAGCCCGGAAGGCTGCTCGATCTCCGCCAGCATTCACGGCAAACATATGCAATACACCTTGAAAGCCATTGGCAAACATTGGGCGCTGGCATCTTTGCTGAATTTAGCGGCAACGCATGCGCTGGGTTTAAGCGATGAGAAAACCGCTGCAGCGTTGGCTGGATTCGGCGAGTTGGATGGCCGTGGCCGCGTGATAAGAATTCCCGTCAGCGGTGGCGAAGCATTGGTGATCGATGACAGCTATAACGCCAGCCCCGCCGCCATGCGCGCCGCTTTCGCCAAAACCCAGGAAGTATGGGAAAGCAGCGGGCGCAAAGGGCATAAATTCGCCGCGCTCGGCAATATGCTGGAGCTGGGACAGGACGCTATCGCCTTGCATACCGGCCTGGCTCCCGATATTGAGCGTTATGGATTCGAAGGTGTTTTTACCGCGGGCGATTTGATGAAAAAACTGCATGAAACGTTGCCTTTGGGCGCACGTGCCGGTCATGTGGCGCAGGCGATGCAGCTGCTGCCGTTATTGCAAAAAAAACTAAGCGCTGGCGATGTATTGTTGATCAAGGGGTCGCACGGCAGTAAAATGTATGAATTGGCGAAGGCGCTGACGGACAAGGCGGCGCCGCAAACGATAGGGAAAAAGCATGCTGTATAATTTGCTGGTGCCACTGGCGGCACATTTTGAGCCATTCAATCTTTTTCGCTACATCACCTTCCGCAGTGGCTGTGCGATGTTCACGGCGCTGATCATCAGCTTCTGGCCAGCCAAATTACCCGGTGCAATCGACTCGATGACATATCCGGCGATCAGCGAAATGATCGCCTGAAATACAAGCTTGCGGCGCGACGATGGGCGGGGTGATGATTCTGCTGGCCGTTATTCTTTCCACACTATTATGGGCGGATATAACGAATATTTATATCTGGA
>Ga0206992_1117_pt1 | contig 16992 bp, 21 predicted proteins | sample Alteio_BWMinCont_6_FD_153267 | JGI IMG/M metagenome (GOLD analysis project Ga0206992, IMG submission 153267) | Enriched cells from forest soil in Barre Woods Harvard Forest LTER site, Petersham, Massachusetts, United States -... | ecosystem: Environmental > Terrestrial > Soil > Temperate forest >... | reverse complement strand
TTGATTCAAAGGGCCGCGAGAAAGTTGGGGCCGATATCTGCGCGCAAATTGAGAGCTTTGTCCGCGAGCAGCCCCTGACATCCGCCCTGATCATGCTCGGGATCGGGTACGTCATGGGACGGCTGCGGCTCATCGTGTGAGCGGGATTCAAAGGCCAGATCAGCCACGGCGTGGATGAATTTGTGGTAATGCAGCGCGGTGGCGTGCGTGGCTGTCGGTCCTACAATGCGCGGATTGGTTGATCCTGTTTCTGTAGCTCGGCAGAGATACGTTCGCCGTGACTCGTTGCCGTGGCGTTGCGTAGGCATCACAGGTTGCCAGCGCCGATGGAGTGGAGGGCCTGACCATGAAAATCACTATGGAATTTTATGCGGAACTCGATGATCAAGTGCCTGATGCCGATGACGAGACTTTGAGGGCGCTGTGGCCGGTATTCGTCAAGGAACAGGAACAAGTTGATCTCTTCAGGGAGTTCTTGGACGAGGTCTCCAACCGTTTTTGGAAGTTCTCAAAAGCCCATGGACGAACCAAGGTGAACGAGAACTGAAGGTCATCGGTCAGCGGCAAGGGACGGAGCATCGTTCGGAGCCGAAACGAGTCCCCCCAGGGACTTGTTTCGAGGCCGGACAAGGACACATGAGCCGTCTCAGACACCAAGGCCGTCGATATATTCCTTAGCCTTGGCGATCATCTCAACACGGGTCTGACCATCTATGACCTTTGAGCCCTGGATTCCCATCTTGGCATATAGGCGGAAATCGTCGGAGCGGATGCTGGCAGCCCAAATCAACCCCCGTGACCGGCAGTTCCTGCCAAGCTATCACATAGCCCTTATAGACCTCGTTTGTGTTCATAGCTCTCTCCTCGCGAGGTTTCATTTCCGTCCAACAAACAGCGATGTTCTATACTTCCAGCCGCCTGGACGGACTCGCGCCGGTTAACTCTGACGATTTCTGCTTTGCGTGTGCCGTCACAGGCGTATACACCCGACCGCCGCTCAGTCCTCAGAAATTGTGAGGCAATGTCCGTTACCCGACATAACGATTGCTGCGTCGCTGTGGTTGGTTTAATCTCACTCATCGCCGGTTCGAATCCCATGGGCACTGGCGGCTGAGAGACTCTTCCGCGCTCCCGTTCATGGACGACGCTTCTCGGTGGCGGTCATTCGTTACCGACGACGAACAGCAACGAAGCCCTGTGGCACCGGAGATCGACAATTCATGAAAATCCAGCGGAAATGCGGGAAGAGGTCCAGCACCTTCAGATGCGTGCCGCGAGGACCACGGAAGCGAGGGCGCTTCTGGAAATTCAGGCTCTGATGGCGGAGTTGGAGCGCCGAATCATAGAACACGGAAATGGGCACGAGCCGACACCATGGCGACCGATCCGGCCCAACATACCACCCGTCCTTAGAATCTACCCCCACTAAGGGACTGTCCGATGGGTCGACGGTAACTGTCCGCGCATCCTTGGAAGACGGCATCAGACGTGACGCAATGATCTAGCGCCCCTCCCACCTTCGCGAGGAGAGCCTACTGCTGAGGGAGGGCCGGTTTGACGAGATTCCGGTGGTGGACACAAGCAGGCCAACCAAATATGGTGCCCCAACGAGGTGTCTCCCTCGTAATAAATCTTCCCAAAACTAGGCGCGCGGGTCTCGTTTGCAGTGACCGCGCGCCATTCATTGTGACCGCCTGATCGCATCCCAAGGGTCAGCATAGGTGCGATGATTTACGCCATCACTTCCGATGGTATCGCCGCGACTGCCTCTCGCTCGCAAACAAACCCTGGGAAATCGGCGCGCGCTGAATACTTGCGGGTGCGCCCGCTGACGCATGCCGACGAAGGGGTTCCGGGTCATATCGGCCCTGGTCGTCAATGCGTGACGGGTCAACGTCTTCCGCAGTATTCAGCATGATTTCTCCCCTGATCGAGGTGATGTAGTTGGGGGTGCCTTTCAGGCGTGTGGTCACGTAGACATCCCGGCTGATGTCCCACCGCTTGTAGCTGTGAACAGTTACCACCCGTCCGTGCCTCCCGAATTCTTATCTTCGGCCATATGGGAAGCTAGGCTTCGGATGTTAGTCTGATGATCGTGCTGGCGCGTGCGAACCTGGTAGACGGCGGACAGCCGAAGGATGATTTTATGTTTTCTCGGCCAGTTTCAGAGGCGAGGACACGCTTCCAGCCATTTCTTTAAATCATCCCATGTGAGTTGTTGCGAATACTCGGCGAGCCATGCCTGAGCGATGGCTCCCGCTGGAAAGCATTTCTCCGGCTGCCCACACTCGCTGGGGATCATCTCAACGATTTTCATGCTATTGCCGTGGGACATGGTTCCATGTCCTCCTTGGCTCTGGCTGGCCGCAGTATAGCCAGCGAGCCACAATGACACCTACCCAGCATAACGCAAGGGGCTATTTTAGCTGTCGCTAGTATTTTTGAATTTTGATGTGGACAAGTTCGGCCAAACAGGCGGCGTGTTCGCCCATCTGGCAAATCGCCCATGGGCGAAAATCGCCTCCCAGGACAATTGGCACGTTTTCGTTCGTCGTTTATCCGACATAGGCGCATGGTGGTGTGGATTGCTGCGGGAGCATGAAACCATGAATACATACCGTGCTTTTACTTTTCCTAAAGAAGAACACCGAGCGGCCAGTGAAGCCTACGACCTCGCAGCGAATAAGTTCCGGTTAACGCAGCAGATAATGGACCGATACGGAGATTCGGTGAGGGCTTTGGCAGAGGCGGAAGTCGGCCACAACAGAGACCGAGGCGGTGATAATCGCCGGAGAGCGCATGGCGCATCTGCAAGCCTGCGGTTTCGTGCTACGGGTTGACGGTTTTCGGTTGGCCGCCAGATGGCGATCACTGGCTGACGCAGACGAGCAGAGGTACGGGCGGACGGAACATTGAAGGCAAATGGGAACCTGAACCGGTCCAGGGATTTACCGATGAGCAGATCGTCGCCTACTGCGCCGCGCGATCAATGGGCAGACATCGTTCTGTGCGGTGAGACCAACGCTGACCGCCAGAGTATCGAGAAGGCGCGAACAGCAATTCAGCGAAGCAGGGATTTATTGGCGCTCGCGAACTATCTGCGGCCTGAGATTAAGCGGAAGTCCTCTAGACTTGAACGGGATGACTTTTCAGAGGCGAGGACACGCTTCCAGCCACTTCTTCAAGTCATCCCATGAGAGTTGTTGCAAATCCTCATCGAGCCATGCCTGAGCGATGCCTCCCGATGGAAAGCACTCCCTGGCCTTCCCATTTTTGCTGTGGACGATCTCAACGACCGAGTTATTCTCGTGGGACATGATTCCATGTCCTCTCTGGCTCTGGCTGGCCGCAGTTAAACCAGAAACGCACGATGACGCTGACCCAGCTAACGCAAGTGAGTACTTATACCCATGTCATATTGGAAGCGGTACGGATAGCCACTGGTCCCGCTTTTTGCTATCCTCGCTCCCAAATCATGGGAGTACTACCATGCATACCGATCACGAGAAGGAGGACTATGACCTCACGCAGGCGTTGCTGAAGATTCTTCGTCCACGACTAAAAGGCGATGAGGCTGATAACCATCGCACGTTGGATACTCTCCTCGACCTCTGGGCTGATCTCGCCACCGAACAGTGTGAAGACCACGGTGGGAGCGTGCGCCACTTCGCTGGCATCAGCTTTGACCGAGTGCGAGAGTTTATGCCGGTTCCGGACGATACCCGCCCCGCTGATCCCTGACCGTTGCCGACCGTCAGCACGGCCTTGGACAACGGGTGTTAGGTTAATGTCCTGTGTTGTCAGGACTGCCCGGACATCAGCCGTCTGGACCTGTCCCAACTTGCCGCGAATGGTCGTGGAGTTCCGCCGATCCGGCTCCGGATGGCGTGCCGGAAATACGGTTCTCGACTGCGACGGGTGATCGTGGGCGGCGAGGATTATCAGGATTGATTAGGGACGGCCAATGACTTTTCCCGACGACGAACAGCGCCGAATTGCCTCCGGTGTCTGGTAATCTCCAGGTCTTCACGCTCGTCCGGAAATCCTATTTCGGCGACTCATGGGTGGGGGAATTGCTCTCCACCCCGTCGTCCTGCTGGGACCTCCAAATCTTTTCGATAGCCAGATAGGCTTCTATTTGCTCGTCCGGGGTCAGACGCTCAAACGCCTCGACCACGGCCTTGACCTGACTGGGCATGCGAACGCTTCTCCTGCGATTACCTTAGCGCCGATTTCCGGATTTGTTTGTCGGTTACCGCACGGAGTCGTACGATCAATAGAAGGTTTGACACACTTTGCAGGCCCGTCAATCGCCCAAAAGTCTATCGAACTCCATTTTGGAAATGCCGTAACACTCGCAGGACTCTTGCTCCAGACCGGTGCGCTCGATGATTGTGACGCCGCCGCGCGCATAACGGATCAAGCCGGACCGTTGCAGCGCACTCGCCGCTGCGGTCACGCCTGTCCGCTGCACCCCCAGCATCATCGCCAGAAATTCCTGGGTCAGCAGAAATTCGTCGGATTGCATCCGGTCGTGCGTCATCAGCAGCCATCGGCAACACCTTTGTTTCAGAGAGTGAAGCTGATTGCACGCGGCGGATTGCGCCACCTGATTGAAAAAGGCATGCGCGTAGCGCAGCATCACCGTCCGCATCGACGCGCTCCGCTCCAATTCCCGACTGAACAGTGCCGAGTTCATTCTCAGACCAGCGCCGGGAACCTGGACATATACCTCGGTTGGCGCTCGGTGATCGCCCAGCAGAAGCGGCAGACCGACTATTCCCTCGTTACCGATTGTTCCGACCTCTGCCGCGTCCCCATTACCCATGGTGTTCACAAGAGAGCCGACGCCGGTTTCAATGAACCAGACAAATTCGATTGGCGCATCGGCGCGATAGAGCGGCTCCTTGTAGTCCAGCGCGACGGATTGAAGGTGCGGACGAAGCCGCTCGTAGTCCTGTGGGGTCAGCAAACTGAGCAATCGGTTCGCGTGCCGGTTCGCGGGCTTCGGTCTCGCATCCATCTCGCGTATCCCTTTCGATCCCATTAGCAGCATCCGGTGATCGCGGTGCCAATGATCGGACTTGCTTTCGCCCTGATCTGTTCGGCGACGCCGCGACGGTAGAGATCATGGCTGAGGATTGTTGACCTTCCCGCTCCTCCGAATCCATGCCGCAGCTTTTGCCGCTCTTATTATCATTCGTGCTTACGTCCATTGGGGGGCGTAATGATCCGAAGTTACTGCCATGACGAGACCACTGTGAAGGTAGACAATCCACAGATGCCGGTCCTCCCGTCGATTCTCGCCAGGTCAACCATTGCCGACCGTCACGGTGGCGTTGGGGGGTGAATGCCTGGGGAGAACCCCGAATCAGGCCCGGTGGGTGTTCACGAAATCAAGCAAGTCTGGGTCGCCGTGATCATCGCCCAGCAGGGTCTCTCGAAGCCTCCGAAGCGTGCCAGCCTGTCTTTCAGGACGGCCGATTTCTGCCTGCACCGCTTCGGTCAGCACAGCATGGGAAGCGTCCCAACCAGGCTTTCGGAACTCGTGTTGGAGGTGCTGCTCAGTCTCAGCAGAGACATTTCCCCTTCGCCGCTCCTGCTGAAGGGCGGATACGAACCGGCTGGCTGCGGTCGTCACCTGAGCGTCGAGGTATTTTCTGCCAGCGCCACTTACCTTTGGCGACCGATGGGACGGCGCGCACCCAACGCGGTTGCGCTCGGTTCCCTGGCGATCCTTCCTTCCGGCTTGACCGTCATTGCTTGTCGGGAACCAGGCTCCGCCGACTCATTGGCGGCTTCGCCCAACTTCGGCGGAGGCATCTCCATGTCATCCGCAGTCGAACTCGGCGCGGTCATCTTTTCGGCTGCGTTGGCACGTACGTCAAAATCAGCCGCCATCGCCAGGTACCTCAGCTTTGTCGCCTCACGGTCAGCCGTTTCAGCCATTCCACGAAACCGTGCTGCTTCATCGCGAAGAAATCGGGAAATCATCGTCGATCCTTTCAGAGCGTGGGAAGCCCCAAAAGGCAGCCAGGAGGCTGGGTCGGAACGGAGCGGGACTAATGGGGAAGGACGGAATATGTGCATGCCGTCTTTCGAACACAAGCCTCGTTATATCGACACTGACGATCTGGGGGAGCATCTGGCGGTTGGATGCCGTCTTTGTTGGGACTGCTCCCTGGCTATATCCTGACGATTCCTCGGCTAAACGGCCTCTTTCAGTTCCTTGGTCGCGCGAAACGCTATTTTCTTGCTCGCCTCGATCTGGATGACCACCAGTGCCTGGATTTCTACCTGTTCGAGCGAGCAGAGATCGCACTTGCAGAATGCCAAGACCCTGTCAGCCGAATTTTGTCGCCATTCATAAGTTGCCGGGTGGCCAGTGCCATCGGGTCGCCCAAAACTTCTTCAACCTGCTTCTTAGGCAGGCTATGGGTTTTCGCCAACTCGGCTGCCATCTGTTTGAACTTTATCGTAGCCTGCGAGGTAGTATTCGCAGGGGCAGCCTCCGAACCTAATGGCATCACGATCCTTCAACCAATCCGTGACGGACACCTGCGGCACGGTTTGAATTCGGGCAATCCCGAAAGTCTTACCTTCGGGACGAGACACCTATATGTTTAGGTCACCTACAATGCTCTCATCCGAATGACGTGTGGCGATGAATTCCCCTGACTATGCGACTCGAAAGCCAGTGTACAATAGGTTGAAGCTCGAACGAAATGAGCATCGGACTTCGGGGAGATTGCTGTTTCATCTTCCCACAGGAGTGCAACCATGCGCAACAGATGGCTTTGTCCACAACTCGATTGGCCCAGCGATGCGTTCGCTGAAGTGAACATGGCATCCACCAACACCGCACCCTTGCCACGGCGGGGTAAGCCGCAGAGCGACGATTATCTTTGCCAGTGTGGTTGTAAGCTCCCGCACAACTATTCGGTCTCGCGACTTACTGGGGACCACGAGAACCGTCGTGTGCATTGGTATCGTCATGTCGATCACCGCAATCGTCATGCTTCACAGGCGAAGAGTCACCCCTGAGGAAATGCCTTCGTGAATCGATAGGCTGGCAAGGGTACGTTGGAAATGCTGATCTGGTCAGGCGTGCGCAGCGTCGACGAATCGCAGTAAGTGTCCTTCGTCGAAGGGCTTTGCCAGAACCTGGTCGACGCCAAGGTCGCTCGCGCGAGCGAGTATCGTCGATGTGGGCAGGCCAGTCATCAGTAGAATGGGAATGCGCGACCCATCTTCACGAAGTCTTTCGACTAACTCCAAACCAGTCATGCGTGGCATGTGATGGTCCAGGATCAGGCACGCGAGATGTTTGCTCTCCGAATGCAAGAAACTGACTGCGGACTCAAAGGTCTCAACGAGGTGCCCCGTAACCTCCAGCAAAGTCCGAAGCGACTTTCTCACACCCTCGTCATCATCTATTATTACCACTTTCCGTCGTACGCTCTCTGGCATCACGGGCACTCCGGAACTGGAATTGTTAGGCGACCGAACTCCGCATTCATGGACCAGTGCAACAGGCCGAACATTGATCCAGATCAGTTTGAGAATCTCGGATCAGGCCCAGCAACCCTCCGCGAGGCCGTTCGGGACCGTCTATAGCTCAGATCGTTGCATGGTGCCCGGTAGGCTTCCACCTACGTTTCGGTATCGTGGCTCTTCCCGGAGCAATCCTTTGCGCCTTCAGGCTCCAAGGTGTTTCCGCGAAATCGCTTTCGGCCAAATAGCCGTAGCGGCTACTCGCGCCCCAGCAGTGATCCGACCGCAGCAACCAGTTGGTCAGGATTGAACGGCTTTCCGATCATGATGCTGTCGGGGACGCCTTTCGCCTGCCAATCGTGGCCACCCGCACCGGTCACATAGATTACTGGCAACGCGCCGCTCACCTCGCGGGCGCGCTTCGCCACCTCCCACCCATCGGGGCCACTGCCCAGATTGATGTCCGTGATGACCACGCTGAAGGGAACAGCATCTTTCAAAGCGTTGAGAGCGGCTCTTCCCTCCACCGCGACCACGACCTCAAAACCGGCATCTTCCAGCGACCGGACCGAAAGCTCTCTGATAAGAGGCTCGTCTTCGACGTAGAGCACTGTTTTGGTGGCGGACATCGGCTGAATTCCTAACACTGTTGACCAGGCTTGTGGGCTCAGCGTGACTGCAACGCCGCTTCACATGTTCAGCGGGGAACCGCAAAGCCCGGCGACGTTGCACTGATCGGACCCCTGCCATTTTGATGACACTCGACAGTACCAATTGGTCGTCGGCGGATTAGCCGCCGCGAAGCCCAGGCCATGGCCGACAGGGCACACAGTCCAGGCCGAGTTGCGGTGTGCCATCGGCGTCCGTCAAATTCAAATAGATATGCGACTGGGCGGACAGGACAGCGTGAGGAGTCGCCGATGTCATCCACCACGCCACCGTGAGGAGTACGGAGGCTTCGCCTTGACCCAAGAATCGTGGAGGCCGCTGATCTCATCTTTCCCGATTATGTACATAGGTGAACCTTTCCCTATTCCACAGACTTCAAAGCCGTCATCGAGCAGTTGACAGGCTGTCCTGATGGCGTCCTCTGGCGTCACTGCTCGCAGTGTCCGATCCGCATTCGATTGCCTATACTGGACGATCCATCGCATAAAAATGATTCTGCAACCGTTCTCCAAGATTTCACAATTCCGTACTTCTACTCAGAATATTCCCCTCCGCTCGCAGTTCGTTGCCCTACTTTGCAATCAATGGTTGCGGAAACGTCGAAAACGGTTGTAGAAAGGAAAAACGATTTACCGGGCAGATACCTTTGACGCATGCTCCGGTACGCCTGATAGCTCTTCAGGCACGACACGTTTCGTTTGTCGTCCTATTTCAGTTCCCATACGGTCAATAATTCAGACAGCCTAATCTCCGCCGCGAACATCTGGGGGTTGGCTCTAAGCAAGCTGTCGATGATCAGATACGGATCGGAGGCTTACTGCGGCATCGGTCAATGCGGTCGCAAGTCGAGCCCCGGGATTCGGATGTTCTGCCGCTGCCTGGTCTGCGAGCGCCAGGAGATGCGCCAGAGCGTCTAATCTCGATTTATCGATGGTGGCATGCCTTCTCATCAAGGCTGAAGCCTACTCGTTACTGACGTAACGAGTAGGCTTCAGCCTTGGCGTTTGGCAAGACAGTACATCCTGACGCACAGCAGGCCCTCGAACATCAATGTGCGATGCCACTTAAAACCTTGGCGTCATCGCGGCGGTAATCCTCCGCGTATACGTTCAGGTCGTCTCACAAAGGATTTGTGAGACACTCCGCGATCCGAAGATCGTTGGGACGCAGGTCGACAAGAAGAATTGGGGGCCTTATTTGAGCCGCGTGATAACTATCAGCGGTTTTGAGCGATGTAGGTTTGAAGTCTTAGTTTCAATGTTGCGGGGGCCGCGTTACTCGACATATCCTCGATCCGCCATAGACCATCCATCAGCACCAGTTGAAGTGTGATGGTGCGAGACGTAGGGGACAATTCCATGCCCACGGTGGCCACCGCCCGATCCGACTGGGTTCGATTGACGGAGATTTGCAGGTTTCCACTCGTAACACTCGATGCGTCGCCGCACTGGCAGAGGTAGTCGGAGCCATCACTCGGCCCCCACTCGTTTCGACGTTGGGCGATCTCATGGGACTGGTTCATCAAAGCGATCATGGGCGGCACGAAAAGGCTCTTCTCGCCAGTACCCGTCGATCCATGCCGATACCACTCATAAATGATATTGATGAAGGCTTCCGGTGTGGTCGCCGCTCCCAGGAATTTCCCGTATATCCACAGTCCGGAGTATTCAATGTTGCCGTTGGCGAGATAGGAGGTGCCCTGGCCATCCTTCTCGCCGCCACGGTATTCGCCGACGTAACTTTCACCGGTCGGCAGGATGAGACTGCCGAGGCCATTCCGTTCGTCCATCTGATATTCGCCGATGAATGTCCTGCCATCCGCGAAGGTGACGGTCCCTTGTCCCTGGCGATTACCGTCAACGAAATCGCCGACGTATCTCTGACCGTCCTGAGAAGTCATGGCACCCTTGCCATAAGGCTTTCCATGGAGGATTTCACCGGTATAGGAGCGGTTGCCGAATAGCCTCAAGCTTCCCAGGGTGGTGCCTGGCATTGATCCAACCTGAAGCGATGGCGTTGACCCTGCTGCTGATTCGGGACCACATCCCGATCTCGCCGGGACTTCCTTCACGTTCGGGTTGAGCATGACCGCTGCGTCATTGATTTTCTCGAATGCGTCGGAACTCACGCCCTTATGCGTACCACCAGACCGGGCGATGAAGTAGCCCTTCACAATGTAGACGCCATACAGATAGGTGAAGCTGCCTTTGGGAAACAGGAATTCGGTATGGTCGTTCGAGAATACCAGCCGAACCCCATTGCCATTTGGCGAGATTTTGTCGCTCGGCCAATCAATACTAAGATCAAGATGAACGATCTTGTCCATGTTCCGGCAAGCAAGTTCTGAAAGACTTATCGCAGTCGCGAGCGTGATCTGATTGGTTAGGACTTCGACGGTGACAGGTCTCGCTGAGGCCGAGCAGATCGGAAAGAAAGCGGCGGCGGCGAGAAGGATGGATTTGAAAGTCTTCATGAAATTGTCTCCCGGCTGGGTGATTCTCAACACGTTCATAGGCAACCAAACATTTGATCTAATCCCTAAACTGATGCTGACGGGGACTACCGCAGGAACCCACATCATTATGTGGGTACACGGTGTTTCTTAAATAGATTCGGAATCCACCTATTTCTACATTGAAGGTTATGGGTGTCCACCATGCGCGGTGGCCGACATCAGTTTCCGAACGAACCGTTTGGAACCGCCTTTTATTATAATCCTGGAGATGTTAGAGTCTTGTGTGGACGGCCCCTTTGATTCAAGAGTGAAAGTGAGAATTCTGACGTGCGGATCGATTGCGATCATGTGTCCGGCCTGTTGACGCGGCATCATGACCGCTGGCCCATGTGTGGACGGCCCGGAAAGGTCAAGGGTGGATCAGAAAAAGTAGCGACGGTTCGAAAGCGGTCATGTGTCCGGCCTCTTTGTGCGGCAACATGACCGCGGGCCCAGATAGGTTCCGCGAACGACATCCTAACAGATGGGCGGTATTTATATACCACGGGCCAGCCCGGATTTCGTCGTTCGTCGGTTCGACCGATCACTATCTCTTGCTACGTCCCTGAACCTTTGGCACCGGCGCGCGCGTCAGGCGGCGGTAACCGGCTGGCGCCGATATGCCTCGCCACGCGCCATCATGGCCCAGATGATCCGGGCCATCTTGTTGGCCAGAGCCACCGCCGCGAGTTTGCGCGGCTTGCGCTCCAGCAATTGCAACAGCCAACCAGATGCCGACTGGCGGCCAGGTTTGGCGAAACGAATCACGGACATCGCCCCAACCACAAGGAGTTGTCGTAACCTCTCATTGCCAGCCTTGCTGATTTTACCAGGCCGATGCTTGCCGGCGGTCGAGTGTTCCCTTGGCGTCAGCCCCAACCAGGCCGCGAGATGCCGCCCCGATTCAAAGTGACCCGGATCCACCGTCAATGCCATCGTGATCGCGGTGATCGGTCCGACGCCCGGGATCGCCGCAAGCAGCTGACTGACCGGATTGACCTTGTGTTGGTCGAGGAGCCGCCGGTCCAATGCCGCGATTTTGCCATCGAGATCACCAACATGCTGGCCCATCTCTCCGAACATCGTCCGCGCGGCGACAGGAATTGCCTCATCCGCGGCCAGAACCGTGAGAAGGGCAGCAACATTTGGGCAGCCTTTGGCAGCGATTATGCCGAATTCCGCCGCGTGCCCGCGCAGCGCGTTAATCGCCTGGGTACGTTGCGCGACCAGCATTTCCCGGTGCTTCACGATGATCGTGGCGGCCTGCTCCTCCGTGGTCTTGACTGGCACGGTGCGCATCGCCGGGCGCGACGCCGCCTCACCGATAGCCTCCGCGTCATTGCGGTCGTTCTTGCTCCGCTTGACGAAGGGTTTCACGTATTGTGGTGGAATCAGCTTCACCCGGTGACCCAGGCGACTTAGTAAGCGCCCCCAATGATGTGATCCGGCACAGGCTTCGAGCGCCACTTCAGTTGGACCGAGTTTGGCGAAAAACGTTTCAAACTGGGTACGCCTGATCTCGCGCCGCAGGACCGGATGCTCCGTCTGGTCCACTCCATGAATCGTGAAGACATGCTTCGAGGTGTCGATCGAAACGCGTTTAAGTTCCATCTGGGCTGCCCTTCCTTGGTTCATTCAGCGACCCAGTCCTCGCATGTTCGATGCCGTCGGGCCGTCCACCCTAACAGATGGGTTCCGCGATCCAGCCCCAAACAGTCCGGCGGCTTCGAAAGCCGAGACTCTAAACGGGTTCTCTGGATCGTCGGTTCGACCGATCGTCATCTCATTCAGCTCTTTCATCCCACAACCGTCCCGGCGTCCGTAGCAGTCCCGCCGACTTCATCCCATCGGCGGTCATCACCAAATCATAATTGGCTGGCGCTGCTTCCTTCACGCAATCCACGCCAGGAGTACGGTCGTCATCATCAGCGTCACAAAGTTTCGCGATCGCCCAATCCATTTGTTCCGCTAAAAGACAAATAGTGAAACTCACATGTGTATAATAATTGGCCATTCAAATCTCTCCTGTTTGTTCGCCCAAATCCACGTATATGTTATGTGCTCATCCTGTCAGCTCAGACAGCGAGCCGAGCCCTCTGGGCATCGGAGGGCTCGTGACAGCCTTACCTGAGGTGTGACACCTTCATTCCGCAGGCTCGATCAACTTCGTTCGCATGTGGTTATGGATGCGATGGCGCCTCGAGTAACCTGACCATGTCCTCTTTTTGTCGGATTGATATCCGGCGGCTTCGCTAGCGCCAGTGCAATTGCCTTCACGATGACGATATCATCTTGGCAGGAAACGTCTTCTCGTGGTTGTGTCATTTGGAAAATCCTTCGGTGTGAAATGTCGATATCGGCGATTTCGGTTTTCTGCTGGTGTTCAAGTAATAACAAGAATGGATCGGGGAAGTCAAAAGCAAGTTATGTTTCGATGTCGAATATTCTCGTTGACAACGACCATCATTCTGGAGACCAGAGCCGGGGCCATCGCGCACGACTTTTGCAATCTGCTGACCGGCATCACCGGCGCGATGGACATCATGAAGCGTCGGATCGCCGCTGGTCGGTTGCAGGATGTGACGACGTTCAAGGATGCCGCCTCGGCCGCGGCCCATCGCGCCGCACCGCTGACCCACCGCCTGTTGGCCTTTGCCCGCCATCAGCCGCTTGATCCCGGCCCAGTCGACGTTAGCGAACTCATTTTGGGTGTCGAGGACCTGTTGCAGCCGCGATTTCAACGGACAGGCTTTCGGCTCATTGCGAGAGCGACGTGCAAGGGCATGGCAACCGTAGCGCTTAGCCATGACGGGCTTGGTCGGGTTCGCCAGCATCCCGCGGTTAAACCCCTCTGGCACGACGAAGCATGAAAGCGATGATCATCAGAAGACCGCTGCGCGGAAGATGGGGCACTCGCCGGGGCGTCCCATTTCAATCATGCCTACTTTCGCTGACGCAGGTGCCTCCAACAACCAATATACCAGGGATGAGTCACGCACGCGTCGTTCTCTGTGGGACTGCAGGTGCCGTAGTCAGGACGGCCATCGCCACCTTGCCGCATGGCGATGACGCTGATCGCGAGTTCCAATTCGTCGGGGGCATAGTCCGGCTCGTCCCTGAGCGGTCCCGCGAAGTCGAGCACGATATCCAGGACAGGCGTCGAACTCGGTTCCAGAATGCGGACCATGCGAGCGCTCACCTTGGCCATCGCACGCCAATCGATCAACCGAAACGGTTCCACGGGCTGATAGGCACGCGCGCCAATGACCCGGATTGGGTGGGGAAGAAACATCCGGCGCACGGCATCGCGCCCAATCAGCAGCTGCCGGCTGATTGAATCGGGCGTTCCTATAGGTGACGCTGATGCGTCCGACCTCAGCCGATCACACGAAGGTTTACCAGCACATAACACCGTTTCGACTCATTATCAGAAGCAAGCCTGCTGGCCATCTGTTCGAGGGTGGATCGAAAGCCAAACCTATGAACCCGCCGCGAGAGCGTCAACGCCTATCGTGGGCTTCCTCCTCTCATTCGTTGCGAGCATTGTAAGGGACAGCGTTTCTACTTCTTCGATCCGCGGTGGCGGTCCTGCCCGCATGACGGTACACTGGACTGGCTTTGGCCCGTAGCCGAGCGACCGGGCAGTCCGATCCTTTGGCCGCAGCCCCGTTCCTGCCAAAGGCCGGAGAGATCGCCGATCAGCATCCGGAACTGAGAATCACCATCGACCGCTTGGCAGTGCCCTGCGAGGGAGGAGGCCTATCAGAACCAGCGCAGCCGTTGGCGCTGGCGAAACACCCGAACGTGGCGGAAAAGGCGACCGGCCTTTTTCGGGCGTAGTCCTGAACGCGGAGTTGGTTAAGGGATTGCTGTCGGCCGACCAGTTGTCCGGCGACGGCACGAGAGCCATCCCTACACGGGTTCGGGTTCCGCAGGCATCCCAGGATGAACTGGCGGACTTATTCGCGGGCGGTCAGATATGGAGTGGGTGTCCCAACGCCTTGAAGGCGGCCTCGGCCATACTCTCACTCTGGGTGGGATGGGCATGGATCGTCCCGGCGATATCCTCGAGTCGCGCGCCCATTTCGATCGCCAGGCTGAAAGTGGCCGATAATTCAGCGATCCCGGCACCCACACCTTGAATGCCGAGCAACAGGTGGTTGTCGGTTCTGGCGACGACGCGGATGAAGCCGGCTTCCTGCTCCAGTGTCATGGCGCGGCCGTTGGCCTGAAATGGAAACTGGCCCGTCACGATTTCGATGCCCGCTGCCTGGGCCGCATCAGGCGACATTCCCGCGGTGACAATTTCAGGGTCGGTGAAGCAGACGGCGGGAATGCAACGTTTGTCCCACGAGCGTTTCGCACCAGCGACGAGTTCGGCCACCATCTCCCCCTGCGCCGTCGCCCGATGGGCCAACATCGGCTCTCCCGTAACGTCGCCGATGGCGTAGATACCTCGCATCGACGTGCGGCATTGGTCGTCAATGCGAAGAAACTGGCCATCCATGTCGAGCTCGATCGCATCCAATCCCCAACCTTCTGTCGCCGGTTCGCGTCCCACCGTGACGAGAACCTTATCCGCCGCCAGCGCAGACGTTTGTCCGTCCGACGCCTCGACGAAAAGCGCATCGCCTTTCGGCAGGAGCCCCTTCGCTTTCGCGCTCGTCATCACATCGATATCGAGTTCCCGCAGGCGTCTGACAATTGGGCGCGTGAGCTCCGAATCATATTGCGGCAGGATGCGGGACTGAGCTTCAACGATTGTTACCGCCGCACCCATCTTGGCGAAGGCGGTGCCCAGTTCAAGCCCGATGTAGCCGGCACCCACGACGACGAGTCTGCCTGGCATGTCTGTCAATGCCAACGCCTCCATCGATGAAATCACTCTGTCGCCAAAACGGAGAAACGGTAGCTCAATGGCGCTGGAGCCAGTCGCGATGACCACCTGTTCGGCTCGGATTACCTGTTGGCCGATTTCTGTTCTCACCTCAACCGTCTTGCCGTCACGAAATCGCGCCCATCCCTCGACAACTTTCACCGCGGCCCTTTTCAGCAGCCCCGAAACTCCATTGTTCAGACGGCCAACGATGCCATCCTTCCAGAGCATCGTTTTCGCCAGATCGAGTTCGGGTCGGCCGACAAAGATGCCGAGAGGGCTCGCACCGGACCCCACCCGCTTAATCTTCTCGAACTGTTCGGCCGCGTGGATCAGGGCTTTGGACGGGATGCAACCGACGTTGAGGCAGGTTCCCCCGAGCTTCTTCGCTTCAACCAGCACCGTGTCGACACCAAGTTGGCCTGCCCGAATCGCACAGACATACCCGCCGGGTCCGCCGCCGATCACCAACAACTTGCAGGATATGTCTTTCATGGCATCAGCCTTCCATGAAGATCAGGGCGGGCGTCTCAATCAGAGTCTTTATGCGTTGCACGAAGCGCGCCGCGTCGTGCCCATCAATTACTCGATGATCAAAGCTCGAGGACAGGTTCATCATCTTGCGGGGAATGAAGGCCGACCCGTCCCAGACAGGACGCACCATGATCTTGTTGACGCCGATGATCGTCACTTCCGGATGATTGATGATCGGTGTGCTCATCACGCCGCCCATGGGGCCCAGAGAGGTTATCGTGATCGTGGATCCGATCAGTTCCTCGCGACTGGCCGTGCCATTCCTCGCCGCCTCCGCGAGCCTGCCGACCTCCGCGGCGCACCCCCAGAGATCGAGAGCCTCCACATGACGGACCACTGGCACCATCAGACCCGCCAGCGTCTGCACCGCGATTCCGATATGAACGCCAGCATGGTGGTGGACAATGCCCTTTTCGTCGTCGAACAGCGCATTCAGGTTGGGCTGGTCAGCGACAGCGCGCACCGTCGCGAGCATCAGGAATGGCAGCAGCGTGACCTTCAGCCGCTCAGGCCGTTTAGCGGTGTTGAGCGATTCCCGAAGCTCCTCAAGCCCCGTGACATTTACTTCCTCGACATAGGTGATGTGGGGGATGCGGTTCGCGATCGTCATTTTCTCGGCGATTCTTCGGCGCAGGCCGATCACCTTGATATCTTCCACGCCCGTCTGCGGGCCCGGTGCCTTCGCAGTTCCGGGTCCCCTCGCGACGTAAGCCTCAAGATCCTCATGCATGACGCGCCCAGCCGGGCCGCTGCCTCTCACCAGTCGTAGGTCCAACCCGGCCTCTCGAGCTCGCAGGCGAACGGCGGGGGAGGCCAGTGGCTTTTCGCCTTCGACGCGAAGCGTCACCTGGGAGGGTTGTCGGATCAGTTCACCCTGGCCCGGTTGCTCCGTGGCCGCTTGGTCCACAATCGGCGCGGAGACCTC
>Ga0206992_1115_pt1 | contig 17023 bp, 16 predicted proteins | sample Alteio_BWMinCont_6_FD_153267 | JGI IMG/M metagenome (GOLD analysis project Ga0206992, IMG submission 153267) | Enriched cells from forest soil in Barre Woods Harvard Forest LTER site, Petersham, Massachusetts, United States -... | ecosystem: Environmental > Terrestrial > Soil > Temperate forest >... | reverse complement strand
TCAATATCTGTTTTGATTCAACTTTGTTATCAGAACTGTCCGAAGATTCTTCTGTCATATCCTTAACATTATTCATAACTGACTCCATTTAATATATTTTTTAATTAATTAATTTACCTTATTCAAGAATAGTTCACCAATATGTTAAAATTTCAATTTTTTTTTTATAAAATTATGTATAAATATTCCTTTAACTATAAATAATTGTTTATAAAAAATATTATTTGATATTATACGATGAAAACAGCAACTATTATTTTAGTTATAGTAGCAATTATAGTTATGATTTGTGGAAGTTTGATTGATATAAATGATAGGAGAATTATTGGCAACAGATTCGTTCTGAGCAAAGAACATTTATGGTTTGCTGGCATATTTATTCTCATACTGGCAATACTTATTGAAGTTTCTGACGGAGAATTGGGTACGAAAACAGCAAAAACAGCTTAAATAAAATAAATAAACAAATATTTGGTATGAATATCCATACAAAGTCTTATATTAAATTGTTGTATGGCGATTCTATAAAACTAATCCATCCTAATATATCTGTATGTTTATTCTCAACAGCATTTTTAATAGCTTTTATTGTGTATTTAATTTTTAAACCAGACTGTATCCACCATTTAAGCGTACCAACATGACCATTTTTTGACAATTCGTCAATACTATGTGCCGTATATTTTAGTGGCAGTTTGGACTGTTTCCACCATTTTAGAACATGGGTGTGCCCTCCTTCCGAAGCCCAATCTATTGCCTTTTCGCTGTATGCTATTTCCAAACCACATTTCAGCCACCACTCTAAAACATCGCTTTTCCCATTTTTTGATGCCCAGTCCATGGAATATGAAGAATACTCCATATCAAGTCCAGAATCAAACCACCACTGCAGAACAGTAGTATGTCCCATGTAGGATGCATAATCAATTGCTACATATGAATATTTTAGTTTAAACCTGGAACTCCTCCACCATTCAAGAACGTCGGTATGACCAAATCCTGATGCACAAATTAATGAATAATCTGAATACTCTAATTCAATTCCCGACCAATACCACCAATTCAAAAATTCAACGTTCCCGTGTAATGATGCTAAATCAACAATATGTTTATTTTTTTTGATATCCAATCCGAATTTTTGGTACGTATCAAAATCAAATAACGAATATTTTTCACAGAGGATAATTTTGTTTGCCTTCCATTTATCGTGGTCAGGATCTTCAACTATTTTTAATTCTGGATCATCGTACGGTAATTTAATTACCCGCAGATTAGGACCAAAATTATAATATTGATCAATATATTTTAATGTCGTAAAATAAAATCCTCCGCTCGTACATGATCCGGACGTATCACTAATAAATTCTTCATCCAAAATATTAAGCCCATCTTTATAAACAAAACCATGATGAATTTCTTTTTTATTTTTTATCTTATAAAATGTATTTTTCATTTATTTTAAATAAAATTATATATTGAGTTTAGTAGATTATAGTGTTACTTTTTCAATTTTTATAATATAGAACAATAAAAATTGAAATAAAAATTGAAATAATAATTTATTAACTGCTGCAATAATAATAATTCGCAGATTAAAATGTTTGAAATGCACCAAATAAAATTATCCCAAATATTTCCGAACATTTATACTATTTTTGCAACGATTACAATGAATGTCCTAACAAATATTGTTATTTATACATCATGTTCTAACCCAATTTGTGATTTAGGTTTCACTATAATGAAATTTTTATGTGTACTATGGCTATTTATGGTATGTTTTTATTTCTATTTTTGGTTGAACAAAACAATAGATATTAAGGATAATTTTTTAATTGCATGCATCATTGTTATCGCAATATCCTTCATTATGAGCATTTTATCAATAATTATGTGGTGTTTTTTACTTTTGTTTGCGCTTAGCAAGTTGGACTGGAGAATTGCTTAGCAGGTTGGACTGGAGAATTGCAAGCAATTCTCTAAGTCCTCACCACAGAACGATAAGCGGAGTTCCACGGAGCGCGAGCTCTTTGCGAGCTGAGCGGAGTTCCACGAAGCGAGGTGAGCGCGATAGCGCGAACTGATATAAAGTTTTATAATATAGATAATTATAGTATGAATTGTAATACACAGTGTTGTATGCCGAATTGTAAAATGATGAATCATTGTAATATGAATTGCAGGCCAAATTGTTGTCTTGCATACGGAGACAGAAATAATCAAAATATGTGCTCATTTAGAGTTGTTCTTCCGGAAAATTCTGTTTATCGGGATGATAAACGGAATTTATCGCAAATTGGACAGAATTTATCTGTCCGATTTCCGGAAAATTCTGTTTATCGGGATGATAAACGGAATTTATCGCAAATTGGACAGAATTTATCTGTCCGATTTCCAGAAAATTATGTTTATTGTGGCGATAAACAAAATTCAACATTCTTCGGACAACAACCAGCTGTTCCAAAAAATGACAATGCAACAATTTATAACAAACTCCAACATTTGGCAAAAGATTCATGTGTTAAATTATCAAGAGAATTTTCTCCAAATGATAACTGTGACGAAATGGAAGTCGAATACGAAATGCAACTCAAATTAAAAAAAGAGCGCACCATTATGTTGTACAAATCAGTTTTACTCAATATGATATATGGTTTGGAATATTTGAATAACAAATATAATTATTTCAATTTAAAATTAGATGGATGGTACAAAATGTTTACTTCTATGTTGTACGACGATGAATCTTTTAACGAAATATTAGGAGCAATATATGACAAATACCAAAATACATCTATCGAAATAGATCCAAGGGCCAGACTCATGCTAAAGGTCGTAATGAATGCACTCGTATGCCATGTATTAAATTCTGTGTGTACATTTCCTAAATAAAAATTAATAATTTAATAATTTATTAATTTTTATTATTTTGTAGCCATTTGAATGAAATTGTCGGTTTTGGTTGCACATCGATGATACACTGACGTCTGACTTTTCTGAAAAAATCATTTTCTTGGTCTTGCTGCAATTCTTTTTTGATAAATTCAAGTTGTATAATTGGATTCTCAATTTGGAGAGAATCAATTTTTTCAAACAACGTTCTGATATATGTGCACAAATATTTTTCATATGTCATGTCAAGAAGTATCATGCAATAGTCACGATATTTTTCATCGTCCGAAAAATATATTGGTTTGTAATTTTGTGTTTGGCCATCCGGAATTTGTTTCGACAAATATTTTTTATCTTTGGTATACTGGTACAGAAGATTGTCGATAAAAACAACTTTGGATTCAATTCCATATTCTTGAATTTTTTCAACAATATTTGTTGGTTCTTTTCCTATAACAGAAATTCGATATTTCAACATGGAAATCAAAGTTTCGAAAAGACCACATTCTTCTTCGCAAATGGTTTTCATCAGTTCCTTGTCAAACGGAACCAATGAATCTTTTTTAACAAAAAAAAGACCACATTCTCCTTCGCAAATGGTTTTCATCAGTTCCTTGTCAAACGGAACCGGAACCAATGAATATTTTTCAACAAAATCATGCAACAATATCCATGTCTGGGACCAAATATCCATGATTTTTGGTTTGGTTGCTTAAAAAATCACGGATATTACTTATGGTATAAAAGGACTATCTAATATATTTTAGTTTTCAATTTTTTAATTGCATAAAAGCACACGGTTGCTGTTTTGGAAGGAAATTATTTCTTGACACATATTTTTTTTCAATCCTAACATCTGGATCAACTAAACGTAAATTACGTTTATCGACTTCTGTAATAGCCTCCCGCAAAAATTTGTATTAAGGAGAAAGACGCCCATCAAAGCGCGGGAACATTGTAACTTCTTTGACGGTATAGGCGCCCGTTAGCCAGGCAACCAATCTTTCAACACCAAGTCCAAATCCGCCAGTTTTTCCGCTGCCATATTTGCGCAAATCAAAATACCATTGGTACGATTTGTACGGAATGTCCTGAACTTCTTTTCTTAGCGTGTCATATTTTTCCTTAACCAAACTAAATAAATCAAATTTGTATTCTGGGAGATTTTTTTCGTGTGTTTCTAAAACCAAAATTGCTTTCATTAAAATTGTTCTCAAATTGTTGACTTCCATTAATTCAATTTTTGTTTTAATTTCTGATACAATTTCAGGATGATTCATATTTTCTAGCATATCCAATATTTTGTCGGAAACATCTCTTAAAGTAAACAGTTCAAGTTTTTCGCGGAGCTTTTCATAATCGTACTCTCTCATGGAGCATCCAAAAATTTCTCCAACACCAGGAAATTCGATATCAACAGACAGGCTCCTAGCTTTATCAGTTGGATCACTTGCTGTATAAAAAGCCTTTGTCATGGATGGAAATTTTGTTAGCAGCACAATTTTGTCAATACTATCAATCAAATTTCTTTCAGCAGCTTCTGGAATATCGTCCAAATCCATATAATCGGACCCATCTGATTTTTTGATTGACCTCTTAACCAACTCCGATACAGCTTCAGAATGGGACATAACTATAAAATCTTTTTTAATGTAATCTTCAACAAATTCATAAATACTAAGTTTTTCGTTTCTCATAGTATTTTTGAGAATACCTTTGGTATCTTTTGTAACAATGAATCCAAAAAATCTATTTAAAAAATGTTTTAGGAAGAAAATAAAATCATCAAATGTTTGGAATCCATGCAGTTCACATTCGGCATGTGTAAAACATGTAAGATGTCTTCTTGTGTGAGATTTTTCTGCACGAAAAGAGGGCTGTATGCAGTACGTATTTCCTAAAGCAGGAACCATGCATTCAAGGTACATTTGTGAAGACTGTGTCATATAGACAGGAGTTCCTAAGTGGTTCATTACAAATACATTGGACCCTCCTTCACATTTGACGTCACCATACATTGGTGGTACAATTTCATAACACCCAAATGATTTAAAAGTTTTCCTAAGTGTGCGCAATACCAAGTCTGTTATGGCTGCTGCAGTTCTTATAGTATTTCCTCTCACATAAATATGTCTTTCGTCTAATTGGGTGTCATATGATGCCGATGCACACAGTCTTCCCGAAATATCTGGGTTGCTTGGAGAATGGCACAAGATTTTTTGGACATGGAATTCTATGCCGGTATTTGTCGAATGTTTTTCGGGAACTTTTTTAACTATTCCCTGAACTTCAACATAAGATTCTTTACAAAAATTGGAGCATTCAGATGTTCCGATACACTGGACAATATCATTTTTCAACGGCCCATCCCGAAGTTCGAAAAATATGTTAGATTTATAATATCTGATGCGGTCAACCCAACCACATATGATTATTTGTGAATCCTCGTCTCCTTTTGTCAACAACGAAATAGATTTTTCCATATGTTTTAATAATTTGAACAGTTTGGCAATATAAATAACATATTAAATATTAGCAATTTAAATTTGGTAACCAATACTAAAATTATTAAAACATATGAATTGCAAGGGTTTGTTTCCTATCGGTTCGAACAAAGGAAAACTAAAAAATTGTAATAACCTTATTATTCCCGGAGAAAAATATTGTCCAAGATGTATCGTTAACGATATTAATAAAGAAAATGTATCTGACATTTTTAGAAAGGCAATAGAAAAATTTGTTTTACATCACGGTTTTGGAAAACCAGAATTTGTTTTCGAATCCGCAAAATATGATATTGCAATGGAATACATAGCCAATGGTACATTTAAATTATGCCCAACAAAATATTATTTAGATATTTTGACAGCAAAAAATTTGGGAATTGAACTGTCACCTGAACAAAAAAATCTACTAAAAATAAGCAATAATTTGGATGAAATCAAAAAAAATATATCAGATTTATGGGAAAATTTTGTTGATGCGCTTCTTTATTCAATAGTAATGGCTAAAATTTTTAAATATGCGGTTGAGACTGATTTGGAAAATAGTTTAAACATAATCTTGGCAGAAAAAGATCTGTCTAACATTTTTAGTGGTGTAAGTGACAAAAATTTAGTTAACATGCACACAAATATTATTGATTGCTCGAGCTCAAGTTCAGATTATGACAAATATTTGGTATTCAGATTACATAATTTTAAATTTAATATATATACTATTTATCCAGGAAAAAATCAAATATGTAATTTATTTGAATTTGGAACCGGCCATGTTGGTGATTTGAAACTATTTTTTGAAAAGATGATGGTTATCCAAAATAATTTGGAAAAAATATTTATTCACAATCGTACAATGTGCTAATTAGTTAGTGCTGGATATATAAAAAAAATTGAAAAAATATTTATATTTGAATCCAAATATAAATATAGTGGATATATACACGAACATAATGAGCGAAAATTGGAAACTTGTTCTTACCAAAAAAGAAATTAAAATGTATGTCGAAAAATGTGCGAATGTCATAAATACTAAATTTAAAGGAAAGAATATCGTTATCGTATGTATACTTAAAGGAGCCGTTTATTTCTATGTTGACCTTACAAGAAAAATTACATTGCCACATAGTTGCTACTATATTGAGGCCTCATCATACCACGACAGCCAACGCCAAACAAAACTTAGTATTATGGGTTCCATTGAGCCATCAAAATTTCATGAAAAATATGTCATACTAGTTGACGAATTATATGATAATGGACATACCATGAGCCAAATCAGAACAGCGATAAATGAAAAGGCAGATGTGCCCCATGATATGATTTATACATGTACACTATTTAAAAAAGTTAAATCAGGTTCTAACACAAATAATGATAGTTCTAATTCATTAGACTTGTATGGTGTTGAGGTACCAGATGTGTGGCTAGTCGGATACGGTTTGGACGACAAACAAGAAAAAAGAAATTGGGTAAATTTGTTTGCATGTCCAAAAATGGATGGTATTCCCAAAACAGTAGACGACATGATTTTCGAAAACGAAGATTTTTATAAAAAATGGCGCCAAAATTTTGTTTTAAGCACATAAACTACTTTTCCATTTATATCCATCCTAATATCAAAATATTTATAATAAATTTTGAACACGGAAACTTCTTTGTCCTTAACTTCTAACATAATATCCAATTGAGTTTTGAACATATATGGCAACTTAAAAATATAAAGTGGAAGTTTGTCAATGGTTTTGCTATGGGCACCTTTTCGTAAACCAATTTGCTGTTCGCTTATATGAATTTTTGGGACTATTCCTCTTACAAACCACGTGTTAAAAATTCTTCTAACTAATTTTTTAGTTATAGGAATTCTATTATTTGAAATTTTGTTGTGGAAAATATCCAAACAAAATGGAATTTTAAGTTCTTCGCATAACGGCAACAAATCCATAATACCATAACTAGTTTCATCATTTTCTAATACAATGTAGTCTCTTGTTTCGCTTGGTAAATTTAAAAAATTATTTTTCCACCGCTGCAATGTACTAATTTTGTCGCCAAAAACTCCTCCTCCATGGATTATTAGAACGCTGCCGTCTGACGGACTAAAACCTAACATTTTTAGAAGCACTACATGATTTTTGAGATCAGTAAAACTTTGTTTAACAACTTCTGGATTTGGTGAACCTAGTTGCACAAATTGTCCAGGATGCATTGTCAACCGATGGTTGTGGTCTTTCGCGAATTTACCGATAATTTTTAATTTATCTTTTGCAAAATCCAAATCATAGTGGCCTTCGTCAACCAATTTTGGATTTCCTAAATGTGGAAAAATGCAACTGCTTATCCTAAAAAATCTTATACCATGTGCCTCGTTATAAATGAGTATTTTCAGCAGATCATCTATATTATCGAGTGCCAGTTGTTTCACATATCCAATTCCTTTTTTTTCGATTGTATCCAAAATTGCAGTTCTTGATGTGAATATGTTCCAATTCCTCAGTTCAGTGTTTATACATGCATAACCTATTCTTATTTGTTCCATTAATTTATATTTATAAATTAATAACTTTATACTCAAATAACATAATTGGAATTGACAAGTGGCTTTAAGAGATCCATAATAATTATGATTGATAATGGCACAATAAAGATTCACATCCAAATTTAAAATTTCCGCACTTTTTGCATATACTACTGTATATTTCTTTATGACAGCTTTCACACCAGGGACTATTATTTTCAGTTTCCTGCCATCCACATTTTCCACACATTTTCTTTTGGTTATTCAATTTCTGGTTGTTGCAGTTTTTGTTTTGGTCCTTTTTGGTTTGGTCCATTAATTTCAGAAAGATTGGTTTAATTTTTTTGAAATTAACAAATAACTCTTATAATTTTAAAAATTTCAATTTTTTTTTATATGTACATTTAAACGAAATTCACTCCATGCGTTGAGGATGCCACTTGTAAAGTGGAATTTGTTCCAACATATGTAAAGCCGCCCACAATTTGTTGGCCATTGTTCAAAGTTGGTTGCCATGCCGGAGGAGCAATTGTTATGCTATTCCCACTTCCGGCCATTGTTACTCCCCATATACTTTGGATGGTAAAATTTGGTGTTGAAAGTTGGAAAGACCATTCGGTTACAGGTGAAGTGTCCGAATTGGTAATTGTAATTTGTCCGTTGCCGCCAGTTCCCCAGAAAGAAGTTGATGTAATATGCACTGAAAAATTTACTATCGAAGAATTATTATTTACGGTTGTGATATTAACACCTTGTGTATTAGTTGATGCAGAAAATAATGAAGAACCAGTATAATCAAAACCAGATGTTATTGTTTGTTGTGGATTTATAGTTGGTTGCCAGCTTACGGCGCTTATATTTATATTGGACCCCGACCCGGTCATTGCTAGCGTATACAAATCTTGGATTGCAAAACTATTTGTAAATAGTTGGAAACTCCAGTTAGTTACCGAATTAGAGCTATTATTTGTTACCGAAATAGTTCCTGTTCCTCCAGTACCCCAATTACTATTTGATTGCAGGGTTACCGTAAAATTCAAATTATTGCTTGGAGGTGGATTTTGTGTTGTTCTTGTGGTAACGGTAATACCTGTTGTACTACTTGAAGCCGTAAAAGAACCGCTTCCAGTGTATGTAAATGATGACGATATTGTTTGGTTAGAATTTAATGTTGGTTGTGCGGGAAGAGGCACAACCGTTATACTATTTCCGCTTCCGTTCATAGATAGTTGTGAAAAATTTTGGATAACAAAATTTGTTGTTGATAATTGGAAACTCCAATTTGTTTGTGCAGCAGATCCATTATTTGTTATAGTAATTATACCAGTCCCACCCGACGAAGATGTTTGTGTTAATATTAAGTTTACGTTAAAATTGTACGTCGGATTAGTTGGTGGAACACCTGAATTATTTAAAACAGAAATTGCAGATGACAACAAATTTTGTGTACCATTTCGTGTATCTTCTGACAGTTCCCAAAACATAATACCTGCAAGATTATTATTAATTGCATATTGAGTTTTGAGTGCAACAGATTTTGGATTATCATATGTCCACGTTTCGCCGGTTGTATTATTGTGGACAAATGATGCCATGGCGACCGAATCATAGTATTCGTTCAGCCCATTTGTGTTTATAACATTAACCATATCTTTCCAATCGGACAGACCAGGTTCTCCAGCACCTCCGCTGTATGTTTTTGCTGCTCCACCAACACTTTTCCCAAACAAGGGTAATGATGGATCATACGGCACTACATCTGACCATCCTCTGGCATACATTGGAAATCCTAATACCATTTTGCTAGTTGGGCACCCAATGTTCAGAGTATTTTGGATAGCAGAACTTACATTCCATTGCGGATCGATGTCTACTTCTTTGGGATTATAATATAGTGCCGTCAAATGGCCACCATTTCCCCATGAACCCGCATAGTCGTATGTCATCATATTAATATAGTCAACATATGGAACAACATTTTTGTAGTTAGTTATAACATTTTCGTTGGTACCCATTGCAACCGTTAACAAATATTTTTTGTTTGGCGACTGTGTTTGGAATGCTGCACGAAGATTTTGCAAAGTAAGTGCCAAATTTGCAGGATCATTTGGACTAACATAATTAAACCCAATTCCCTGAATTCCAGGATACTCCCAATCAAGATCAACTCCATCAAAACCATTGGACACAACAAATTGTACTGTACTGTTTACAAAATTGCTCCTAAGTGTTGGGTCTGCAAAAATTTTAGAAAATATCCAGGACATCGACCATCCACCTACAGATATTAAAATTTTTATATTTGGGTTTTGTGTTTTAAGATTTTTTAAATTTGTTATGTTAATGCCATTTGCATACCCGTCCTGTGATACTAATGTTCCCTCGGGAACAGTTGGAGGAGGAGTGTATGGTTTTGCGGGAAAAGCCCAATTATTCGCCCACAAGTTATAGTCAGCCTGGTTTGGATTCGGCAACATAAATGCATACAAAATATGTGTCAAACTATTAACCGGAATTTGGCTCACACTAAAATTTTCCTGGTATATTGACCATTCTGTGTAATATGCCATTACAACTTTATTTGATGATGCCATTTTTTCTATAACTATATTATATTATAAATAATATAATAGAGCGAATATTATTCAAAAATTAATAAATTAATAATTTTTAAATTTTTATGGATGCTCGATTGAAATAGATTTTGTTCCATAATCATAAATATATCCATATGATCCGTCAGCAGCATATGCAACACCGTTGACAGTCATCGAACCTGTAACACCCGTTTGTGTATATTTGGAATTTGATACCTGTTTGTAGGTAAATGGACCGAGATAATTATCGTACCTGCAATTGCAATTGCTTTTTATGCCAACATCATTCCAATTTAGATTTATTGAAATGGAATTTCCTGAACTATCAGTTAGGCCGCTGATGTTGAGTTTGGCATTTCTTGCTGAATTACTGATACTTAATCCCGCAACAGGAGTGTTCAAATAAACAGAACCTCCAGTCCATGTCCAGTTGCATGAATCATAGCTTACATAAGATGAATAAAAATAGTGGAACGAACTGTCACCGGTTTGTGAATTTGATGTACTATATTCGTATGCATAAACATCAAAATATTTACAAGTGCATTGATCGCATGTTGACCAGTAAGAAGATACGCCTCTATCATTTGTTTCGGTAAATTCTTTTACAACAGCATCGACAGTTGCTAAACAGAAAATTAGAAATATAACCGTTGTTTTTAGCTGATTTTTCATATTTATGTATTGGGTTGGTATAAATTTGCATATTTTATTCAAGTCATCTAGCATTTTTTTTTTCAATTTTTTTTAAAAACTTATCTTAATTATATGCAAAAACTGACACTGCTAATTATTATACTATTTATAGCCATGGTTATTTATGCAATATACGTGTTCTTTTGCAAAAATAGTACTCTTGAAAAATATGTAAACAGTAAAAATAATAAATCGGTTGTGTTGCTGAAAACGCATATTTGGAATGATGACATAGAAAAATTTGCATCAAAAATTAGAAGCGAAACAATAAACAGCAAAGTAGATTTTTTTATACTAATCCATTGTGAAAATCCAGAAACCTTCAACACAATAAATAACAAAGAATTGAAACAACATGTTCTAATTTTTAGGGAAAAAGACATTAATAAAATTTACAGAAAAGGTTTTTTTGGAATGTGGCTGAGCAACCATTGGATAACAATGTGGTTTTATAAACAATTCAAAAACAATTACCAATATTTTTGGACTATTGAATACGATGTCAGAATAAGTGGAAATGGATCAATTCTATGGGAATATTCGGGAAACGAAGATTTTTTATTTCCCATAGAACCATTTAAAGATTCAAACTGGGGATGGAAAAATCATTATGTTGGAGATAAATTAACAGACGAAAATAAATATTACGGATACCTACAACTAGCGAGATATTCTAACAAATTTTTAGAATATTTAGACAAACATTTTGAAAACGGAGAAAATGGTCAGGACGAATTAATTATTTTTAGTTTATTCAAAAGAGGAAATTTTACCGGATCTAAAAATCTTTTAGACGGATTGATAAACAATTCGTGGAGCGTAATCGGTTCAGAATCGGATAAGCACAAAAACATATTAAAAGATCACGAAAAAAAATCATTACGCATATACCATCCAATTAAGAACGGTTAGGAAGGAAATTTGCTATCTATCCACGACCTGAAAAAACATAAAAACACAATTAATACAAAATCGGTACAAATAGAAACAATTCCAACTATCATAGAAATTTTATTATTACCGCACCTAAAATCTGGACATACTGAACCATACGATACATAACATGTTGCATTATAAGGTGTGTTGCATGTTTGGTGGTGCATGCACCGAAAATCTTCAACTTGTATCAGGCAACTTGTACTATTAATACTAGTATAAGTACAATTGTTGAATATTTCGCAATTTTTTGAGACAGACCAGATTCCAAAACCTATTACAGATACTAAAAATAAAATTATTGCTATAATTGACATAATCGTGAATATTGTATTACAAAATATTCTTAAATATGATTTTTTTCTGAAAATTGGAATATTTTCAATTTCGTTCTCAGAATAATAAGGATCCATCATAGTTTTGATTACATAATATATGCATTATTACACAATTAGTTTAAATTATCAATTTTTTTATTTAGTTATGGATTAATTTAATCACAAAACCAAATCATGGAATTGAATGAAACCGAACAATGAATTTCACTTCCGCACTGACCTCACCAATTGTGAACCACCATTCACATGGTCCCAAACATTTGGCCCGGACATTGTCGAAAGGAAAATTCATCTGCATCATGAAACGAAAAATGTTCAATTTCATGTGTGTGCTGTCTTTGAAGGTCGCTTTACACGAATCAAAAAGCCACAGCGAATTTTTCATATCGTACGTAACGGATATTGGAGGGCCATCTTGCTCGGATTTTTTCCAGTAATCAATAGTTGTATGAATTCTTTCACAAATATTTTCTTGCGAGCTCATTGCAGGATCTTCAAACCCCAAATCACAGAGTGAAAATATTGGAACTATAAAAGCTAATAATAATGGACCCATTTAATAAATAATATTTCAATTTTTTTATTAAAAAAAATTGAAATATTATTTATTAAGTAGGTCCATATTAAAATAATAATATAGTGATTGGGTTATCTATTTTTTTTCTGATTTTTGTTGGTATTCCGCATGGATGCGGATGCCGAAAGAACGAAGGAAAGATTAGAAGAAATTTGGGTTTGGATTGAGGAATTGGATAAGCTAACAGATGACTTCATGTGCCTGTTTCAATTATACGAAACCAGACTCACGGGGTCAGGACTCTCACTGTTCCACATTTTCAATCCCGGATACAACGAACTTGTGAAAAATATCAACCAATGCATCTTTTTCAAACGCCGTTTTCTTCTCGAGATCTATATGAGAATCATGGAACTCAGGAACATCCGATCTGAACAAAATAATTCTGTCTTAGAAGAAGATGTGGACGAACTGCTTTGTTCTCTCTTTTCCGTAAGAGAAAAATTAGGAAACCCCACCAAAGACCGAATCTGGATTTCTGATATTTTGGAAATCATTTCAAAACAAAGAGTTTCACAGAGCATGCTTGCCAGTTTTTTCCAGAAGGATCTGCCCCATTCGAATTCACCCTGTCCAGATTCATTCTATTTGAATTCAAATTCATCCTGTCCAGTTTCATTCTATTCGAATTCATCCTATTCGAATTTGAATTAAGTTTTATTCGTATCAATGATAAAAATAAAAATTTACGAAACCAAATAGTTAATTTCTTTAACAGCTATTTGGATTATATTACGGATTGTTTTAGTATTAAAGTTTACACTCGATTTTGAGTATATTTTGTTGGCCGCCAGATAATCCAAATATTTGTCCAAATCTTTGGCGAAAGAATTAATTTTATCATTTAAATGCAAATTATATTTTTTGATAATGTGGTTTAATAATTTTATTATTGGTTCCATTTCGTCCATATTTGGATTTTCCATTTTCTTTACCAAATTATTAATTTTAGATATACTGGGATCCGACCGTAATTTTTTGGTAAGTGATGTTTCTATATTGCACAATATTTTAGCAGTTTGGCCATTGATGATTACCCAGGAGAATGTTTCAGGTTTTACAAAAAAAAGTTCTTCCATATCAGGCAATTTATTATTTTCCATCGAATTATACAATTCTTTTATTCTTAAACAGCTGTCATCATAAAATGTGTTAATTTTAAGTTGATGGATAATTTCTGTTTTGTCGTTGTTACTTGTGTAGTATATCTTAATATGGTCAAAAATTTTTTTTAATTTCGTAGAATTAATAAAAGTTTTAACTGCCTCACGGTTATTTTTATCATTTTCTCTTGCAGTAATTATATATATATTATATCCTTCGCCAAAATCGTTTTCTATTTTATTTATAATTTCGCTAAATGGTCTGTATGGTCCATATTCACTAGTTGCATGGCGCTGTCCTTCGCTGTCAGGATCCGAAACATCAACATGCAAAACTCCATCAAAATCATAACCAATATTTTTTTTAGTAGTAATGGTTGAAATAATTGGATTATGGTCTGATGCCTTTTTAACACGAACTACTTGGGAGCGGATCGTTGGCCACGACGATAATATATGGTCAAATGAAACAGTTAATTTTGAAGAATTCATAGAAGGATCGCAACAAGTTAATTTTTTATTAACGCCATACAATTCCCTGCCGCCATCTATTCCATAAAATTTTTTCTTTAAAATGTTAAAAGTTTCACTTTTTTTTAAATTATCATTAAGGTCGCCCATCAATATAATATCGTATGTTTGTAATTTTTCTAAATATTTATTAATGTCATTTTTGTAAAGCGGTAAATTTAATATGTACTCCAAATGGCCATCAAATTTGTAAATATCACCATGGTGGCCTGCATGTATATTTATTAAACATATTTTTTGTTCAAAAAAAAGAATAATAAATGGACGGTGTTCATTTTCCATCCATCCTTTTATTTTGTTATTTATTTTGTCCAAAATATATTTTTTATCATAAAATATTACAACTTCGTTGTCTACCGGTTTGTAGGACTCAACATTCATACTATTTAGTGCAGGCGTCAATCCAACCAAATTTTTCCATCTAACAGATTCTTGTAAGCCAACAAAATCATATGGTTTATTTTTTTCAATAAATTTTATAATATTTTTAGAACACGATGTATAAATTATATTATTTTTATATAATACTGGATTACATGCTTTGATCTCTGCTCTATTATTTTTAATTATTGTTCCCTTATAGTAAATATTATAACTTAATATTTTAATCATTAGTTCATACAATAAAATATGATAAAAAAATTATTTTGTTCTTGATATAAAAAATCTACTATTTTCTCCTACAGTTTGCAAAACAGCACCCGAATTCTGTGTTGTTGCAAAAAATATGCGGTCTCCTGCATTTAATTCCGCTGTTGTTGCAACAGCCGAAGTCGTTTGTCCAACGGTTGTGGCGGGTCTATTGTCTGATGCCAACAAAATTATGAAATTATTAGTAGCATCTATTTTATAAATATATATTTGCCTTACACCTGTTGGATTTGCGCTATAATTGAACGAACCAGATATGAAATAGGACCCAGTTGCGGGTATTGTAAACTGGCCATTTGATACATTTAAAGTAATGCCGCCTATATTTGTAATGGGTGCACTTGTGAAACCAATTATTGTTGTTACTGTCCCCGTCCCGGCTGGAATAGGAGTTCCGTTGGTTGGAACTGTTGTAGGAGTTGGAGCTGCTGTTATATATGTTACTGACGATGATGGGATACATATATTACTAAATGTTGCGCTAGTAGAATTGTTGAAGTTATTAATGTTCGGATCACTGCTCGAACTAAAACATAAATTTGTGCACGAATTATTAAAACATGGTTTTAAATAGGCTCCAGGGAATCCATGCCAAGAAAAATAGTTATCATATAACATTTTTTTATACATTCAATGTACAAAAAAATCTTATTTTCGGGTGATAAAATTTATTTTTATTTTGAGATTATACCAAAATCAAATAATATTGATTTGCAATCATCAATTGATGCTCTATAATCTGGATCTGTAATTAAACATCCTTGGATCATTTTTTCGATATGTTTAAATTCATTTGGTAATACATCTTTTTCAATATCCTGTGAATCAATTAGCTGTTTCAGAACATCTGATTCTTTATAATTTGGACATCTGGTGACAGGGGGCTCGAATGTTACAAGTTCAAAAGCGATAACACCGATCGACCAAATATCGGCTGGAAATGAATAACTTGTACCACTATTTACTTCAGGAGCTGTATATCCGAATGTACCACATATAGTTTGTGATACTTTGTTGTACCCAATAAAACGTGCTGTATCAAAATCTCCAATACATAAATTTTCTATATCGCCGAATTGGTTTTTGGATACAAAAATGTTGCATAATTTGAGGTCTCTATGGATGATACGATTTTCATGTAAAATTTCAAGACCGCTAAGAATATCTTTAAGAAATCTCGAAATATCATTTGGTTTAAATTTTTTAGATAATTTAGACCTTTGTTCAAGAATATATGACATTGATGAATCATACAATGTCATAAACAACCGAATATGGGTATTATCTATCGTATAGAACAAATATCTTACCAAATTTTTATGAACTGGAAGTTTTTCCATCAATTTAATCTCTTTTTTAAAATTTTCAATATGGAATGTGTCCAAATCCATGATAACTAGATCCATTTCTTTCATTGCACATTTCCATCCATCAATTGTACATGAATAAATAGTTGCAAAACTCCCACCAGTAACAGCAAGTTGTTGGTGAATTTCAATTTTTTTGAGGTTAATTACTTTTTTTATTGGTTCTGGTATTTGTAAATCGTTAATATAATTTTGTTTGATAAATTTTATTTGTGCTTTGAGAGCTTGGTTTTTTCTTTTTTCAATTTCCAGAGATTTCTGTGTATCAACCAATTTTTCCTGTATTTCGGATGGCATTTGGTGTGTAATTTCTTTAAAT
>Ga0206992_1114_pt1 | contig 17024 bp, 20 predicted proteins | sample Alteio_BWMinCont_6_FD_153267 | JGI IMG/M metagenome (GOLD analysis project Ga0206992, IMG submission 153267) | Enriched cells from forest soil in Barre Woods Harvard Forest LTER site, Petersham, Massachusetts, United States -... | ecosystem: Environmental > Terrestrial > Soil > Temperate forest >... | reverse complement strand
AGCCCATAGTCTAATAAATTTGGTTAAATCAATTATTATCATAAGAAAACATATTTATGAATATAGACAAAATAAGAAAAATGCATGTCAGGAGCATCAAAAATATTTGGAAACGGACCACAAAATTTTGTCAAAAGTGCCAAAATGGGTAGAAAAACAGATGAAAAAATTTAGGAAAGAATGGCGCAAACAAAATACAATTGATAAACTGCTTGATACTATATCTTCTGAATTACGCGGACAGGAAAAATATATTTTTAGTACAAATTTAGTTATAAAGCGGTCAGATACGTATGTAAAATTGCAGTCTGATTTATTGAACGAAACTGTTCCTGTAAAAACTTTTAACCACTATTTCAAAATATGGGACCACAGCAGTTGGAAAATAGAAGAAAAAAAATGGTTTATACTATGTGGAATCATATAAAGAGGTTATAAATGATTCGTCCTATTTTGGTTGGAAATTTATTAATATTTATTTGAAATTTTTGAAATATTTAAATGACGGAAATTATTATTTAATATCTTCCCTGTTACGAGGAAAATTTGGAGTCAGGTCTCTATTTGGAACAGGAGATTTTGATTCAGAACAAATAATAAATAATAATATTAGAGAGATATATATTCCAAATAAATCAAAAACATGGTTTGGTCGCATCAAAACTTTGTTCGACAATATTTCGGAATCAAGGATAAAATTTGAGTCCGCACCAGACATTGGTATATTGGGAAAAAATTTTACAAGAATTTTCAATTTAATAAAAAATTATTTCATAAAAGGAATATTGGGAACAATTTTTATTTTCCCATTCAGTGCTAAATTCGTTATAATAACTAAGCACCTGTTTAACTATTTGGTGATATTTTTTTAGAGTTATATTAATTACAATTTTATTTTCGGATTCTAACATAATTTCTGCATCATCCTGGGTTGCATTTTTTTTAATGATCATATCAACCAATTTTTTTGCAGAAAAATTATTAAGTTCCATTTTAATAATATCATCCGAATACTTTTTTTTCATATATTTCTGGCCAAAAATAGTATCAATGATGCCGTCAAATCCACCGCAAATCTTTGATAATCCATCATAAATATTATAACTGTCTCCATGGTGCACTCTGTCCGGGATACATATTGCTATCTGGTGGTAACAACTAGCCAAATTTTCGTGGAATGATTTAATTATATTTTCTTTTCCATTTTGCAAAAATTTACTAACTTTCCATACATGTTTTTGCCCATGATAATTTTTACTTTTGACCGAAAAAGATCCTGTTTGTTTTAGTTCTGATAATTGTTCGTTATCTAATTTTTTAGGTTTACCATATTCGTCACATGCCAGCGAATAACATTCATCGGAGTTCGGCGCTTTTGTTAGTTCGCACATATTTATAATTTCATAATCATCATTAATAAATGACGACTTCGGTGGATCAAAATTAAAATTTGATATATCCCAATCTTTAATTTTACTAATATATTCTGTAATATTTCCAATAATATTTTCCATTCGTCTTATGAGTATTTAAATTTGTTATATGTTTATATAGGTATTGATTTAAAATTATTTAAATCAATTTTTTATAAAAATTGATATTTTAATGCCATATAATGTTAAAAATTAAAATATAGGTAGAATATATTCGCATGGTACAAATTAAAATAATAAGACACTCTGAAAGATTAGATTTTGCACACCCATTATACTGGCTATTTTGTTTTGGCCATTATTGGGCCGATCCACCACTTTCTCCAAAAGGACATATAACGGCACACGAAAAAGGTAAAAATATTGGCAGCTGATAATTTTAGTCCAAAATATATTTATTCATCACCATACCAGAGGACGTTAGCTACTGCCACCAAAATACATATGTCATTCCCAAATTCAGAAATATTAATAGAACCTCTTTTGGCAGAACACCAACCATACTTTGAACACAGAATTGATCTGTATCCAAACGGAATACCGACATTATATGATGGACAAGATACTATATTTTCTTATCCTGAAACTTATAATGATTTTTTGAAAAGGATAGAATTTATAATAAATAAATTGGTCGAGAAAAAATAATTCCGACATAATTATCATAACACATGGCGAAGTTATAAAAGCGTATACGCTATGCATCTAGCAATTGTATCCACATTTGTTAATAGATTCTGTTGAGGTCCCCTATTTAACGACTATTTCATTCAACTATGACAAAGAAAATAATAAAATTGATGAAAAATCAATAAAAATAACTATTATGGATTAGCTACAGCTTATCATCATATTGCTGTACATGCATTTTTAGTTATTTTTAAACCACGAACTAGAATCTTTAAGATCATGCAACGTAATTCCAATAGCTGGAAGCAAAATATTTCTTTCTTTATCAAGAACTTCAAACAACTTTTGTTTGATTTGTTTGGTTTCTTTGGGTATTTCTCTGGCCAATGTTCTTAAGGAGTTCCTGGTTTTGACCAAAACATCCATAACATCCGTAATAGAATTGTCACTATTTTTCTGATAAACAAAACCAAGTTTGTCTACCAGAAATAAAATCCAGTCATAAACTTTTCTTGCTAACAATTCGTTGACGTGGGTTGAGTCAATATATGAATTTGTTTTGTTAACAAGTTCAAACAAATTGTTGACGGCCAAATCGAACTTGAATGATGTTAATTCTTCAATAATCTTGTCTTTGGCTTCATCAAAATAATTATTGAATCCAAATTCTAAGTAGGTGTACATGGAAAATTCTTTTTGGAACGGATAGTTAACAATCTTGTTAAAGAAATTAATTATTTTTTCATCAAAAAATTTGGCTCCCTTAATAGTATTATCAGAAAAATCCATAGAATCCGACCATTTATGCGATATAAACATCCACCTCAGTTCGTTTGGCGATACACTTTTTAGACAATCGTCAATTGTGGTAAAATTTTTAAGCGATTTTGACATTTTGAGTCCGCTGATGCAAAGATGTCCTATATGGTAAAAATTACTTGACCATTCACTAGTTTGGTTTAAATTTGGTTTAAATTTAGGATGGTAGAATGCGTGTGCCTGCAAGCGCTCGTTATAGTGGTGTGGAAATTTAAGATCAATTCCTCCAAAATGGATATCCAAATCAGGACCAATTGTTTCGTGTATCATTGAACTGCATTCTATATGCCAGCCTGGGCGGCCCCATGATACAATTTTTTCTCCTTTGTATTCAAATTCGGCATCGAATCCAACCTCTCTCTTCGTCCTTCCTTTCCACAAAGCAAAATCTTTTTTATTTTTTTTTTGTAAAATAATTAGAGGAGACAGTTCCGTTTGGTAAACAGTTTCGTCTTCGTCCACCAAATCCGAAAAAAGATATCCATTTTCAACATATGCTGCAGAATCAAAATATACAGACCCGTCTGATGTCACGTATGCAAACCCATTATCAATAATTTTTTGGATATATTTTATAATTTGGGGCAACGTATCGGATACTTTTATAATAACATTCGGCAGTCTTACATTCAATTTTGACATTGATTCAAAATATGATCTTTCGTATGTATTTGAAACTAATTTCCAGTCAGTACCGGACTCATGTGCTTTCTTTAAAATTTTGTCGTCAATATCTGTTATGTTCAAAACTAAATATGTTTTCAAATTCATAATCGAATTCATAACACGGTTAAATATGTCAACTGTTATATATGTGTGTGCATGTCCTATGTGGCTATGGTCATAGGTAGTCGGACCACATACATACATTTTAACATTTGATTTAAGAAATGTTTCTTTTGTTTGCATTATATAATATAAAAATTGAAAAAAAAATATTTAAAATAGCCATATTAAATTTATCCAAAAATATACAAAAATATACAAAATATACAAAAATATACAAAAATGTCATTTCGTAGGTTCAAACAACCGCAGCCAAAATGGCCAGTTCACATATGTTCGATTTGCCAAAGACATGGCCACGCAGCAGAATTCCACAAATGTACCAAATGCCTTATAAGGGGCCATTCCGCTCTGGAACATGCATGCAAATGGTGCAACGAACGGCACACATCAGAAGATCATGTATGCACTACTTGCTATGAGAAAGGACATGGTTGGCAAATTCACTGCAAATTTTGTAAATCAATCCTCCATACCGATGCAGAGCATCCGTGCTCAAAATGTGAAAGAAAAGGACATGATATCGAAAGCCATTGTGCGTTTTGTGGTGCTGACCACTTGGCATCACAGCATATGTGTGGAAAGTGTGGCCAGAAAGGCCATGCAGACACCGACCCGCACTGCCTGGTCTGCAACGGATATGGCCATAATGATAATACAGACCATTGTGGATTCTGCAAAAGTACTCTGCATAGTAAATATGGCCACCGATGTTCGAATTGCAAAGGATACAGCCACGAAGAAGAATGTCCATGCGCAGAATATTTGGCCGAGAAATATTACAAAATGAAAAATAAGATGAAAACAAAAATTGAAGATTTGGAGGAAAGAATTTCAACATTAGAAAATAGGCTCGACAGTGTATCAATCCATTTTTAAAATATCGAAATAGTAATCGCTAACAAATTCTGAATATTTCCAGGCTTCCAAAAATAGTGAGATTGCATGAAATTAGACGCTCAACGAAATTTATAGAAGATAAACAACACCTTTCCATGGAAAGTTTCGTTAAATATATGAAAATGCATGCATTCTCATATATTTTAATAGAACCGTCCATTTATGCTAACAAATTTTAATTTTCATAATGGCTAACGGGACAACTCTTTCTGGATCTGCACAGACTAGTTGTTCTAGTCCAAAAACGATTTTTGTATTAAAATCATTTTCATATGATCCATTTATTGGTTTATGATTTCCTCCACGATTATTTGGTGCTATCATTTTCATCTTTCCCGGAAAAACCATGTTAATAAGTATATATATGTATTTCATTTTGTCAGGAATAGTATAGTAAACACTTTTACCAAAAAATGGACTAGAATAAACGCCTATGCCATATGCAGCACCATGCGTTGTTTTTATACTATTACCAATGCCTGGTACTATATATCCATTTTCCAAAATAGATTTGGATGTATTTTTTCGGACATTACCATGTTTGACATTTTTTTCATTTTTTCGTTACCAAGATTAAAATCAATTTTTTCAATCATGTTGTTATTATTATATCCGGATCCAAAATCAATATCAATAAAAGAAAGTTTGTTCGATCTATCTCTGACCTGGTCTAATATTTCGTTTTTAAAGTTTTCAACATCGTAAGGAACTGTTTTTTCTTTATTCATGCTATTTAGTATGAACCAATTACCCGGTACTAAATAAATAAATTCCATGCTACTAATAAATTATTTATTTTAATCGTAATATTCAACTAATTTTAAAAATTCATTTTTTATTTTCATGAAATAAATTTCAATACTCGATATTGTCTTGTGGTTTTCGGTCCATTCTTTTTCACAAACATTATTTCCCAGATCCATAATTATACCGTATGCCGTATTTATTGAACTTTCTATCATAACTATTTCAAGTTCAATAATCTTTGTATGTGTATATGGATTTAAATTATGAATAGTTTTAAGAGATTGAATAATACCGGACAATATATCACCAACTTCTGGATAGCAGCTAGCCGATGTAAAATCATTTTCTCTAGAAATTATTTCGGATGACATGGATTCATAATTTGGATCTTTACTTATTAAAATGTCCAAAAATCTTGTTGAATTTTTAGTTGGTTCTTGGGAAGTTCGGGACTCCAATGAAATGGGATATTTGTCCTGCGAGTTACTAAATTCTTTTAAACGTTCCGATATTTTTGCTGGACCTGCGGTTATAATTAGCTGTTTTAGCCTTGACGATAATCTTTGTATTTTTTCTTTTTTAGACTCTTCTCCACAAATAATATCAACGAATTCTCCAAAATAAATTATATTTAGTTCATCATTTGCTGACACATCCAAATGGAAAAGGTGGTGAATAAATTTTATAAGCTCATCAATATTCTGGTCAACACTATTTTTTTCAGAAATATCTTTTGCAAAACTCTCTAAAATTCTGTCCGAATAATCAAGGTCCATATTTAGTATTCTTCTAACTAAAAATTGATGTTTTAAATGTTAAAACATCAATTTTTTTATTAAAATTAAATATAGTACAAATGAAAATAAGGCCCACAAAATATCCATCAATTAATGATTTAGTAATGGTTGTTCCTACTAAAATTACTGATTTAGGAGTTTATGTCAGTTTATTAGAATATGATAACATAGAAGGATTAATTATACTAAGCGACCTATCAAAATCCAGAATTAGGTCCATGAACAAAGTGGTTTCGATTGGTAAAAATTTTGTGGCATGTGTGTCATCGTTTGACGAAAAAAAACAAATAATATTACTTTATCCAAAAAAAGAGGTATCAGTTGGTGAAGCCAAGTTATGCGAAAATAATTATAAAACTTACAAATATATATATGACATAGTAAACTGTATAACAAAAAAATTAGACAAAGACCATAATCTCAAAATTGGTACCGAATATATATACCAAACACTAATTTGGCCCCTGTCACACAACCCAAATAATATAATTGCATCTTTAAAACTTGCAAATAAAAATTTTGACAAAGTATATGAAAATAAATTGGATGTTCATACAAATCCTTCCATAGTACAATGTTTTAAGGATATTTTATCTTTGAAATTTAAAGAAAAAGAAATTATGGTTGAGGCAATAATTGAAATTAATTGTTATAGTTTGTCAGGAATTAAAATTATAAAAGAGGCCCTTTTTAAAGGTTCAGAACTCGCTACCGTTGAATTCCCTTTCAAAATTAAATTTGTTAAATCTCCATACTATTCCATTACAGTTAAAACATTAAACCAAAACAAGGCAACGGATATAATTAATTCTGCTATTGATGTTATAAAACAGTACCTAGAAAATGAAAATGGTATACTTAAAATTATTAAACTGCCAGAAATTGTTCTGGACAAAGAATTTGAACCGGAAGGCTCTGACGAAGAAGATGGCAATATTGGTGAATAAATTGACATCCGAACAGAAAATTATTTATTAGATTTTGATTTTTTTTGTTTTGAAATTTTATCTGAATTTTTAACACAAGATTTATTAATCAATTTATCTGCCAATTCGTCCGATGATTCGTTCGATGAATCACTTGCAACTGCAACTTTCGATTTTTTAGATTTTATTTTTTGTTTATTTTTAGTTGATTTTTGTCCAACAGTTTTTTTATTTTCTGGAAGTGGTTTGCAATTTGTTTTGCAAAGATCTTCAAGTTTAACATTTGTGTAACTACCATCCGATAAATTTTCATAAAGTTCTGGAAATAATTTTTTAAAAATCGGTTCGGACAACAAGCAGGGTATACTTTCTTTTGCCAATTTCTTAATTTGTTCTTTGGTAGAATTAATACCTCCCACTCCACCATCATATGGATCGCACATCAGCGATATAAAACCTTTTAAAACGGATTCAATATTCATCATAGGCGTCCATGATTCTGGATGGAATGATGTAAAGTTCGTACATATTCCTCTGCTGCTCCCGGGGATAGGATGTTTTTCTGTCACAAAGCGCCCATTAGGCGTTATCATATGAATGTTTGGTGGACGGTATGGATGGTCGTCATTAAGTCGAATCATTCCGTGGTACAATCCACCCTCAAATGGTGTACTTTCGGGTCCTGGCAAAATGAAATGGATCCTGTAAAAATTGTTTTCTTCGGGACAAATATGTATACCAAATTCTTTTTTTAAATTTTTCATACCATCCTGTATATCTTTTATAACACGTTTGTTGATCATTAAAACAATAGTAATATATTATAACTACTATTTTAAATGGCTTAATTACATATTTGGTTTTATATTTTTCTTTTTTATAAAATGCACAATTTTTTTTGCATCATTTTCCGTAATTCCTATTTTAACCAATTCTTCTTCGGTAGAACCTATGAACCTGATATGTGTTATCTGGTAGGTGTCTATAATACTATCGTATGTATACAATCCCATAGAGTGGAGCAATGTTTTGACATATCTTATGGAAGCTGCTCTTTTTTCAGCAGTCATTTCTGCAGTCAAATCACTATTCAGCCTTCTCCTTGGGGACGTTTCATCATTTATATCTTTGCCATGTATTATGACAGACTCTTTCGAACCATTTTTTATTTTTTTCAAACAGTTTTGCAAGAGTTTTTATCATTTTATTTTTTGGAGATAAAGTTTCATCGCTGTTTGTATTTTCTTGTGGATTTTCTCGTGGATTTTCTCGTGGATTTTCCTCTACTGCCTGTAAATTAACTTTATTTTTTTTAATAGCATTCGTTAAATTTGAAGTTGATTTATGCAACATAGTTCTGTCCGTAAGACTCCTTGATATTTTCATCGATGGGTATTTACTATTTTTTAGCGCATCCTTTTTACTAATATAACTGGCTAACACTAATACCATTTTATTTATTTTTTCTTTTTTGAGTTCATATTTGAAATCTTTTTTCAGTTCATCCTTGAATGATACAAATGTAGGACCAACCCCAAGCATAAGATTTTCTATTATTCTTTTGACCCAAGGCTCTTCATCATATTTAGAATTCATATCTTTATGCAATTCTGTCAATTCTTTGAGCAAATATTTATTATTTTTTTTGCTAATTATTTTTGGAATTAAATATCTGAATACGATCAGTGTGCACATTGATCTTTTTGCAATTCCTTCATCATGGATACATAGCCTACAATAAATATTAAAACATATTTCTTTATAATATAGTGGTGCATTCAAACATATATTTGCAATCGTTGCCCTCATATTATTTTTATCAAAATATTTTTTAAAAATTGGATTCAAAAAACATTCGGTTACATGGATTAAAGATTTGGTTGCATTATCATCTTCCCTAAGAAATGTATTAGTTATTTTTGAACAAATTTTTTCAATACAATTGTCTATAAAAATTTTTAACAGTTCATACTCTCTATAGTACACTAAAAGTTCCACCAAATTTAGTGCATATATAGATTCACTATTATCAATTACGTCGCGCGAATGTTCCTTTACTATTTTGCAAAAATATTGGTTATCTATAACCAAATTATTTTCAATTGTAAAAATTTTCCATTGTTATCTAGTTATAACCATAATTACTTACTCTTTTATTTATTTTTTTCAATTTTTTAGGTTATTTAATTATTTTCCCAAAAATATAATCTCAATATAGTTATAATCGATATGTCATACCAATTTAGTCCGATGGACCATGACAATAGTTCAAGTACATTTGCGACACTTGATGTTGCATTCAACAAATCTTTGCCAATGCACGAATTCCAAAAAAAAATGGTATCTAAAAATCCATTAATGTCGCAAACATTCGAAAATGACGAACCTGTTTCAGCATTGTCACATCTGTCCGAAGAAAAGATGAATGACGATGTTGATAGTGCTATTAATTCTTTTTACAACGGATGCGGAACAGCAAAAGTTATTGAAGAGGCACCAATAAATTCTCCAAATTACATGGAAAATTTTGGTCCAACATATGTTTGGGACAAAAATAACCAAACACTTTATAAAGTAAACGAAACCAACGGAATGAATATCATAAAAATTATACTAATAGTTATAATAGTAGTACTTTTGGTATACGGAGGATACAAATTATATACAAATAAAAAAATGAAAAATGAATTTATTTAAAAATGTAGTCCGCAAAAACGACTTCCGAGGAAAACAAATGGTAATCGAGTGGTGGAACATAATCATCATGCATAAAATAATTAAAATTAAAAATATTGTATAAAATATTCTCATCATTTTCTATTCTGTTAAACAAATCTTTTTTTTTTGTTACAATTTCCAAAATCTTATTTTGGACTAACTGTTTTTCATTTTTGTGCTGGTCCAGCAATATTTTATTTTTGTCTAAATCATTTTTTAATAATTTTTTGGCATCCCCATTCATCGCTTTATTAAAATCGGTTGTTTGTATTTTAACCAATTTTAATAATTTTTCGATGGAATGTGTTATATTATCATTTTTTTGTAGGTACTCTAGATGATCATTGTCCAATTTTTTTGTCATTTCAGACATTTGGAATATTGATTCTACTTTTAGTGGCAATATATTTAAAAATTCATTAATTTGTTGTTTGACTGTTAATTTATTATTTATAAATCCAATTCTTTGTAAATTATCTATACCGTTACCCGAATTTGCTTCGGGTCCCATCATAATATAAGACAACGATATATTTATGATGTGGTCCAGTATGATTTTCTTTAAATTTGAATTTTGGTCTAATTTATATTTCGTTTCTATTTCTGCTATTTTTTTTATTATAAAATCAATCAATTTTAACCAGTCCTTGTACATATTTAAAAATTTATTTTGGAATTTTGTCATCAGTACAAAATCATCATGATACAATGTTGTGCTAACAGGGGGTCTGTACAAATTAATCATGCGTTCTCTTAAACTAATAATTTGTGCTTGCAATGAATTTTTGTCATTTGGCAGACAATTAGAATTAGGTTGGGTTTTATTTTTTGCCAATGGTATATTTTTTTTTTCTGGCATTTCTGTAGCCATATTCATGAAATTATTCCAATCGTCTTCCGGAGGAACTTCGGAGCCGAGATTGCTAGTTGCATTGTGACCAACAACTCGGAAACCCTGTTCTTTCTTGTAAACAGAATTTGTCCAACTATTTCTTATATTATTTTGGGACCTCTGTAAATTTTTTTGGTACACAGGCCTATTGATATTAGTTTCTTGTTCGCTACTAATATTATGAACTATTTTTGGGTTGCCGGTTCTAAAAATTGAACTCAATGATCTTGTTCCTTCAGCTCCAGCTTTTATTTCAAATGTAGATATTGTTTCATAAGTCATAGAAAAATACTAGTTATATTAATTATAATATTATAATTAATACAATATCTAAATCTAATTATTATATTTTTCAATTTTTAATTTGATTGTTCGATTTATCTTGAAAAATATCAAAATTTTGTGTATTTTGTAGTTCTTCTACGGTCCTCAGCATATTAAAACAATTTTTTCTCAGGACCTTTAATAGTGTTCTATACGAAATACTAATATCATCTGGAATATTATCAAAAATATTTTCATTCTTAAGATTCAATTTTGATATAATATTTTGGAATATTTCCTTCTTGCTGTTATTATTTGTATTTGGTTCTATCGAATAGTCTAAGAGTTTCAAAGAAATATTTTTTAAATAAACAATGACCTCATCTTTACCAATCTTTTTAAACTCATATCTTTGGAATCTGTCGCGGAGTGCATTAAATCTCATATCCGTTTTTTCGAATAGCCTGTCAAAATGGTTTGTATTAAAAATTATAACATACTTTCTTGTGTCCGGTAATATTATTCCATCAACCAATTTTAGCAACTGGTCCAAAAATTCATTTCTGATTTGTGTTACTTTTTCTTCTTCTTCTTTGTCTGTCAACTTGTCATATGATTCCATTATAATTGGTTGTGATGTATTATCATCTTTTTTTATTAATTTTTTTCCTCTTGCCTCTTCCCTAAATTTATGAATTTGTAAAAGTTCAAAACTTTTTTCGTATTTATCGATTTCGTCCAAAATTAGTGCTATATATTCTATTTCGTTATCCGTTTTTTCTTTCTTTGGAAGATGTAATTGTTATTTGTCTTTCTATATTTGTAATAATTTCTGTAAATGTCAGGTGTGTTGCCGATACAAGATTGCAAATGACAATTCTGTCAAAAATACCGCTTTGTGCAATATAGCTCCCAAAAGTTGTTTTTCCGGTGCCAGGATCTCCATCAAAATTGACACAAAATGGCGTATAAGGCAATTTTAAGGCAGAATCAATGAGTGCATGATTTTTAATTGTTTCTTCCAGATTTCGATAATTTTTTGTCGGAAATGCAAATGCTAATTGTACCGGTTCCATTTTAAAAATATTTGATGGACTAATATTCATTTTCCACATTGTAGTTTTTCCTCCAAACAGTATTTCTTCATTTCTTAGAATGATATCTGTATCAATATATCTTACCATAGACTGCATATCCGGAACACAAAATGTTATTTTATTTGGTGTCACTATAACTTTTATTATGTATGACATATAATTATAGTAGTAGGTCGAAGGCTGGGCTATAAATATTGATTTTAGTTCCAGAAATGGTGTCAGAGTATTTATAGAAATATATTTGTCATTATATGTCCATTTTCCGCATACAAGTACAATGTCATAACAGTTTTCAGAATATTTAATTCGCTGGTATATATATTTAAAAACATTAAGGTTAGTAAATTTGAATTTGTCCAAGAAAGTTTTAGATTCTTCCAAAAGTATTTTAATTAATATAAGAATTATCATGTTTCGGATCATAACTAATACTGTTCTTGCTCCGAATTGTGTACTATTTGAAAATAGTAATGTTATAAAGGCCTGGACTATTGCGCTATTAGTTTGGTGTTTAATAATTTCGCTATAATCAGGTCCTACTATTATATTATTTTTGTTAGCATCGTTATTGCTGTTGTACTGCATTATATGTTATGCTTGTATATGGATAAATATCCTTCTAATATATTAAACTATCAATTTTTTTGAAAAAAAATTGCAGATAAATATTCTATGTGTAACTTAAAAACTACTCTTATTATTATAGACAAATGGCCGGATGGAAAGACATATTCCTTGGACAAATCAAATTTGGATTAGAAAAAACAAATTTTATTACCGTCAATATTATCTCATTTATTTTTAACTTATATGGAAAAAGAATATTTAAAATAGATTCCGATAAAATTATTGAAAAAACAGAATGCAGAGGGGACTATGATATTTTTTACTTGTATCCAATTTCTTTAAAGGAAATAGACCAGGATATTTGTTTAAATTTGTTAAAAATCGAAGACGGAACAATAAATGATTTAAAGATTTCTGTTCCATGGAAAGCAATATTGTCTGAACCAACAATTATAACAATAGAAAAAATAAATTTAGTTGCTCTGTTTACACAAAATACAATGGACAATATTAACCAAAAATCAATTGAAGATGCTAATTCCTATCTCGGACCTAATAATAGCATAATTAAAGAAAACCAAGACCTTGTTAATTCCTACAACGAAATTAAATTACTACTAACAAAATATTTTAGTTCAATAAATTTAGAAATTAAAACAATTAATATTATTCTGTCAGATTATTTTAGTCTCACAATAAATGATATACAGTACAATAATGGAATTATAATTATTGATAATGCTACAATTAATAGTTTAGACGGATCTGTTAAATTTATCGAAATCAATAAAATTTATTTCAGCGTTAATGATAAAAAATTATCTATACATAAAATTATTATTCGTCCTCCTATCGTTGAAAATATTCCAGATTTTTATACCGACGATTCCAGTAATGATTTCGAATTTACGATAACAATTGATATTTTACAAGTAGACGCATTAACTATTAGTGGAATAGATCTCACAATTAATTCACATATTATTACCGTTAATAAATTGTTGTCACTAAATATTGAAGACATATTACTTTTCAAAAATTTGTCACAAAATATTTTGCTAACTTTGGATACAAAAAAATCTACATGTATTTTTGAAAATTATTTATACCTAAAAATATCAAATGTTAACCAATTTACAATTTGGCTGGTACAAATTATGGATCTTATCAAAAGTTGCATGGACAAAATAATTGTAATATCTTTAAACGATTCTATAAATAGTAAAATATTTTGTATAGAAAATATTAAAGCTAATGTTATTATTTCGGATGACATTTTCAATGTTTTTCTACAAAAAATATATATTGACAAAATTATAAGGATATCCGATTTAGAACTCGTATATGAAAAAGTTAACGGAACTTTTAAAGATATATTATTCGAAGAAAATGGAGATATAATTTTATACGAATCATTTTGTAGATCAGACCAATTTAAAATTTTATCTAATATTACAAAAATTACAAAAAACGAACATCGAGCTCCGTCAGGACCAGTATTAGATATTACATTCATTAAAACAACAGGAACGAATATAATCCAAATTATTAATTTTGTAACAGAAATAATCGATAAATTAACCACTAAAAATAATCGTGGCCACCAAAAAGAATTTGAAACTCCACCCCCAAACCCAAACGAACAGCTAGTTGTAAATTTGAATTTGCATGAATCTATTGCATTACTAAACTATGAAAATAATGATTTTAACATAATTTTTAAAAATGGAAAAATATGTATTACAAATAAAATCGCAACAGATATTAGCGCAGACGTTTTGATGAACGGATTTCTAATCTGCCGTTTTAGTGCTTCCTATATGTCGGCGGACACAATTAGAATACAAACAGTTAAATTTTTTATGGATCCACAAACATTTGATAATTTTAATTATTTGTTCGGCACTCTTAGCCCTGAAAATGACAATGCAGAATTTGAAATTTCAAAAAATGAAATAGATAAATTAAACGATATTATGTCATGCAGTTATATTGTTGAGGACGTCATAGAACTTAAATCCATTATTAATGATGCAACAAATATCATTTTAGAAAATACTGAAAAAAAATATTCTCCAGATATGAAAATATTAATAAGATCGTTCACCAATTTGAGAGATGCTATAATGGATAACTACTTTACAGATAATTCATTTAACTCAGATAAAAATGGTATTAAAGTAATAATAGACACAACACATATTTATTTGTTCGACAGTCTCGTATTGTATGACGAAAACAAATCAGTACAATCATTTATGTGTATGATTTTTAAAGATGTTTTTTTTAACAAAATTACCGAAAATGTACAACCAAATCAAATTACCGCAGACGAACCACTGGCCCTAGCCCTTACAAACAATAACCAATCACAAATATATTCTTTAAAAATAAAAACAGGTGCATTAATCGACACATTATGCTACAACCCCGAATGGAAATATTTCGCCAAATTTGCAAGTAATGGCATGTTGGATGCAAGAATTACTGTTCTTGGAAAAAAATGTAAAATAATTATCCGTCTTAATCCATTTGTTGCAAATATTCGTGAAGAAACATTAGTCAGATTACTTGCATTTTTTTCAAGCGCACACCATATGCCAAAAAATAATGATGGAATATTTATTGAATATTTTAATATTGGCGAAATACATCTAACATTAAACTATTTCCCACTTGTACTGAAAAAAAAAGTTAATGTTGATTCTGATACTATAGCCATTAAAGATTATGACATAATACTATCTGCACAAATTGTACGATGCGTTGACAATTTTGATAAACTAATGACTACCATCATTAAAAGATGGAAAATGGATGTTAGTCCGGAAAATATTATCCAATTCATACCAAATATTAAAATAATTAAACCCTACACTGGATATATTCTGTATGTTATAGAACAAACAAGCAAATATTTTAGACAAAAACAAAACAAAAAAAAAATAAGAGCCATAACATCCAGAATTAATCGTGGAACTGATTTTGTTACCACTCTTATCAAATACGGTTTAGAACGGGTGTGGGACCTATTTAATTAATTTATAAATTAACTAAATAGTGATAGTGATAGTGATGCATATTTATTTTTCTTTTTTTCTAAATAATACCATATATTTTGTTAACTGAATGAATAAATTTATAAAGTCTAAAAATAGTGCAAGAGTATGTTGGACAGGAGTATGGTTAGTTACGAATATTAATTTGCGGGTATCGATAATAATAAATCCTGAAAAAGTTACGATACCAAGATATATTGATATAATTTCAAGAAAAGTATTTTGAACAAAAATATTAATAACAATAACACATAACAGTGTAATTACCAACGAATACAGAAGTCCCGCAATTAAAAAAAATCCATATGGTACGTGGTATGATAATATTGTTAGACCAATAAAAATTATTATTGTCACTGCCAGAGCCTCTTGAATGACATATGGATTAATTTGTCCAATATTTTCTAAAAACAGATTATTCATCAGCCCAATACAAAATGAATATCCTAACATAAATATTGATTTTTCTTTGGCGATTGTTAAAAATAAAAAAATAAAAGATAGACCGATACTAACCCAAGACATAACCATATTTGTTGGCACAAATGTTCCCAAAAAAAATACTATAATGCTACATGTTAAAAGCACGTATGTTTGAACAACCGAATTGGGTAAACCATTGGGTAAACTAATGTCACTGACACCATATTTATGTTGGTCCATGTTACAATTCAACTCTTAAATAGTACTTTAATGATTCATATATCAGGCAGGCTTTTTAATATTCAATTTTTTCTGTTTAGTTATGGAATAACTAAACAGGAAAAATTAGACGTTGATTTCGTTATCAAAATCATAAGTTCAATTTTTTCTGTTAAGTTATGGAATAACTAAACAGGAAAAATTAGACGTTGATTTCGTTATCAAAATCATAAGTTCAATTTTTTCTGTTAAGTATTAAACAGGAAAAATTAGACGTTGATTTATGTGATAATCATAAGTCCAATTTTTTTCTCACTTAATAATATAAATGATCGAATCATATGAAGAATTGCCAACTAAATATCCTGAATCCGCACAAAAATGGCAAGGGAATATAAAATATCCATATCCCATGAATTTTGTACAAGCACCTGCCGATGACAAGCAAATACTCGTTTATTACAATGGGAAACCTATGTTACAAGGTTTAAGCATCAACAAAGGGCCGGTAATGTTCCCCGCAAAACAGTCCAACCCATTCAGAAAAGGTGCCATAATGTATCCAACGACACATTCCATACCAGGACCCTATTTACAATCATACATGTACAACGGCCACCATAAAATGTATCCCTACTGAAAATGAAACTAATCATCGATGCGGTTTTCGTCAATATCTTCTCCGTTGTCACTTTCTTCATCAATTGTACCATTTACCAAATAAATATCAGAAACATCTGTTTTGTC
>Ga0206992_1113_pt1 | contig 17097 bp, 19 predicted proteins | sample Alteio_BWMinCont_6_FD_153267 | JGI IMG/M metagenome (GOLD analysis project Ga0206992, IMG submission 153267) | Enriched cells from forest soil in Barre Woods Harvard Forest LTER site, Petersham, Massachusetts, United States -... | ecosystem: Environmental > Terrestrial > Soil > Temperate forest >... | reverse complement strand
CTGGCTTCAGGATCGTCGCATCGAGCGTTCCCGCGAGCTTCTCCTCAATTCGGCACTTCCGATCGCGGATATCGCCGACCTCTGCGGCTTCGCCGATCAGAGCCATTTCACGAGGGTTTTCACGAACGCACTGGGCGTGAGTCCCGGCGAATGGCGGCGCTTGCGGCGCACATAGGGCACTCTCATACAAATCGCAGCACCGACTTTCTAGCAGTGCTCATGCGGCGGATGCAAACTTGTCTGCGACCTGCTCCGAACGGGATCAACATCGTCTCGATAGTGCACCAAGCCTTTCGATGAGCTACCAGGGAATGAGACCACCCATGACCGAGGGTACGCCTTTAACCTTGGACGTTTTTACCGTCCCATGCCGACCCATCATACGACCGCTTCGGCCACGCGCGCCTCCCGGCGGGTGGAGTTGGCCACCAACCGCTGCGGTGCTCATCGCCGGCAAGCATGAGGCGGTCGTAGTCGACACGCTTGTGACGACCGGTGATGCTGAAAATCTCGCCGACTGGATCGAGGCGACCGGCAAAACGCTGACAGCGATCTACGTCACACACGATCACGCTGACCACTTTCTTGGTGCGCCGGTTTTGCTTAGGCGCTTCCCGAAATCGCGGTTGGTCGCGCTGCCATTGGTGATCGAGGATATCCGCCTTCAACTCATGTCGGGCGTCATTGAGAAGTACTGGAAGCCGATGTTCGACGGCAATGTCGCTGACGGGCATGTTCTGCCGGAACCTTTGGATCACGGCCGCATCGACCTTGAGGGACACGAGATATTCGCTGTCCAGTCCGGTCAGTCCGACACGGCGCACTCTACTTATCTACACATCCCAGAGCTTGCGGCGATTGTTGTCGGGGATATCGCTTACGATGGCGTGCATATGCGCCTGGGCGATACCGACCGCGACAAGCGCATGGCGTGGGTCCAAACCCTGAGCGAGCTTGCAGCGTTGCAGCCACGGATTGTCGTCGCAGCACACCGGCGTCCTGAAGCGAAAAACGCACCTGAGATCCTGGCGGAATGCGTCGACTATATCCTCGATTTCGATGGGTTCCTCGCCGATGGCATCAGAGCCAGGGAATTGATCAGGAAAATGATTACCGCGTATCCCGAGCGCATCGACCTCTCAACCCTTTACACCGCCGCCTACATTCTTTCGAGCTGACAAGTAGGCAGTCCGACGGGCCTGATGACAGGAATTACTTCATTATGTTTGTAGCACTCGGATGCAAAACGCGACAATTTTTACCTAACGCTCGAGCGCGAACGGCGGCACCCTCTGGATCAGACAACAGTGACAGCCCGGCCGTCCAAGCCAATACCCCTTCTTGGCTGATAGGCTTCGTGGCTTGGCTGCAGCGACGACGATGATCCGTGTCGAATGTCTTAGTCCTCTCTGTGCCAATGATAATCTTAGTTGGCACTGTGAAGTGGAGAGTTGCATGCCTTTTCAAACCGTCAATCCAGCTACTGGCGAACTGGTGCGAAGCTTCGAAGAAATATCCGACCGTGGTCTGGAGCTCGCAGTCGGGACGGCGCACAATGTGTACGAAACCGACTGGCGTCTGCGGACGGTGGCCGAACGGGCCAAGATCGTATCTCGCGCCGCCGCCATCTTGCGGGAAAAAGCCGAGGAGTATGCCGGCTACCTGACACTCGAGATGGGCAAACGTATCGCAGATTCGCATTCTGAAGTCGCTACGTCGGCCGCTATTCTCGATTACTACGCGAAGAAGGCAGAGAGTTATCTTAAGCCGAAGATGCTTCCCGAGGCGCCGGGCGCGGAATTGCACACCAATCCCATCGGCGTGCTGCTCGGAATTGAACCGTGGAACTATCCCTATTACCAGATCGCGCGGGTGGCTGGACCGCAGTTGATGGTCGGCAATGTCCTCCTCCTGAAGCACGCGGAGAACGTGCCGCAGGCGGCATTGGCATTTGCCCGCCTCTTCGAGGAAGCGGGCGCACCGGCGGGCGTATACACCAACATTTTCGCCAGTATCGATCAGGTCGGACGCGTGATCGAGGATCCGAGAGTGCGCGGTGTCACCTTGACCGGAAGCGAGCGGGCGGGCGCCGCAGTCGGTGAGCGCGCAGGACGCAATCTCAAGAAGGTAGTCCTGGAATTGGGCGGCAGTGATCCGTTGATCGTTCTTGAGGATGCGCCGCTCGAATGGACGATTGACAGTGCGGTCATCGGACGGATGGTGAACACTGGCCAGTGCTGTGTAGGAACGAAGCGCATCATCGTCATCGGCAAGGACCGCGGGGCGGCCTTCCTCGACGGGTTCGTCAAGCGCATGGCCGCGCTCAAGCCGGGGGACCCCGCTGACCGCTCTACGTCCTTGGCGCCCGTCTCCTCTGAAAGGGCGCTCGAGACCCTTCTCGGTCAGATCGAACTCGCCCGCGAGAGCGGGGCGACGGTCGCGGTCGGCGGTAAGCGGATCGATCGACCGGGCTTCTATCTCGAGCCGACCGTACTGACCAAAGTTACCGAGAACAATCCGATTTATAAGCAGGAGTTGTTTGGTCCGGTGGCATGTTTCTACGTTGTCGAGGACGAGATTGAGGCGCTCCGGCTGGCAAATGCGACACCGTATGGATTGGGCGGCTCCGTCTTTACCGCCGACCTCGAGCGCGGACGAAAAGTCGCCGCTCAGATTGATAGTGGCATGGCGTTCATAAACCAACCAATTCGCACGCAAGCGGAACTTCCATTCGGCGGCATCAAGAATTCGGGTTTTGGACGCGAACTTTCCGAGCTCGGGTTCGATGAGTTCGTCAATAAGAAGCTCATTACCGTCTCCCCCACTGCGATGTAAAGGGGCAGAGCTATGCCTTTGTACAACATCTATCACCCGGTCGGTGCGTATACCTCGAGCGAAAAAGCCGCCTTCGCCAAGGCTATTGTCGACACGTACGGCACTGTGATTCCCCGTTTCTACGTGGGCGTCTTGTTCCACGAGATACCGCGGGACGACTTCTACATGGGCGCCGTCGCGAAGGAGAACTTTGTTCGCATACGTGCTGATCACTTCGCACGGCACCAAGTGGGGGACAATAAGGACAGTGGCTTCGGTGCCGACCAATGGATGGAGAAAATCGAAAAAGCCATCGCCCCATTCATTCGCGACCGTGGATTTGATTGGGAGCTTCACTATGGCCAGACGCCGCGCGAGTTGTGGCGTGTTCAGGGCCTTAAGCCGCCAAAAGCCAATTCGGAAGCGGAACGGGTGTGGGTTAAGGAGAATCGCGCTACGCCGTTTAAGGATTAAGCACTAGCGGCGATCCCACCGTTGGCTAGAGCGATTTCCACTTAAGCCGGGTCATATCCGGCATGGCGAAAGAAGTTTGCGCGCTCCTCTTGTCTGAGACCCACAGGAGATTGGCATTGGTAGGAGATTCGGCATTGGTAACAGTTGACCACCACGACAAAGTCGCCGTCGTGACCATGGCGCTTCGTCCCTACAATCTGAGCGGGCCGATCCTCTACACGGCATTGCTGACGGCTTTTGAGGAGGCCGTGAAGTCGGGCTCCCGGGCGATCCTCCTCAGAAGTGGACTTCGCCATTTCTGCGCGGGCGCCGACGTTTCGACCTGGGATGAACGTATCGCGAAAGAGGGACAGGCGCCGCTCGACCCTCTCATCGTGCTGCGCGGCTTTGAGCAACTGCCCGTGCCGATTGTCGCCGCGGTTCACGGGTCTTGCCTTGGCGGCGGCCTGGAACTGGCCCTAGCGTGCGATCTCATTGTTTGTGCCGAGTCCGCTAAACTCGGCTCCGTCGAGGTCGCTCTTGGAATCCACCCCCTGTTGGGCGGCATTCAACGGCACGTGCAGCGCATGGGCGCCGCCCGCGCCAAGGAAATGGTGATGCTCGGGCACCGTTACGATGCCGCAACCCTTGAACGCTGGGGGCTCATAAACCGCGTTGTTCCTGACGAGCAACTCGAGAGCGTTTCGATGACCATCGCTCAGGAATTGGCCCATGGCCCCACGGTCGCCCATGCGGCGACGAAAAAGCTTGTCACTATCGCCGTGAACGAAGGGGTCGACGCCGCCGACCGGGCGATGTTCGAGATCCAGAAGCCGATCTGGGCATTGAAGGATCTGCGCGACGGTCTCGACTCGTTCCGGCAGAACGGCCCCGGCCTCGCTACCCTCGAAGGGAAGTGACGTGCCCGGACCACTTCACGGCCTGAAGGTCGTCGATTTCTCCCGCGTGCTTGCGGGCCCGCTCTGTGCACGAACGCTGGCGGATCTTGGCGCCGAAGTGACCAAGATTGAACCGCCGCGTCCGGATGTTTCGCGTGCAGCGTATCCGTTCAGGAGTGGGATGTCCGGCTACTACGCCCAACAGAATATTGGCAAGCGCAATATCAGCATCGATCTGAACGTGCCCGGCGCTAGCGATATCGTCCGCAAGCTTTGCGACGAGGCTGACATCATCGTTGAGAACTTTCGTCCCGGGACGCTTCGTTTCTTTGGTCTCGATTACGAAACGCTGTCGAAGACGAATGAGCGGCTGATCTACGTCTCGATCACCGGCTACGGCCAAGGCGGCCCCTGGAAGTCCCGCATGGCCTATGCCCCCACCGTGCAGGCGGAGTCAGGCTTTACAAGCAATACAGAGCGCCATTTCGGCGGGCATCTCGGCCGCACGCTTGCCGATCCCTTGTCGCATGGCGACCTCTATGGCGGCGTGCAGGCGACGGTCGCCGTGTTGGCCGCCCTGCAACATCGCGAGAGAACCGGTCGCGGTCAGTATATCGACGTCGCCATGGCCGCAGCGCTGCTCGCGATCAACGAGCGAGCCCACGTAGATCTGGACGAGATTGACACCGGGGCCGAACCGGCGATTCTGGGCGCCACAGATGGTCCACAATTTGTTGGGCCGAAAGGCGAGCGGTTCGTTGCGGCGCAGAGCATCGTCGGGAGCCTGACCTTTCCAAACTATCTGCGAGCGATGAGGCGCGCGGATCTAGCGCAAGACCCGCGCTTCGATACGGCCGAACACCGTATCGCCAATTATGACGCGCTACACGAGATCATCCAGAACTGGATATATACGTTCTCGGATCTCGGTTCCCTTGATGCACAGCTCGACGAATCCAAGATCGCCGTTGGTGTAGTGCGATCCTTGAAGGAATTGGCCGAGTCGGAATGGGCCTCATACTGGGGCGCAGTGCGCGAAGTCCCGGATCGATCGGGCGGTTCTTATCGGCTGCCAGGACACCCCTGGCACTTCTCAGAATGCGTCTTGGACGAAACGGCGCCCCCCGCCTTTCAGGGCGAACACAACGACGCCGTTCTCCTCGAACTCGGTTTGACACAAACCGAAATCGAAAACTGCGTAGCGACGAAGATGTTGATCGCCAAAGTTCCTGTGTCGTGAGGTCGTCATGGGAGTCGCCCTGAAGAGCTGGATCGATAGCGCGAATATCCCGAGCAGTCACTTCCCGCTTCAAAACCTGCCCTATGGCGTCTACCGGTCGCCGAATGGTGGAAGACACTGCTGCGTCGCGATCGGCGATCAAATCGTCGATCTGACGCAGCTGGAAACCCTCGGGCTCTTCGAGCTTGGAAGCCAACAACGGCTTTTCTCCGACGGCTCGCTCAACCGCTTCATGGCAGGGGGCAGCGGCGTTTGGCGGCAACTCCGGCAACGCCTGATCTCCTTACTTGCGGAGAATGGTGATCCAAGCTTACGAGCCAGCGAGGCGTTGCGCGGGGACGTCATGGGCCAGCAAGTTGGCCTGACGATGCTGATGCCCTTCGAGGTCACGGAGTATACGGACTTCTACGCAGGACGACGTCATGCCGAGAACGCAAGCGAGATCCTGCGTGGCGATCGCACGTTACCGCCAAATTGGCTAAGCATGCCGATCGGATACAACGGGCGGGCGTCGAGCGTCGTCGTCAGTGGCACCGATATCCGCCGGCCCCTCGGACAAATGAAGGCGCCGGACGCCGATCTGCCGATCTTCGGTCCGACGAGTCAGCTCGATTTCGAATTGGAGATCGGGTCAGTCATCGGCGTGCCATCACCGATGGGGCAGCCGCTCACCGTGGCAGAGGCCGAGAGCATGATCTTCGGCTATGTCCTGCTGAACGATTGGTCGGCACGCGACATACAGGCCTGGGAATACCGGCCACTCGGTCCGTTTCAGGCCAAAGCCTTCGCCACATCTATCAGTCCCTGGATTGTCACGCGCGAAGCGCTTGAACCGTTCAAGGTATCGACCCCGAAGCGTGAGCGGCCGCTGCTGCCCTATCTCCTGGAATCAGGCCCCATGCTCTACGATATCCGCTTGGAGGTCTTGCTGGCGCCGGCCGGCGCGGCGCGCGCAACGGTGATCAGCCGAACGAATTTTCGCGAGATGTACTATTCGGCGCCACAGATGCTGGCGCACCACGCCGTTGCGGGTTGCGGCATGCGCACCGGCGACTTGCTGGGCTCCGGCACAGTCTCCGGTCCGACCGAGGACTGTTTCGGATCGCTGCTGGAATTGTCGTGGGGCATGACGCGGCCGCTGCACCTCGATACCGGCGCGACGCGGTTCTTCCTTGAAGATGGCGACCGCCTGACGCTGGCCGGCTACGCGGATGGTGGCGACTACCGAATAGGCTTTGGCGATTGCACAGGCCGCGTGCTGCCGGCACTGCAGCATGGCCCCTGGTGATGAACTGGCAGGACTTCCGTCAACCACTGGCACCAAGAGGAAAGCGATCATGACGAACTCTGAGGGCGCGGCCCTTCCCAATTTCACCGAGCACCGGGTTCAGCACGCTGGTGGAAACCTCTATGTCCGGGATTTCCCTGGCAGCGGGCCGGCTTTTGTGCTGCTTCACGGCTTCCCCGACAACTCGCATATCTATGATCGCCTCATTCCGCATCTGGCGGCGGGTGGTCGCAGAACCGTGGCGCTCGATTTTCTCGGGTTTGGCGCTTCAGATAAACCGCCAGGTGCCCATTACAGCTTCGAACAGCAGCTCGGAGATGTAGAAGCGGTCGTGGACGCCTTAGGGCTTGAGAAGATTGTTCCGGTTGGCCACGACGCCGGCGGGCCGGCCGCGGTCAACTTCGCGCTAGGGAACCCGACCCGTGCGGCCGGAATTTGCCTGATGAATGCGTTTTATGACGCATCGCCCGGTCTACGCGTTCCTGAATTTATTGAGCTTTTCGCCACCAAGAATCTGAAGGCGCTCACCCGCCACACCCTGGCGACGCAGTTCGCCTGGCTGCTTGACTTCCAGCGCGGCCAATGGCGAGCGAACATGACCGAGACCCTGAAGGCGAACTATAACGAATTTATTGTGCCGATCGTGGACAAAAACTTTACGCAGCAGCCAAGCGCCGGTCCCGCCTTCGCGCAGATGACCTACCAATTGTTCGACGAGGTCGCGGCCAATACCGCCCGCCATCCGGAGCTAAGGCGTACTAACCTGCCCCTTTTGCTCATCTGGGGGAACACCGACACCTATCTTCATATCAGCGTCGCCGAGCACCTCAAATCCCAGGCCAGGAACGCCATCGTTCACTCGCTTGACGCGGGGCACTGGCCGCAGATCGACGAGCCTGCCGAGATCGCTCGCATCATGCTTGCGACCCAATGGTCGTGAGGGTTTGCGCGATGATAATCAACTGCACCGCCTTCTTCGCTGAGCCCGCTTTCGCCGAGAGCGACTCCTCGGTGAAAGCCTTCAAGACGACGAGGCGGTGATCCTCGGTTCGCCAAGCTGAGGCAGGCTAATGTTCTGACCGGTCAAGGCCAGTCGATCACCGAGGCGGTGAAGACGATCGGGGTGACGGAGACGATGCATTTTCGCTGGCGGGCGGAGTACGGCGGCATGAAGAGCGATCAGGTCATGCGGCTGAAGCTGAAGCAGTCTCGATCGTCCAAATGTCCCGATCGCGTGATGACCCCGCGGGCGTGACGACGTTCAATGGCAGGGTCGAGCCAAACTTCGCTGTGAGCTAGGCGAGCTAGTACGCCTAAGCACTCGAACCAGATTCGCGGAGGAGAAAGATAATGCCGATTTCAGTTGAAAAATTCGGAAAACAGAAGTTCGCGGAAGTGAACGGCAAACGGATGGCCTACATCGATGAGGGTGCCGGTAGCGCCATCGTCTTCCAGCATGGGAACCCGATCGGATGGGAAAGGGATAGCTATGGTCACCACGATTAAGATTAACGGTGTCGAACAGACAGTCGATGTTGACAACGACACCCCTCTGCTGTGGGTGTTGCGAGACGTCCTTGGTATGACAGGAACGAAATTCGGCTGCGGAATGGCGCTTTGTGGTGCCTGCACCGTGCATCTCGATGGCGTCGCCGTCCGCTCCTGCGTCACCTCCGTCGACAGCATCGGCACTTCCAATATCACTACGATCGAAGCGATCGGCGTGACAAGGGAAGGTGCTAAAATCCAGAAGGCCTGGTTGGACAAGTAAGTGGTTCAATGCGGCTATTGCCAATCGGGCCAGATCATGTCCGCCACGGCGCTCCTATCGAGCAATCCGCACCCCACGGATTCCGATATCGACGATGCAATGTCCGGCAATATCTGCCGCTGTGGGACCTATGTACGAATCCGCGAAGCAATCAAGCTGGCCGCGCAATCCCACGCACAAGGGGGCTGACCATGATCATCGATCGTCACGCTTCCCTGGCCGCGTCGTCTCGATCGCCGTCGCCGGAGGGTCTCTCCCGGCGCAGCTTTGTGCGGGCCGGGGCGATCGCGGGCGGAGGCCTGATGCTTAGCTTGAGCGTTCCGTTTGCGAACGGCGATACCCAGGCTGCTGGCACCCATACCTTCGCGCCGAACGCCTTCATCCAGGTCGAAGGCGACGGCCGGGTTGTACTAACCATGCCCTATGTCGAGATGGGTCAGGGTACCTATACCGCAATCTCGATGCTGATCGCCGAAGAGCTGGAGGTGGAATTGAGACAGGTGCGCTTAGAACCTGCCCCACCCAATGAAAAGCTCTATGGAAATCCTTTGCTGGGCGGCATCCAGGCGACTGGCAATTCGAACGCGATACGTGCAGCGTGGCAGCCACTTCGCCAAGCCGGTGCGATCGCGAGAACGATGCTCGTGGCGGCGGCGGCAAAGCGCTGGAATGTCGATCCAGCGGCCTGCCGCGCGCAGAAAGGTGCAGTGCTTCACACGACCACGGGAAGAAACCTAAAATACGGCGAACTTGCCGCTGAAGCCTCCCGCATGCCGGTTCCCGAAGGCGTGGCCCTGAAGCGTCCAGAGGACTTCAAGCTCATCGGCACCCCGGCTAAGCGCTTGGACGCGCCGGCGAAGGTCAACGGAACTGCCGTCTACGGCATCGACGCTCGGCCGCCGGGCGTCAAGATCGCGACCCTCGCGCAATCGCCCGTTTTTGGGGGCCGCGTAAGGAACGTGGATGACAAGGCGGCCAAAGCCGTCAAGGGAGTGCGTCAGATCGTGCGGCTTAACGACGCCGTCGCTGTTGTGGCCGACCATATGGGGGCCGCGAAGAAAGGGCTGGCGGCCCTGGTGATCGAGTGGGATGACGGCCCGCATGCCAAGCTCACGACTCAAGCAATCGTGGCTGAACTCGAAAGGGCGACGCTAGGTGCGGGGGCCGTCGCACAGAATATTGGCAATGTCGACACGGCAATGGCGGGCGCCGTCGCCAAGATCGAGGCGACCTACCAAGTGCCCTTCCTGGCGCACGCGACGATGGAGCCGATGAACTGCACGGTTCACGTCCGCAAGGACAGCTGCGAAGTTTGGGTCGGCAACCAGGTCCTCGCGCGCGCCCAGGCGGCTGCAGCGCAGACCGCCGGGCTGCCCGCAAATAAGGTTGTGGTCCACAATCATCTGATCGGCGGCGGATTTGGTAGGCGGCTGGAGATCGATGGCGTCATTCGCGCGGTCCAGATCGCGCAGCATGTCGATGGTCCAGTGAAAGTCGTATGGACCCGCGAGGAAGACATCCAGCACGATATGTATCGTCCGGCCTTCTTCGATCGGATGTCGGCCGGACTCGACGCCAAGGGATTTCCGGTCGCCTGGAATCATCGGTACGCGGGTTCTTCCATTATCGCCCGATGGCTCCCGCCCGGGTTCAATAACGGTCTCGACCCCGACACAACCGAAGGCGCAATCAATCTGGCCTATGGCCTCCCTGACATGCATGTGGAGTATTTGCGGGTGGAGCCTCCCGGCGTCCCGACTGCGTTCTGGCGCAGCGTCGGCCCCTCGCACAACGTCTTTGTCGTCGAAAGCTTCATGGATGAATTGGCGGCTGCGGCGAAGCAGGATCCGGTCGCCTATCGATTGGCGCTGCTCGACAAGACGCCTCGCGCTAAAGCAGTTCTTGAGCTTGCTGCGCAAAAGGCTGGATGGGGACAGCCGTTACCCAAGGGAGCAGGGCGGGGCGTATCCGTCCAATCCGCCTTCGCTTCTTTCATGGCGCATGTCGCCGAGGTCGAGGTGTCGAAGAATGGCACAGTTCGAGTCCGACGCGTCGTTTGCGCGGTCGATTGCGGTTCGGTAGTGAACCCGGACACTGTCCGAGCACAGGTTCAGGGTGCGGTCATGTTCGGCATCTCCGCGGCGCTGTATGGCGAGATCACCCTCAAGGACGGCCGTGTCGAACAAACTAACTTCGATTCTTACCAAGTCCTGCGCATGAATGAAGCGCCAGCCGTTGAAGTGCACATCGTCCAAAACCGGCAACCTCCAGGAGGCATGGGTGAGCCAGGGACATCCGCCATCATGCCAGCGGTCGCTAACGCAATCTTTGCTGCTACCGGAAGGCGCGTACGGAAGCTGCCGGTCGATCCGGAAACTCTTAAGCATGCGTGAGTCGCCAGCCTTGGTCAGCGCTCATGTCCAGGGTGTAAATCAGCGCCACGAATTGACCCCTCAGAATTGAGCGCTGACCGGCAATTCTTTGTCCGCGCCTAGGGTAGCGCCTCCGCAAGCAAGCGCAATTTCAAAAATCGCTGGGTTTACAAATTCAGGAGCAAATCATGACGTTCGCAGCTAAATGGCTTAAGGGGAAGACGAAGGGAGGGGGCCGTTTCGTGACCTTAACGGCCGTTGCACTGATTGGATGCCTTGCGATTACAGGCTGCTCGACTTCAAATTCATCCGCGGCCCCCGAGCCAGCCGTCAACGTTGATCAGTCGTATTTCTATTTGAATCATGCTCCATAGAGAGCGGTAATCGTTGTTCGGTAAAGGTCATTGAATGCTCCCGATTTGGGCGTCCTCAGACGGGACAGCGAAGAGTCAATTCTCGGTGGATTCGTGTCCCCGATTTGAACTAACCCACCCATGGCAAAATTGACGATTTGCCATCTCAAGGCGCCTTCCCGATGAATTGCACGTACACGTGCATCGGGTTCATTATCGGAATTTCAACCAATCGCGGAATGACGTGCGGATTCGTTCAAACAGGCCTCCGCGTCAGAATTGATGGGGGAGCCATTCGGCCTCGTGCCGCGGATTTTTCCGCCTGCCTGTACCAGGACAAATAGAACGCGAAGCCGATCATAATCGCGATGCCTGCAAGACTGACCGCTATCTGCGCAATCACCGTGCTGCTGATCTCAACCAGAAAAAGATGACCGGTGAAGGAGAGAAAAATTCCAACGCAGAATACTTCGAGCGGCGCCTGACCGCTTCGAACCAGGGGCAAGGCGATGCGCGATCGGAGAAATTGCCGATCCTCGGGCACTGCCAATACCACCAGGTAGGCCAGGGCCAGGAAATGGAACAGCCGCAACGGATCTAGATTGGTCTTGTTGATCGGATAGATCAGTGGGAACAACCATTTAGGCAGCAGGCTTTCGAGTAGGGGAAACTGCCATGTCATTACGATGAACAGCGCCGCCACAAGATAGAGGATCGAGAGCACTGCGACCGGCCATTTGAGTCGCTCAAGCCAGATCATTCGGAGAGTCCCCGTCGCCATTAATGCGCCGATCACGAATATCAATTGCCACGTCAGCGGATTGAAGACCCAGACACCCGAGGGCCAAGCGGCAAAATTCCAATTCCCGAGATTTGCCGCCGCGTAGATAGCTATCGAAATTCCCAGAACCAGGCGTGGACGCCTGCGCAATCCGAGCAGGATCAGTGGAAATACCGTCAGCAACACGATATAGAGGGGCAGAATATCCATGTTCGCGGGGCGAAATTTAAGCAGCATTGCCTGGAATAGCGTTGTCAGCGGCGCATCGAAGAACGTGATAATCCCCATTTCACTGTTGAAAGACGGGTTCTTGAACTTACTCGCCGTATAGGCGATCTGCACCGTGTAGGCCATGAATAGCAGCATCTGCGCGACGTAGAGCTGCCAGGACCGCTTCCAGATGCGGGCTGCGGTGAAGAAAAATCCATCGCTTTCCATTCGCCTCCTATAGGCGAGAACCGCGGAATAGCCAGACATGAAGACGAAGGCTTCGGCTGCATCGGAAAAGCCGAAATTCCGAATTGTCAGCCAATTCATGACATTGGAGGGGATATGATCGAGAAAGATGAAGATGAGGGCCAAGCCCCGGAAAAAATCGAGGCGGAGGTCTCTTTGTCCACTGGATACGGCGGGCGTCTGACCGAAATGCGACGAAATTTGATTCATCGCGACAAATCAACTGCGCACGATCGCCTTCGTCCGATCCAAAATTCAACCAAGGCCACCGAAGGCGACTGATTTCTCCCAAGTCTTGAAATCGGACGACTTAACATTGACGCCTTCGACTCTTTATTATTTCATTCGCGCGGCACATGGGGTGCGGCCGAGCAACCCCCTGGCGAAGAACTTAAGCATATTATTATCCTCCCAAATTAATTGCAATTAATTGACCGGCATCAAAAGAGTACGCGGCTCAACGCTCGAGTGAAGTGTCGCATCCTTAACCAATGCCGCAAAAGGAGCCCCGGCACAAAGCCGGGGCCTCAAGTTCGGGGATAAACCGCAAGTAGCAGGGCGTTACTCCTGCCCTCCCTGCGGCCGGGAGCTCGGTGGCCTATTGCATGCTCGCAACGAACAGGAATCCGTCGCCGATTCCTTATAAAGCGACCAAGTGGTGGCGATCGCGCAGGCGGCCGAGTTCAGACTACGCGGCGCTACCAGAGCAGATCGCCCAATGCGAATAACCCCCAAAAAGCCATGACTTCGTCCCAGAGAGTAAGACGCTTCTGGTGGAACAGTTCATGACGAAACACCGCGTGAGCCGCAGCAAAAACGCCCGCATATAGGAGAATTGTCTTGAACATTCCGGCGTGGTGCGACAAGGAGGACATCACCGCACCGATCCAGATCGTCAGGAAGAAATTCAGCAAAACGTCCTGACTGCATTTTGGCCACCTGTTCACATTGCCTCACAAACCATCGTGAACAAAGGGAATGATCCTCAATCGGACCCGGGTTCCGCCGCGACCGTCCACCCGACTTTGCTCAGCTCGCACTACGAGAGGTCAAGTCCCCCGAGACCATCAGGACTTAGCCTTCTAATGCGAGATCCAACGGCCTAACCATTCGAGGCACGTTTGATTTAGGCTCATAACAGGCCACAAACCGAAATTAAAAATCCATATGTATCTGGGGACATTCTTATAAAATTTCCCTAGCCTCTTATCAATTACTCCCTTTTTATTATTTATTATTTTCAAGTGTTAGCCGTGCTCGTTGCCGCCCGATGAACAGTATATGCATGGCTTTGTCCACGAAGCAGGGGCTCCTTCCATAGGCTTCTTCCAGCTTCGCGAGCTCGTCTACCAGCTCCGGGTTAACGAGAAGAGAGTCCGTATTCCACCGATGGTCCGGAGCAAATCGACTATGGAAGACATCGAGGCCATACAAATCCTCGACTTCGAAATATTGACCGAGAGAGTCGTTGAGTTCTTGGGCGCTAAAAAGGTGGAAACTTAGCGTGAGCCGAGATCCGTTGCGCATTTCGATCTCGCATCTGTCCAATTTGTGATCGAATTTGAAGTCGCGCGCCTTTTCGATCGAATCGACAAAGATTGTCGGCGTACTTCCGACTGCTCGTACGGTGGTGATAAACCAACCTTTGGTCACACGGGCCATCTCCGCCGCGACCTTCGGCAAGCTCACGATCGGCAGATGGCTGAGCACGCTATAAAGACAAAGAGCGACGTCGACCGATGAATCCGCCTCGGGCAGAGTCCGGGCGAGGTCGGCCACATCAAACGTTAGTGTAATGCCCGGCAATCCGGCGAGATCATGCGCCCTGGCGCGGGCCGTCAGGATTTGTGTCTGCGCGATGTCGAAGCCGCGCGCGGTAATAGACGGGAAGCCGAGTTGGCGCGCGTGCGTGACAATGCGTCGCAGCCAAGTACCCGGCCCGCACCCGGCATCGAGGACGTTCAGAGATGAAGCCCCGGTCGCTCGCAGGTCGGACAATTTCTTTTGGAGGATCGCCCATACCCGACCATCCGCATAGGCGTGCAGCCCCTCGAATGAGAATAGCCGCTGAGCATCGCCATCCGCATAGGTAATATAATCTTCGCCGGCACGATTATAGGCGGCGGCAATTTTTTCGCTGGCCAGATAGGAGATCGACGCATCCGAACTTCTGCGCTTTTCGGATATATGCATGAGGGGAACCTGCTTTGATGAAGCCATAGTGCGAACGTGTCGGTTGCTGAATGCAGCCGACGACGAAGCTGCATTGCTTCGGTGAACTTTAAGCTTAGGTTGGGGAAGGGTCGGCGATGGCGGGCTCAGGGAGCCGCGGCGCCATGCAACGGTATGAAGGAGACGGCCGGAGCAACCGCGGTCGATCGGACCGAAGACGGTTTCTGTGCGGTTACGATACAGCGATATCCTACCTTGTAATATGAAGTTTGGCTGAGTCCTTTGTCGCGCAGCCTGCAGAGGAGGCGTCGAAGCTGGACTAAATCGGCTTGGCCCATAAGTTCGATGGCGACCAGCCGAGGGCTGCCAAGCCCTCGAGTCAGCTGCGTGACTTCCGCATCAATATCTGAGACGCAGGTGAACCAGACCACGTCCACCGGCTCATGCGGGTGGCAGGGCTGCCCAGCATACAAACCCGTGGCCGCGGCTGTGCCGTGGCGCGCAAGGCCATCGAGGTAGCCAAGGATATCGTAGCCGAATACGAGAACCCGGTCGCTCGCCCGGACACCGGATGCAGCGATCAAATGATCGGACGGAGATGCTGGCGGTTGATCAGAATCTCCGACGCTTGATGCCCAATAAGACCCAGAGACCATTACGGGGTGGTGCCGCACGGATGATGTTGACACGAGAGATCACCAACACAATTGAATATGACTATATGTTATTGTGTGAGGCCGTAAAATATCCACACGAGTTTGCTGAAAGTATCATTAAGATAAAATATAAATCTAACAGTGGTACATATCTCGACATATACCTTTATTAACCTTGTGGCCTGACGTTTCGCCTGATCCACCTGCGCCATGACGTGTCGAACAAATCGCGATCGCTTTCACACGCACGATCGGGCGAGTTACGCCGGTTTACCCATGCGGCAAGCTGCAGCAACACCCGGTTGCGTGCCAGCTCCATGTGCCCAGAACCCAATGTCCAGGAGGCACCACCTTCATGAATTTCATTCCGAATCCCATCACCGGGTCGAATCTCTGGAACATGATGCAACGCCTAATCGGGACCATCTCGCCGCCCGTAATGAGATAGATTGGCCACTGAATCGCGGTTTCTCCGCGCCCAAACCTGAGGTAGTTCCCGTATGGCAAAAACCACTATCGGAATCGGACATCGATTTCGAGATATTCAAATGGGCCAATTCGGAAATGCACGTTCCGAATGGATCGTCCGCGCGCTGTACACCGGGCGCGACAACATCGAATATGCGAATCTAATTCTGGCGTCCGACGCGACGGAGCAAAAGACGCTCGCTCTGTCGATCCTCCGCGATCCGAAGCGATTCCTATCCTATCCGGAATAGTCGACGCTTTGTTAGTGCGCCGCCTGCCGCAAATTTCTGCCAGGCGAATAATACTATCATCCCGATGATGCCGTTAATCGGGCGAATGTGTCGCCGGCGTTGGGTCTTCGATAGCGTGCCGAACGCCCATCCTTAGCTAACGGCCGACGGGAGGCCGGCCGAGGGACTCAAGCAACGGCCTCATCGCATTGAGCTCCGCGCCGAACCCGCTCCAATCCCCTTCCTTCAAGCGCTCGATGGCGCGGTCATAATGGGCCAGAGCTTCGCGGGCGCCGGAATACTCCGTGCTGACTGTTGGCGGACCTCCTGCGGCAGAGGGCAGAGTCGCCATCGGAGCGGTCTCCTTGAACAGCGCCGCCAATGCCGCGCCCAGCGTCTCCTCCATCACCACGCGGTCGCCATAGGCGGCAATCACCCGTTTCAGCTCGGGCATTTGGCCTGTTTCTGCGCGCAAATAGAGCGGCGAGACGTAGAGGATGGAATTCTCGATCGGCACCACGAGGATGGGGCCACGGATCACCCGAGAGCCCATCTGATTCCACAACGAGATTTGCTGGGAGATTTCGGTGTTCTGCTGAAGGCGCGCCTCGATCTGACTCGGCCCGTAGACCAGCTTCTCTTTGGGGAATTCATAGACGACGAGCTTGCCATAGTCAGGTGGATCGCAACGCGCCGCCAGCCAGGCGATCATGTTCTGCCGCTGGCTCGGCACCATCGGTAGCATCAGGACGTATTCGGGGTTCTGTTGGTCGGGAAGCCGCATGATCATGTAGTACGGAGCCATCGGCGCCCCTATGTTGCCGCGGCCGCCGTCGATGACACCAGGTTCGCTCGGGAACTGCCAGAGATCCTCTTGGTTGTAGAACACTTCGGGAGAGTTCATATGATAGGTACGGTAAAGTTGTGCCTGTACGAGGAAGAGATCCTCGGGGTAGCGAATGTGACGCTGCAGGTCAGTCGGCATGAAAGACAGCGGCTTGAATAAATCAGGGAAGATCCGTTCGTAGGTCCGGATGATCGGGTCGTCCGGATCGCTGACGTAGAACGCCATCGATCCGTTATAGGCGTCAATCGCGATTTTGACCGAGTTGCGGATATAGTTTGCCTCACCGGAAGCGATCGG
>Ga0206992_1112_pt1 | contig 17115 bp, 12 predicted proteins | sample Alteio_BWMinCont_6_FD_153267 | JGI IMG/M metagenome (GOLD analysis project Ga0206992, IMG submission 153267) | Enriched cells from forest soil in Barre Woods Harvard Forest LTER site, Petersham, Massachusetts, United States -... | ecosystem: Environmental > Terrestrial > Soil > Temperate forest >... | reverse complement strand
TGTATCATCAAATTCTTTAAACAATCCAACCTTTGTTGAATATAATTCAATCAATTTTTTTGCACGATCAATATCTTTTTCAGGAATATCTTCCATGGTTACGGGATGCTTGTAATCATTTTTTGAAACCATATCATAAATCGTAAAAATAGTGAAACATCTAATTTTATTTTTAGAATCTCTGTAGGAAAAAAGGTAATATTTATTAATTGATGCAGGTATTTTTTCATTTTTCTCGTTCCGGGTCCAAATTTGTTCGAATGTTACCGGATCGTTTTCGTCTTCCGATAATGTGATGTCTGCAAATACGGGACCAATTAGTTCGCTAAGTATGTCGCAATATTCATCATCATTCACTAATATCAGGAGTTTAATTTCTAATTCATCTTCGTTTTCTTTTTGTAAATTTTCAATCGTGCTTACTTTTTGTTCTCTGAAAACAGTTAATTTTTTGTTAGATGAATCATCTTTTTTGGTATCTGTTTTTGCGGAAACAGTTTTTGTTTGTTCGGCCAATGATATTTTTTTGATAATATTATTAGTACCCGAACATTCCACTTTGTTGTCCATCATTTTTTCGTCCATATCAAATATTTCATCATCTGCTGAAGAAAAATTTATAATATTTTTTTGGACAAGATGGAGCGGACAATATTTTTCTCCATTTTTAGCTTTCATAAGACATCTTAAATGCGGTTCGTCTTTGCTCCTTATTGATTCACATATGCTAAAATTTTTATTTATGGATGATTTTTTTTTGGTTAAATTATTTGCCATTTTTAATTTTTTATCTTCGGAATAAACTTTTTTGATACTTTTATTGGACATTGTATTATAGTACTGGTTTTATTATTAAAATAATTTAATTTAGAACTAAGAAAAATCAATTTTTTTTATTTCAATCAATGCTGAGGCCGAAAATGATTTTCTTATGGAAATATCGCCCCTTCCGTAGTTGAATTTTATACGTGAGTTCATATGCCGTTCTCATACATTGCATTTCATTTTCTTAAGTTAGCGATATTGTGTTCGGATAAATTGTTATGTATGTATAATATACATGAACAATCTGCTTGACGACAATATAAAGAAAATGCATTGTTTGCAAGAATATACACATGATAATTATTTGAAAATTGATAGAAAAAGTTTTTTCTGTGAAATTCAAGATATTCCGAGAATACGTGACAATTTTTTACTATTACCAACTGCGCCATCTACCGTTAATTTCACCGTTGATATGTGGAGAAAATATGATAATTTGGTCAGCTTTTTCCAATTATTGAATCATGATTACCAACAAGAGAATTACTGCAATATAGATGAAACACTTCATGGAATAACTAAAGAATATTCGGAATTAGCGGACAGACACCAAATTGATTTTTTTATGCATTACACAACTAATAGCAAATTATTGATGTACATTACGGCAATCATGTCGCCATTTAAATTGAAATATCTGGGTGTCGGAAAACTTCTTGGTACATCTGATCTAGTATCATATGTTCAGGCGGTCAAAAATGGAATTAAAGTAGTTGACACCATCAACGCACATGCACCAGAAGATGAGCAAGTAAATCAAAAAGAATTGTCGGATTATTTCATTTTTTCGAAGGATATTTTGGACGTGTATGAAGATTGGCATGCTAATTATGGATGGCTTTATGGCAAAAAAAATAAAGGTACGTCCCACTACAAAAAAGAATTTGGCGAATGGATCAATGATTATCAAAATATTGATCATAGTTTATCATATGTCAAAGCATCAGACACTGTTGATACCAACTGGCCAATTGTAAATGAATTCATATTCAGGAATCCGGTGTCCCTAAAATTTTGCTTGAAAATCGTAATATCGAAACGGAATCAAGAGACTAATCCGCTGTTTATGCTATTTAAACTATTATGTCCGAATACAATCATGGATTTAGATACATTTGAATCAAACAGGGGAAGCTATAATTTTCACGGAATAAACAATGAACTTTTGAATTTGAATTATGATCTAATTTATTCATTCATAGAAGAAGGAGGTGATGTCAATAACCTAAATTCCCAAATGCTGAACCAATTTAGAACTAATAATGGCATGAATAAAATATATGCATTTGACCCTCCCAAAATATTCTTAATGTTAACCATGACAGAATTCGACATACCAAAAGGAATAAACGAGTTACAATCGCACCTAATCACTACAATAAATCAAATGGTAACAGGTTATATTCCTGTCTATAAATACATAATATATGACGATCGTGCCATACATTTTAGTAAATTGTTGAAACATTACCATTACAATGGTAAATTTAAAAATCCGTTTGTTGTGCTGATCATTAATAGTGATGTAACAACTTATGATACAGATTTCTTTGACAAAATTTACTATAAATTCGACGTCAAGGTAATGGAAATAAGCGAAGAATCCATGAAAATCTATCTCGAACAAATAGAGAATGGTGCAATCAATATTGCAAATGAGATAATTCAGAAACTCAAATCATATCAGCATGGTAACGGTATTCATTACAGGAAATATATCAAGTACAAAACGAAATATCTAACGCTGCGACGATTGGTGTAAATCAGCTGTCGGGTCCTCGACGCTAATTTGTCATCAAATATACAGTTGTGAACCGGCGTCATCCCCTTCATTAGTTGAATTTTATATATGAATCTCTATGTTTATTTCAACTAATGCGGGCCGTAAATGATCCTCTCATAAAAACATCGCCCCCTTCATTAGTTGAATTTTATATATGAATTCATGCGCTGTCTTCATACGTTAATTTGATATAAATATGAAAATAACGTATGTGGACAGCGCATGAATCTCTCTATTTATTTCAACTAATGCGGGGGCCGCAAATGATCCACGCATGAAAACATCGCCCCCTTCATTAGTTGAATTTTATACATGTATTCATGCGCTGTCTTCATACGTTATCTTCATATTTATATCAAATTAACGTATGAGAACAGCGCATGAATCTCTCTATTTATTTCAACTAATGCGGGGGCCGTAAATGATTCTCTTATGAAAACATCGCCCCCTTCATTAGTTGAATTTTATACATGTATTCATGCGCTGTTCTCATACATTGCATTTGATATAAATATGAATGCAATGTATGAGGACAGCGCATGAATCTCTATGTTTATTTCAACTAATGCGGGGGCCGTAAATGATCCACGCATGGAAATATTGGCCCCTTCATTAGTTGAATTTTATATATGAATCTCTATGTTTATTTCAGCTAATGCGGGACCGAAAATGATTCTCTTATGAAAACATCGTCCCTTCATTAGTTGAATTTTATATATGAATCTCTCTATTTATTTCAACTAATGCAGGGGCCGTAAATGATCCACGCATGGAAATATCGGCCCCTTCATTAGTTGAATTTTATATATGTATTCATGCGCTGTCCTCATACGTTAATTTGATATAAATATGAAGATAACGTATGAGAACAGCGCATGAATCTCTCTATTTATTTCAACTAATGCAGGGGGTGTAAATGATCCACGCATGGAAATATCGGCCCCTTCATTAGTTGAATTTTATACATGTATTCATGCGCTGACTTCATACGTTAATTTGATATAAATATGAAGATAATGTATGAGAACAGCGCATGAATACATGTATAAAAATTCAACTAATGCGGGGCCGCTACTGATCCTCTCATGGAAATATCGCCCCTTCATTAATTGAATTTTATACATGTATTCATGCGCTGTCCTCATACGTTAATTTGATATAAATATGAAGATAACGTATGAGGACAGCGCATGAATCTCTATGTTTATTTCAACTAATGCTGACCGCTACTGATCCTCTCATGGAAATATCGGCCCCTTCATTAGTTGAATTTTATACATGTATTCATGCGCTGTCTTCATACGTTATCTTCATATTTATATCAAATTAACGTATGAGAACAGCGCATGAATCTCTCTATTTATTTCAACTAATGCGGGGGCCGTAAATGATTCTCTTATGAAAACATCGCCCCCTTCATTAGTTGAATTTTATACATGTATTCATGCGCTGTCTTCATACGTTAATTTAATATAAATATGAAGATAACGTATGAGAACAGCGCATGAATCTCTATGTTTATTTCAACTAATGCGGGGGCGCAAATGATCCTCACATGGAAATATCGCCCCCTTCATTAGTTGAATTTTATATATGAATCTCTATGTTTATTTCAGCTAATGTGGGACCGAAAATGATTCTCTTATGAAAACATCGTCCCTTCATTAGTTGAATTTTATATATGAATCTCTCTATTTATTTTCAACTAATGCAGGGGCCGTAAATGATCCACGCATGGAAATATCGGCCCCTTCATTAGTTGAATTTTATACATGTATTCATGCGCTGACTTCATACGTTAATTTGATATAAATATGAAGATAATGTATGAGAACAGCGCATGAATCTCTATGTTTATTTCAACTAATGCGGGGGCCGTAAATGATCCACGCATGGAAATATTGGCCCCTTCCTTAGTTGAATTTTATATATGTGTTCATGCGCTGTATTCATATAAATATGAAGATAACGTATGAGGATAGCGCATGAATTTCTTTATTCATTTTCAACTAATGCAGGGCCGTAACTGATTCTCTCATGGAAATATCGCCCCTTCATTAATTGAATTTTATACATGTATTCATGCGCTGTCCTCATACGTTAATTTGATATAAATATGAAGATAACGTATGAGGACAGCGCATGAATTTCTTTATTCATTTCAACTAATGCGGGGCAGAAAATGATTCTCTTATGAAAACATCGCCCCCTTCATTAGTTGATTTTTATACATGTATTCATGCAGGGGCCGTAACTGATTCTCTCATGAAAACAGCGGAGTTCCTTGTCCCTTGAGCTGGAGAATTGCCTTGCAATTCTCTAAGCTCTACGGGCAGGTTGGGCTGGAGAATTGCTTAGCAATTCTCTAAGCCCTCACCACGGAGCGCGAGCTCTATGCGAGCTTCGCTTTAGCGAAGTGAGCGCGATAGCGCGAACTGATATAAAGAAATAATCATTAAAAAAAAATTGAAATTTTAAATGTATATTTAAAGAAACAAATAGTAGTTTTATTTATTACAGTTATTATAATGGCCAAATCCGGAAAAAAGAGTTCTAAAAAAGCATTACCTGTTTCATCCGATAGCGAAGATGAAAGATTAAATGATAAACCTACAAACGATAAAACTGATAAAACTGATAAAACTGATAAAAAGAATTCTAAAAAAGCATTACCGGTTTCATCAGATAGCGAGGACGAAAGATTGAGTGACAAACCTGTTAACGAAAAGTCTGGAAAATCTGTTGACAAACCAGAAAAATCAAATGATAAGACCAACAAAACAGTTGACAAACCAAACGAGAAATTTAACAGCGATGTGTCCAGCGAAAACCCAAATAAATTTGAAGAGAAAAAAAATCCAATATACAGATTTAAACAAATTGATTTTGATAAAATAGTAATTGATCCATCAAAAAAAGATAGTTTGCAATTTGTATATTTTATGAACTACAATGACCAAAAAGTAAATGCAAAAACAAGAATATATTTGCAAACGGATGACTATATGAAAATTACAACACACGGGATACCAAGACTTTCCGATGAAAAATCAGTAACTAATTATTATTCTGATGACAGTAAAAGAGAATTTATTAAAATACCTCTTGACGATGAACAGGAAGGTTGTGTTAAATTCAGAAAATATTTGATGGAATTGGATAAATGGGCCAGTTCTGAAAAGACAAAAATGATTCTTTTCGGTAAAAAAAATGCTGACAAATACCAATATGTGTCATGTATAAAAACTCCACACCCAATTGAAGATGATAATAACAACAAAAAAGGAAAAAATAAAGACAAAAAAGAATTTCCTATTGTTGATTATGTTAAAGCCAAATTTTCCATGAAAACAACTGACGACAAAAAAAGAGTTAATATGTCCAAACTATACAGAATGCAGGGAAATAAAAAAGTTGAAATAACTGCAATTACTGTCACTGATATTGCCAAGGAAATCACTTTTTTGTCGGATGTTAAATATATATTGTACCATTACAAGATTTGGGCCAATAAAACTTCTGCCGCTCCTGGAGTGCCCCGACAGTACGGCATTGGATTCAAAGTAATTGCATTCCAATATATACCACACATATCAAATTCTCTTAACACCGATGTCGATTTTATGTCTTCGGACGATGATGAAACACCTAAAACAAAAAATGTTTCTAAACCAGTCCAAAAATTAGATGATGACGATGATGAAGTAAATAAAAAAGATAAACTGATGAAGGATAAACAATCACAATCAAAAGATAAACCATCAAAGGAAATGAAGGAAATGAAAAAAAATGAGAGCGATGATGAGGATGATGAAGATGAAGTACCCGAAACAAAACCTTCAAAAAAAGAATCAGTCGACAAAAAACCGAATAAAAAATCTTCAAAATCGGATGACGAAGATGAGGATGATGATGATGTCCCAGTTTCGAAGACTTCGAAAACTTCAAAAAAAGAATCGGCCGATAAAAAACCAAACAAAAAATCTTCAAAATCGGATGACGAAGATGAGGAAGATGATGACGAAGATGATATTCCAGTTTCAAAGGCTTCCAAAACTTCAAAAAAAGAATCCAATAAAAAACCAAATAAAAAAATGGCTTCATCTGATGAAGAAGATGAGGACGAAGAAGAAGAAATTAAACCCAAGAAAAAGTCAAGTACAACCAAAGGAAAATCGTCATCAAAATCAAGATAAATTAATAAATTGATAAATTAATAAGTTGATAATTATTAGTATAATAATTATCAACTTATTTAAAACTACGTTTAAAATAATAAAAAGATATGTATAGCATAATTATAATAAAATGGAAACAAAACAGCCTATAAAAGCTTTAAAAATTTCCGATATTAGTATAAAAGATATTACGATAGGTACAAAAAAAATAAATAATATGGTATCTATTAAATTAAAAGATGGACTGTTACATTTCCAAACGCCCTATGTAGAATCATTTGGAAATCTTAAAAAAACTAACTATCCGAATATCTACCAATTATATACTTTATTTAAGGGGGACAACCAAAATAAAATTAATGAATGGTTTGAATTTTTAGAGAATTTAGAAACCCATATTATAAACCAAATTGTTAATAGTTCTCCCAAATGGTTTACTAAAAACAATATTACAAATAAGTCATTGATCAGGGAACTGGATGGTGAAAAAAATATATTTTTTATAAGATGGGGATTTGATTTGCAGGAAAATATGTTTATAAATGAAAAAAAAGAACCATTTGATCCATCAGCCCTCAAAGAAAAAGATTTAATTAAATTGATAGTCGAGGTTCCAAGCCTGTGGATTAAAGAAAACCAGTGTGGTTTGGCAGCTTTTGTAAAAAAAATTATGGTGAAACCATTTGTTGAAAAAATACCAAACGAATATGTATTCGATGACGAATTCGATGACGAAACGGAATCGGAAGATAACTCGGACGAAGTTGATAAAAATAATATAATTTCTGTACTGGCTACAGAACAAAAAACAAAACCAAAACATAAAACTTCCAAATTTAACCAAATGAACGAAAACTCAGTTATCGAACTGATAGATACAAAAAATAATAAAACAAAACCAAATAATGAACATAAAATCCAAAATCTACAACCTAGTAAACAACAAAATCATCATAATCATCATAAACAACCAGGACCAGGCAACATTAGACCCGTTAGCAAACAAACCATTTTGTCTATGAAACCTAAACAAGAAAATACTATGAAAAAAGGAATAATATTTTCCAATGCATCGGATGATTTGGATAATTTTAGTTCATCAAACAATAAAGAGGACATAGATTTTGAATAATTAATTTATTAATCAAAATCTAGTTTAATTGGTATATTTGATTTTTTGATACCAAAATCGTACACAGACCTTGATAGTTGGTGCCTTCTGTTTCTATTACTAGATGTTGAATCAGATTTGTTGCTGGTAGATGACGTTTTGGATAGTGATTTTGCTGGTGATTTGCATGAACTTATATGTAGACTGGTAATCTTGTCTGATGAACAAATAACTGGATCGTATTCATCATTTAAATTATTTTCTTCAATTAGATTATCACTGTTATCGTTTTCATTATTTGATGCTAATCTTCTTTCTTTATTTAATTTAGACACTTCTTTCATATCTTTTTCTATTTCTTTTAGGTGGCGTTGTACATACACAATTATTTTGTTCCTGATAGCCCACTGGAAAAAATTAAGCTGTCCGATTGACGAATAAAAATTTATATTATTTTCATCTTTGCCTTTGCCGTGGTATGTATATATAATTTTTTTTTTCCTGCAAAATGGATCAAAATATTGTTTAGAATATCCGTTTAATTGCTTTTTATATTCGTTGTTAACATAAAAAAAATCATCTTTGCCGTTAATTTTTATTTTATACACAGTATTATTTTTTTTAGAATAGTTTGCAACAAACCAGTCTAGCACCCTTATTGAAATATTTGATTTTCCATCTATAATTTGTAACATTTCATCAATATATTTTCTGTCTGTCGAAAAAAAATTTTTATTTTTTTCAAGAATATCTTTTTCTTTTGTTGTAAATTTCTCATTGTTAACAGATTTGAAATCTTCAGAACTATTCATATTATAGTATATTTGTGTATCTATGTATATTTATATAATTAAATTTTATATAATTAATGATGTAGTTAAAGAAATTAGGATATTTTTTCTCAATAACATCTCCTGTAAAGATTCTATCTGCTTATCTAAAAATAGGTATGAATTCGTGTTCTGTCGAAACATTTTTCTCTCGGTCTCTCCTTTTCAACTCTTGTTATTGATTCAAAAGATATTATTAAATTATTCTTTGTGGTGATAATATTTTTTCCCATTTGTTGTCATTTTGTTGATAAATCATAACAAAATTTACGCTTGTTGGTCCATCAGTTCCATCCATTAATTTACAAGCTTCTAATGGATCTAATTTATTAATACCAAGTAGATAATATTGATGATATAAACAATATTTGTTAGCATGTGATACAACTATTGAACTTTTTGGTTGTTCGCTAATCATCCTCGCTGTAGATAGTTGCATCTGCCATTCTTTTTTCAAATTAGAATTGTTTACATCATTTTCTGTAAATAGTGGTTTATGAGATTGATCTAAAAAATTGGAATACTTTTTTAATAATTTTGAATAATGTAATTTATTATCCATTAGATCAACTATTTCTTTGGCGTTATTTCTGACAATATATTTAGGAAAAATATCACTCGCTATTTCATCACCGTTAATTTCTGGTAAATAAAATAACAAATAACACAACATTGGTTCAGCCAAGCCATATTCCACTCGTATTTTTAATTTTTTACCTGTTTCGTTTTCAATTGCTTTTAATATTTGAATACTTGTTTGAATACATCTTGTCCAAGGAGAGCTGTATATATAATCAAAATTATCAATATTAATATGTTTTAATAAATTAACACCAGTTTTATATGATTCTTCAAGACCTTTTTCTGTTAATGGTTCGTCGAGATGATTTTGTTTGAATCTTTTTGATTCCTTCCATTTATCTTTTATTTCTTGATTTTTTTGTTGACTTGGACGCTCACCGTGTCTTATGTATACATATTTTTTATTTGAATTGTCTTTTCCTCCACCATGTTGCATTTTCAATTTTAAATATTTGGTTTTATATTTGAAATATTTTTGTTTATGCATTGTAAATATAATAGACACATTAAAATTTTAAAAAATTAGAGACGGTTGTCCCGAAAAACTAGTTATCAAATCGGTTCCATAATGCATCTATCCGTAAATTTTTAATAATAATTGAAAATTTTTCCTTTTAGATTTAAAAATTTGTTAATATACTTAGTATAAACATGGCTGATAAAACTAAAAAAAAATTATTTTCTGATAAATTAAAAACTAAATCAAAATCTAAATCAGGATCTAAATCGGAATCCAAGTCCAAACCTAAATCCAAACCTAAACCTAAATCTAAATCTAAATCTAAACCTAAACTGCTTAAATCATCTAAATCTAGTCACAAAATTGTAAACAATAAAAATATAGAAAGCGAAAAAATTAAAATTATGGAAAAACTCAAAAAAAATTATGTCCAACAAAAAAAATTGATTAATGATCTGAATAAATTAGTGTCTTCGGATATAAATAAAATTAAATTGTCGTATGAACCGCAGTGCAGAATAAATTCTGACAAACAAACCGAATTTAATAAACCAGAAAAAATTCCGGAATCTTTAAGAAAATTGTTAAAAATTAAAGAAGATATGTTACCAAGATCAAAAATAACAGAATTACTGTACCAATATTTTACTAACAACAAAATGTATGATGAGACAAAAAAAAATGTAATAATACCAAATGCTAAAATTAAAAAAATCTTTGGAATAGCAGAAAATGACGTAATAAATTTTTATAATTTACAGGCATGGCTTAAAAAAGTTTATGACAGACCTGAAAATTCATTAAATGCATAACTATTGTACAGACATAATAAATTCGTTAATTTTTTGTATTGTTTCCTTACTACATATTCCATATATGTTGTGGGATTGGAGTCCTTTTTGTTTAAAATAATTTACTATATTTTTTTGGTCGAATGGTGCGAGCCTATGGTTAGAAATATTTTTATCTATATCTTCGTATATAATTAGAAAAAAATCTCTAGTTTTTTTGTAGGTTTCAAGATTTGTAATTATTTTCGGATCAACTAAAGAATAATGTTCTACAAAAGTTTCTAATGAAGGAACATTTTTAAATATATTGTACAATTCGATTGGTAAAATTCTTAATGAATATGTCATATTATAATCAGAACCGAGTAAAATACAAAAATCAACAAACTGTTCATAATTTAATTCTAATTTTTTTAATATTTCCGGAAGCAAAAATTGTAAAACAGCACCATTTTTTGTTATTTGTATGACGTTGCCACACCCTTTTGGCAGCATATCCATGTCGTCCGACTGGCATGCATCAATAACTCCATTTTTGTATAACAGCGCCATTAAATCATCTGCTTCTCTTTTTGCAGTTATATATGGAATTTTTAAAAAATCGAAAAATTTTTTTAAATTTATAATGTCACCATATTCTAGACATGTACTCTTTTCGACAATTTAACCAATTTATTATATTCATCAGATGTATTCGTTAAATCATATAATAAATGGTCCATACTTTCACTTTCATTTAAATTATCGGAAATATCCGTCATTTTATTTTGGACAGAATTAATATGTTTAACTATTTCGTCGAACGATAGATCGGATACATTTTGCATGCTTAAATCATTATTGGAATTTAATAATTCTTCTTCTAATTTATTTCTAATTTTTTTTCTTTTATTTTTCCGCTGCTCAATAATTTTTCTTTTTTGTTCTGGCGCTTTTCCATCGAACACGTATATCGGAACAATTCCAACGGATAGAGATTTAACTATTTGTCTAAAAAATCCAAATTCTATTCTTGAAAATACCCTTTTATACCGGATAGCATACAAATATGTATCTATTCCGATACAATAAGGTCTTACAAAATTTTTGGTTTGCGACAGTGACAGCCTTCTGGTTTCGGATTTCAAAAAATTGCTAACAGAAGAATAATGATAGATTCCAGATGTCTGGCATAGTTGGACTAGAATTTTTCTCAAATTTTTGATTCCCATTTTTCCTCAAAAAATTATTGTTTTGTATCGATTACAATCAATCAATTGGGTTTGTTGGTGCTAACTAGTATATACTGAACGGTAAATCAATAAAAAGTTCAATTTTTTCTGTTAGATTATGGAAAAAATTGAACTTTTTATTTATTAACGATTTACAGCAATTGTTTATGGATAGTACTATGCCAGACATTAACGCATATGAAAAAATAGCTACTGCAATATTAGGAGGATGGTTCGGATTTGTGGCCGGAGTTATAATATTCAAATATATTTCACGTAACGGAACACTATTTTTACAACTGGACAACAGATTCATATATCTTAAATTAAATATTACTTCGGACTATTTAATTTTGTTGTCTTCATTTTTTGGAATATTAATCGGATATAAAATTAAATCGATAATCGTTTAAAATTTTCGCTGAAATAATTATAAAAAATACCATATGAAAATTATAAGAAAACTATAAGAATCGATGTATGGTAATATAGCAAACAAAAATCCGATTATTACACAATTTAATTCCTATATGGTACAGAATCCAAATATAATACCTTTCCGGAATAATGAATTAATTAATAATAATGTGCACGTAATAAATAATTTAAATAATTTGGTACACCAAAATCGTATTGTGCAACAAAGAATGAAAAATGTACAACCGAACGAAAATAAACCATCACAGCTAATTTGTGAAAAAAATGGAAAGAATGAGAGTAATGAAAATATTATTGCAAAAATGTTAAAACCGCAAAAAATAGTTAAAGATAATTCAGATATTCCATCCAACTATCAGGTTCGGAAAAATATTCAGGAAAAGGCAAAAAAAGGAGAAATTAATATTAAAATGACTAATACACCATACAAAAATATAATTAAGGACAGAATCATCACAAAAAATGTAAATGAAATTACTAAAGATGATCTGGTTGTACATAAATCTGTCAAAGAAATTGATGCAAACATAGAAAAATTTGAGAAAGAATTAAATATTAAAGAAAATGAAAAAGAAAAAATTAATGATGAATTAAAAATAGAATTCCATATCGATAATTATGATTCGCATAAAAGAAATTTTAGTTATAAAGAAACATTTATAAGAAATTTAACATTTGAACAGAATACCTATAATGAAACCAAACAAGATTATATAGATTTTTATAGGCAAAAACAAAAAGAAGCAGAAGAAGGCCAAAAATTATGTGACGAAATTTTACATAATTATAATATTGATGACGAAGGTATTATTAGTAAAGATGAATTACCGGCTACAAAAGATAGCATAATTTCAGGTAATTGAATTATTTTGAAATATAGTATTAATAGTTCGCGCTTCCACACTCGCTGCGAAGAAAGTATTAGTGAATTGCAAGTTGATTATTTGTCAAATCATCAACTTGCTGATCGAATTGCGAACTAAGGCATTAATATCTGCATCATTTCATGATAAAAATTATCTCTAATCTATAGATATAAATGAGTCAACATATTAGACGTGTACGCCGTAATCCAGATTCATATATTACAACATCAAATATTCCGGTTGATGACAATATTGAAACTGAAGGATATTTAATAAGGCGCATACCAAAAACAAGATGCTCAACTTCTAATTTGCTACATCCAACTTTGGCACAACGCGTTAAATGTTTGGAGGGAGAAGTTGCCGATATTAATGTAGCATTGGCAGAACATGTTGATGAATTAAACGACCACGAAAATAGATTAAATAAAATAGAAAAAATTATTAAAAGGGACAGAAATGATTGTCTGCCACCGCTTCCGGGAAATTCATTTTATCCGCCATTAAATTCATTAAATGGTTATTCTTACGGATATGGTTCATGTGGCGGACCATACGGACCTGGACCTATACCCTTTGGAGGAATGAATGGAGGACCATGTGGAAGACCTGGTCCTTGTGGAATGCCATATGGAGCATCATACGGACCAGATATTACACCATATGATGATTTAAATTCATGTGAAGACCCATCGCAAGAAAATTTTAGTCCCGATCCTATTGCTGGTCCTGGCCGCGGAGGTCCCGGTTTTGGACCTGGTTGCGGAGGTCCTGGTTTTGGACCTGGCTGCGGAGGTCCTGGTGTTGGCCCTGGTTGCGGAGGTCCTGGTGTTGGCCCTGGTTGCGGAGGTCCTGGTGTTGGACCTGGTTGTGGAGGTCCCGGTTTTGGACCTGGTTGCGGAGGTCCTGGTGTTGGTCCTGGTTGCGGAGGTCCCGGTTTTGGCCCTGATTGTGGAGGTCTCGGTGTTGGTTCCGGTTGCGGAGGTCCTGGTTTTGGTCCTGGTTGCGGAGGTCCCGGTGTTGGTTCCGGTTGTGGAGGTCCCGGTGTTGGACCCGGTTTTGGCCCTGGTTGTGGAGGTCCCGGCGTTGGCCCTGGTTGTGGAGGTCCCGGTTTTGGCCCTGGCGTTGGACCTGGTTGCGGAGGTCCTGGTTTTGGCCCTGGTTGTGGAGGTCCCGGTTTTGGCCCTGGTTGTGGAGGTCCTGGCGTTGGACCTGGTTTTGGTCCCAACAATAATAGATTTAACCAATTTGACCAAGGATCAACAAATTATATGAACAATTCCGACCAAACTAGTGATAATACTTCCGAAAATAATTGTTCATCCGACAGCGATTTATGTAAAAAAAAAAATTTTTGTTGTAAAAAAAAAAAATCATGTGATAATATAAAAATAGGGTGCGGTAACAAAGTTAACCAAGTTAAAGTATGTTGTAATAATGAATGTGCTTGTGGAAGTGACACCGATAGTGATAGTGATAGCGATAGCGATAGCGATAGTGATTGTAGTAGTGAATGTTGTTGTGCGTATGATGACAGGTTTCTCAAAGAATTTTATAATTTTTATAATTTGCGCTACGAAAAACGTCCATTTTCTATTGCAGATGATAAGTGCCATAAAAAAAAATTAAAGAAATATGAATGTTCGAGCACACCATCTGGAAAGATAAATGTAACGTCTTCAGCGGAACATTTATCAAATTCTGTTCAGACAGATTCTTCATCAGATTCTTCTGAATCAATCATTGAAGAATATGGATGTAATATGCATATTAACCCGGATGATATAGATGAATTTGAAAATATAGCTTACGGACATAATCTCCACCAACAATTCAACAGAAATAACAATACAAATATTGGTACAAATTTCCAAAAAGATGGTATTGAAACTGCTACACAAAACAGTACTAGTTCGACATCTGATTCAACATCCAATTCGACATCTGATTCAACATCCGATTCAACAAGTAATTCTTCGGACGAGACCCGATCGGAATCAACAGACAGTCCAACTGCGGGTTCTTCTCCACCTGCAAAACAAAATTTACCAGCACCAGCACCACAACAATTTAGCAATAATTTTGGCACACTTGTTCACGGTCAACGAGTAATATCCGAGCCAGAACATAAGCCGAATATAATTATTTCTCCAAATGGGATAATTGACCAAATGTCCCGACCAGATAATGCTTCAAAAGTTTTATGGGCAGCCAGAATTGCTGGAATAAATTTAAACATTGGAACCAATGTTGCAACAGATTCTGATGGTAATATTGTTGTTGTTGGATATTATTTCTCTTCTGCATCCAATATTATAAACCCTGATCCAACAACGATAGTATATAACTCAGATGGAACTGTTGGAAAAACAATAGCTACATACGGAAAAGAAGATGCATATGTTGTTAAATATTCTTCATCAGGAAATGTAATTTGGGCAGCCAAAATTTCAGGAGCGAATACAGACCAAGCTTTTGGAATAACTGTTGATGCTGACGATAATATTATAATTACCGGAATATATTCATCGAATCCTGTTAATATTTATAATTCAAGAGAAATATTGTCGGCATCATTGGGGTTGCAGGGAACTCTTGCATCATTTGTAATTAAATATGATAAACTCGGAAATGTATTGTGGGCAAATTCTATCGTAACTACCGAAGAAGTTATATATGCATCATCCGTTACATATGATAACATAAATAATATTGTTGTAGCTGGATTTTATAATTCATCAGACGCATCTTTTATCAATTCTGACGGAAATATAGGGGCAACATTGCCGACAAGTTTTGGCAAGGATGATATTTTTGTAGTTAAATATAATTCGTCCGGATTCGTTCAATGGGTTACAAAAATAGGAGATGTTTTACCTCCTTCCTCACAAGGAAATAATGATCACGGACTTGGTATCAGTTTTTCGTCCTTAGATGATACTATTATAGTTACTGGCTTTTGTGGACCCACTCCGGCAATATTTTACAATGCACCGGAAACTGTTCCATCGAATGTAGTACTAACTAATGTACCAACTACATCTGCATTTATTGTTAAATATACCTTATCTGGTTCTGCCGTTTGGGCAACTTGTATTTCTAATGTTGGAAATGTTCAAGGAATTTCGTTAGATGTAGATAATTTAGCAAATATTACCATTACTGGTTTTTATTCTGGAAGTCCGGCAATTATTTATGATGTTCCCAATGGTTCAATACCTTCAGATTTACAACTACAAAATAGCGGAACAGATAATATATTCATCGTAAAATATAATTCATCGGGTACATCTATTTGGGCCACAAGGTTGTCAGGCATTTCTAGCGAACAAAGTTTTGGAATAGTTTCTGATTCCAAAAATAATATTTTTATTACAGGTTACTACAGGTCAAATATATTAACAATTTATAACGCGGATTCTACAACAAATATAGCTCTAGCAAATAGTGGTAACAAAAACAAAAATGAAAATGCATTTATTGTAAAATATAGTCCGGATGGTATTTCTTTGTGGGCTACAAAATTGGAAAATGTATCTTTTGAAAGTGGTTTAGGAATTTCTGTTGATGTTAAGGATAACGTTATTATAACTGGTTCCTATTATTCGTCGCCACTTAATATATATAATTCGGATAATACAGTTGGGGCTAAATTAGTTAGTTCAGGAAATATTGGTGCATTTGTGGCCAAATATATTAGTTTTTCACAAAATTTGTCACTACCACATTCGTCATATCTTTAAATATTTAATTAATTTATAAATTAATTAAATATATTAATCAAATGAGTATTGCAAATCGTCATCCAAAAATTAGAAATATTATTTTGGACAATAAAACTACAAACGCCAAAAATTTTAAAAAATGGACATTCGTTTATTTCGTTCCAGTAATAATAGCATTGCAGCGGGAAGAATATTCTACTACAGAACCTGACGAAAAATATTTTTTTCAGTTTGTTATAGAATCGGTTATACATGAATTTTCAGCTGACCAAATTTATATTTATACCTACAAACATGAAAGTAACCATGCCTGGT
>Ga0206992_1111_pt1 | contig 17328 bp, 12 predicted proteins | sample Alteio_BWMinCont_6_FD_153267 | JGI IMG/M metagenome (GOLD analysis project Ga0206992, IMG submission 153267) | Enriched cells from forest soil in Barre Woods Harvard Forest LTER site, Petersham, Massachusetts, United States -... | ecosystem: Environmental > Terrestrial > Soil > Temperate forest >... | reverse complement strand
ACCATCCGTGAATCCAGTAGAGAGTCCAGTTCCGGGACCATCCGAAAATCCAGTTCAGGAACCAGCCGAGAATCCAGTTCCGGAACCAGCCGAGAATCCAGTTCCAGGACCATCCGAAAATCCAGTAGAGAGTCCAGTTCCGGGACCATCCGAAAATCCAGTTACGGAACCAGTCGAGAATCCAGTTCCGGGACCATCCGGGAATCCGGTAGAGAATCCTGTTGAGAATCCAGTTATAAACCCACCAACAAATTCGGTTACAAGTCCAGCCGAAAATCCAGTTACAAATCCTGTTGAAAACCCAACAGAAAATTTATCTGATAATTCAACTGTTAAACCAGTTGATGTTCTTGTTAATTAAACAATGTGGGTATTATAACCTTTCCAATATGTAAAAAATGAATAATCGTTTGTATAAATAAATTCGGTAACAAAAATTTGTGTTCATTGTGTATGATTGTTGATGATATCAAAAATATTAAGATTATAATATTATTGATATAAATTATTCGGTATAAATGTAACAAATGTCAATATTTCATATAGGATTCCAATTTAATACGTTCACAAATATATATATATTAATAAAATATTATATGAACAAAATATAGAATATATATGAAAAGACACAATGCAAATCGTAAAAAATTATGTGAACGCTGCAACATGCCTTACATAAATAATTGTTGTGATTGTAACAATATATGTGAAAATGAACGGAATAATAATTTATGTGCACCACATTGTCAATTTCCCATTATTGTAACTGGTAATCAAGGAAGTCAAGGTGCACGAGGTAATCAAGGAAACATTGGCCCACAAGGAAGCCAAGGTACACAAGGTAACCAAGGAAACATTGGCCCACAAGGAAGCCAAGGTATACAAGGAAACCAAGGTGAACAAGGTAACCAAGGAGAACAAGGTAACCAAGGTTCACAAGGAGAACAAGGTAACCAAGGTTCACAAGGTAACCAAGGTTCACAAGGAAGACAAGGTAACCAAGGATCACAAGGAAGACAAGGTAACCAGGGATCACAGGGAGATATTGGTCCACAGGGAAGTCAAGGATCACAGGGAGATATTGGTCCACAGGGAAGTCAAGGATCACAGGGAGATATTGGTCCACAGGGAAGTCAAGGATCACAAGGAGATATTGGTCCACAGGGAAGTCAAGGATCACAAGGTAACCAAGGATCACAGGGAGATATTGGTCCACAGGGAAATCAAGGATCACAAGGTAACCAGGGATCACAGGGAGATATTGGTCCACAGGGAAATCAAGGATCACAAGGTCAAGGATCACAAGGTAACCAAGGATCACAGGGAAATCAAGGACCACAAGGATCACAAGGAGATATTGGTCCACAGGGAAACATTGGTCCACAGGGAATACCTGGTGGAAGTCAAGGAGCACAGGGTCCACAAGGATCGCAAGGAGGCCAAGGTCCGTTAGGAAATCAAGGAGCACAAGGTCCATTAGGAGATCAAGGAGTACAAGGATCGCAAGGTAACCAAGGTAGTCAAGGATCACAGGGAAACATTGGTCCGCAAGGAACACAAGGTAGCCAAGGAGGTCAAGGATCGCAGGGTAGCCAAGGTACCCAAGGATCACAGGGAAATATTGGTCCGCAAGGAACACAAGGTAACCAAGGAGGTCAAGGATCGCAGGGTAGCCAAGGTACCCAAGGATCACAGGGAAACATTGGTCCACAAGGGTCACAAGGGTCACAAGGTAGCCAAGGAGGCCAAGGTCCACTTGGAGGCCAAGGACCATTAGGAGGCCAGGGAACAATTGGTCCACAAGGTCCTGCCGGAGGAAGTCAAGGAGCACAAGGAGCACAAGGAGCACAAGGTGGAATCGGTCCACAAGGAACAATTGGTCCACAAGGCTCGCAAGGAGCAATTGGCCCACAAGGAAATCAAGGAACAATTGGTCCACAAGGATCACAGGGAGAAATAGGAACAATTGGTCCACAAGGCTCGCAAGGAGCAATTGGTCCACAAGGAAACCAAGGAACAATTGGTCCACAAGGATCACAGGGAGACATAGGATCGCAAGGACCACAAGGATCACAGGGAGCAATTGGTCCACAAGGAAATCAAGGAACGATTGGTCCACAAGGAAATCAAGGAATAATTGGCCCACAAGGTTCACAAGGAGCAATTGGTCCACAAGGAAATCAAGGAACGATTGGTCCACAAGGCTCACAAGGAACAATTGGCTCACAAGGTTCACAAGGAGCAATTGGTCCACAAGGAAATCAAGGAACGATTGGTCCACAAGGCTCACAAGGAATAATTGGCCCACAAGGCTCACAAGGAGCAATTGGTCCGCAAGGTTCACAAGGATCGATCGGTCCGCAGGGAAGTCAAGGTATCACCGGTTCGCAAGGATCACAGGGATCACGAGGAGCAACCGGTGTAATAAATTTTGCAGATTTTTACGCAATAATGCCAGCAGACAATGCTGCAACTGTTGCTCCAGGAACAGCGGTAAGCTTTCCACAAAATGGACCAACAAATGGAGTAATTGGTCGTTTAACTGCATCCACATTTTCATTACCTAATATTGGTACTTATCAAGTATTATTTCAAGTAAGCGTTGATGAAGCAGGCCAATTAGTTTTGGGACTTAATTCAGGAGGTGGCGTTATTGAACTGCTATATACTGTAGTAGGAAGGGCAACTGGAACTAGCCAAATTGTTGGAATTTGTCTTGTAACAACTGTAGTAATTAATTCAATATTATCGGTTCTTAATCCCGCAGGAAATAGCACGGCATTGACAATAACACCTTTAGCAGGAGGCGCACAATCTGTCTCTGCACATCTGACAATAATGCAAATCGGTTAAAGAATATATATACGTTAATACAGAGAATATATATATATTAATATAAGATATATGGAAGATAGATTTTGTTTTGTAGCTATTGTACGGAATGAATCACATATAATAAAACGTTGTTTAGATAGCATAAGCAATATAGCAACAAGTTATATAATATGTGATACAGGCTCGACAGATGGAACACCTGAAATAATAAAAACCTACATGAAAGAAAAACAGATACCTGGAGAAGTGATACATAAAGAATGGCTTAATTATGGCTATAACAAAAGTTATTTAATGGAACAAGCATATAATAAAAGTAAAGCGAAATATATCATATGGCATGATGCAGACGAAGTATTTTTAACTAATATTAATAATTTAACATCATATCTTACAAAACAAGATGCGGAAGAATTATTTAATTGGTTAGAAAATACACCAGAGTCAATTACATATATTAAAACGATCAATGGAAACAGTCATTATAAAAGATGGAATATTGTTCGCAATAATCAATTATATAAATGGATATCACCCAAACATGAATGGTTGTCAGGTACTATAGATAATACACATAAAAATTATCATAAATTCATATTATTTGCACGGAAAGAAGGCAGTGCGTCAAGAGATATATTACGATGCCAAAAAGATAGCCAATTGTATTTAGATTATATAAGGGATAATGGAGGCCTGGAAAAATGTCCTCGAGAAGTATTTTATTTAGCACAAGAATATGAAGCTTTTAATACTAAAAAAGCCATAAAATACTATAAAATAAAATCCCAATTAACAAATAATTGGATACAAGAAGTATATATAACCTATTTACGTCTAGGTAGATTAACAGAAATCAATAAAAAAAAAATAAAATATTGGAAAAAAGGCATAAAATTGTTACCAGAACGTTTGGAATGTTTCCATGAATTAATAAAACATTTCCTATCAAGTAAAAAATGGGAGAAAGCATTTAAATATGGATGGTTAGCACCAGAAAATAGAGAAATAAATGAAGAAAATCTGTTTATTGAAATAGATGTATATCAATATAAATTTGATTTAGATTTTTCAATGGCCGCCTATTATAGTGATAAATATGAATTAGCAAATAACATTAATCAAAAAAATATAATGAGAAATTCAAATATAGATGAATCATCAATGAAATTATTATTATCAAACCAAAAATTTATAGATCAAAAATTGGCAGAACATAATTTAATTAAATTAAATGGAACAATAGAAAAGCATTCAGAAGTTGGTGATCATTTGAGTTCAGATATTCGGCCAACAATAATAGTTGTAGATAATTTTTACGAAAATCCAAATGAGATGCGAGAAATGGCACTGAAAGACGAATTTAATGTCAAAGGAAATTATCCGGGAGGAAGAACAAGATCATATGCCACATCAGAAATGAAAGCAAGATTTGAAATGATAATTGGAAAGAAAATAACATATTGGCCGGATGGGTACAATGGATCTTTTCAATATACGACATCAGAAAATAAATCATGGATTCATAGAGATTCTACAGATTACAGTGCAGTAATATATTTAACACCAAATTGTCCACCAAATTCAGGAACAGTATTATATCGTCATTTAGAAACTGGAAAACAATATACCAATAATGATTTCGAAGAAAAAATATTAAACAATGATGCGAATAATGAATTAGCATGGGAACAAATAGATGTGGTAGGAAATATTTATAATAGATGTATATTGTTTAATGGTAAATGTTCGCATAAAAGTAATGTTTATTTTGGAACTAATAAATATGATGGACGATTATTTCAAACGTTTTTCTTTAACACGGAATAAAATCAAAAATAATTGATTTAATAAGTTATTTTTGATTTTATTTATTTATAATAGTATATTAGCAATGTATGATTATTCATTTTATCTGGATCCAATTAATTATTTAGAATTTGATGAATACGATTATGAAAACAAATTTAATTTTTCTTGCACAAAAAATGGTCAAGTTCCAAAATTAAAACCTGAACTCCAATTCAAAGAGGATGACCCTAATTTATCAAATGTATGCAAATCATACAACGTTAACGAAATTGTTTTATTGCGCGATGATGATGGTTCTCCAGAAAAATCGTCCTACAAAGATATATGTTTATGTATTAATGTATGCAATATTTTATAAAATTTTAGTTTAGACGCAGCGATATTTTATTACTGGCGAACATTTCAAAATTAGTCTTCCAACTAAACCATTTTGTTCGCCATTTGGTCCCGAAGCAAAGTAAATTAGGCTATCAATTGGAAAAAGACCCCACAAACCTTGGATGACTATATCATTTGGACCAACTGAAGGATTTTTACAATATTCCAACCCACCTAAAAATTTCCCTTCGTGGTCGTAAATATTTATATGGCCATCACCAAAATTTCCTACCAAAATTAGTTCACCTTTTAATTTATGACTTAATTTATGTTGATGGACCAACGCCTCAGGGGCTTTAATAATTGCCCATGGAGAATTGAGTGCACCTCTGCTTATGAATCTCCTTACAAATGTTCCATCAGGACGGAAAATATTTACGAATCCATTTCCGGGTCCTGCCTGGTCGTCGTGGTTATCCGGGGGTTTTTGCAGTGCATAAGTTACATACAACAACCCATTGATATGGTTAATATTGAATGGTGCAAAATTACTTGGCAGGGGATCTTTTATATCCTCATCAACGAATGGAAATGTAAATATTTGTGCAAAATTTTTGTCGAAAACATCTATTTTGTTGTTATGGAAATCAGTTGCATACAAAAAGTCGTCTGCAATTGTTATACCTTTATAAACTGCACCCGTTAGAGACCTGTCGATAACTACCCGACTGTTAAATAAGTTTACTAATGGATTGTATGCACTAATTTTTCCGTCTTCTGTGGCAACCAACCAAACAGCAGGAAATAATAAACCTGCCCCTATTCTAAAACCATTTGTAGTATTGTGGACTATACCAGTTGGAGCCAATGGCTCGCCCCTGACATCATTTACGCTGACAGTAATTGGCAATTTATTTCCATTCAAATCATAGTTGGTCACAGTACCTGTTCCATTATTTGAAACAACCAATTTATTATCAATTATAACTATCCCCCATGAATTAATAAGATTTGGATCATTTGTAATACTAGTTCCTAACAAATTTGTAATTAGATCTTCTACATTAGCACGATATTTTTTATGTTTATGTTTGTGCTCATGATGTTCGTGATGGCACTTGTCATGTTCGTGGTGTTCGTGGCACTTGTCATGTTCATGGTGTTCATGGCACTTGTCATGTTCGTGATGTTCGTGATGTTCGTGGCACTTGTCATGTTCGTGATGTTCGTGATGTTCGTGGCACTTGTCATGTTCGTGATGTTCGTGATGTTCGTGGTGTTCGTGGCACTTGTCATGTTCGTGATGTTCGTGGCACTTGTCATGTTCGTGATGTTCGTGGTGTTCGTGGCACTTGTCATGTTCGTGGTGTTCGTGGCATCTGTCGTCGACATGTTCTTTATGATCTTTTGGTTCATATCTGGAAAAATCAAATTTATCTTTGTGTGCATTATGGTGCACAGATTTGATTATATACTTGTGTTCATGTTTTGATTCACATGATTTTTTGCATTTTTGTAATCTCTTTTCACAACGATTAACATGTTTTTCTGACATTTTTCTAAATTGATTAAACAATTTTTTTTTTAATTCGGGTAGGACTTCCTGCTTATTTTATTACTAATTTCGGATTAGATTATATTAATAATTTAATCCAAAATTAACTTAACAGCATTTGCATTTGCAAGGATTTTTACATTCAACAATATATTTTGTACGCTTAACTTTTACAGGTTTGCATTTAACAACTTTTGTTATGCATGGAAAGCACGGGTTGCATGGATTAATGGTTACCGTATAAAATGTTTCGCATTTAGGTTTGCATGTTTTGTAAACAACCTTTTTTACACAGGGCTTTGGTTCACAACAAACAACTTCTGTTTTGCATGGTTCGCAACAAACAACTTCTGTTTTGCATGGTTCGCAACAAGTAATTTTAGTTTTTTTCCTACATGATTCGCAACAACTCTTTGTCATTTTCTTTTCTAATGATAATAAATATAAATTTTAGATTATTGGGTGAATCTGTCGACCTTTTAATGACAAAAAATAATTTATACTATAAATCATTTATTATTATCAATCAGAATCATTTGAATTCCAGTAATTATTTTTCCATTTTTCCGAATCATTATTGATTATATCTAAAAAATTTTTTGCAAACAATTCTAAAAAATCTTTTAAAAATTTTGGTGAAGATCCGTATGACGAAAGATATTTAATATATTTTGTTTCTCTAAATTCGCAACCAGAAGAATGGTAGTATGTGCTGTTGTATTCTCTGCTATAACAATCCTCAAATTTACCATCATCTTCATCACATTTTATATAATTTCCTTTGATGCTAAGTTTTTTGTCTTTGTAACTTATATTTAGCGTATAAAAATAGGTACCATGATCATATTCTTTATTATTGTGACAAATGCCAACATTATTTTTCAAATTATAAAATATGTAATATCGGGACGATTCTATGTTTCCAATATTATAACAATTCATGAACAATTCTTTAAGTTCTGCATGTTTATTCAATGCAGCCAAATCTGAAAATATGTATACAGTTGTATTTACAAAATAATAAGAATTAAATTTTTCTTTAGTTATGTCAACATATCCTATGCTACCATCATTGCATTTTTTATTTTCTTTAATGGTAACCGTTTTCCCCATGTCACTACCAATATTTTCCATAAAATATTTTACATAATCATCATTTTCTCCATTGTATTCCAATACAATTTTCATAAAATTTTGTTTTTCTTGCTCATTTTTTGTTTCAGAAATCGTGTCGGTTAACACATCAACTAAGCATTGTAGAGTAAAAAAATTATAGTAAGAAGAATCCAGCAACAGATGTGCATGGTCAAGACAAAATCTTCTGAGCCATGCATCACCCTGTCCACATAAATTTGTAATAAAATTAGATCCTACTTCGAGAAGATCTTTGGCACCATCTGATCCGGATACATGTTCCATAATTTCTGGTATCCATTTTCTTTCTAGAATTAGCACCATAATTTCTTCTCGAAGCATTTCTATTCTTTCAATATGTGACGATTTGATAAATGTATCCAAATCCAAATCAACTTTTGAAGAATCTAGTTGGTATTTTTTGAAAATTGGATCCGGGTCGGACCTGAATTGTAGTCCAACTTGTTTATGCAGCTCATCATGGTCAATATATCTTTTTACATTATCCTTAAAAAATTCATCTGGTGATTTGTCCAAAGAAATATTTGTGTCACCAATTCTTTCATTTGTTTCACCAAACCTCATTTGGTAGAGTTGTACCATTAGTTTGTCAACTGGGTCAACAGTTACCGATTCGTCATCAATTTTCCTCCACAGACCTAAATATTTTTCGTACAAAATATTGTCCAAATCTGCGTACCCAATTTTGTCCCTAATTCGCTGGTAATACTTAACATGTTCGTACCAAATATCAATATTTTGGCTTTGGTATGGAGTTACTGGTACAATTCGGTGTATGTGGCTTTTAAGTATAGCATAAAGAATTTTTAGTGGTGGAACCAAAACTTCGCACATTGGCAGACTAATTTTTTTGCATTCCAGTTCGAAGTTACATTTTTTGAACAATAATTCGTTTGATGGCTCTTTTGTTAAATGGAGATCTATTTTTGTGTCGCCAAACCACAACATGTATTTTTCTTTTTTGTCACACTTAAAGGATAGCTGTCCGGCTAATGTTTCGTCAACAACCAAATCAATATCTCTGAACGATGTCACAATGCCATATTCTACCAGTGCACGAGAACCAATCAGTACAGGTAACATTTTATATTTTTAAGCTGGTTTAAATTAGAATTTATATTAGTATTAGTCTTAGAATTAAAAGTTCAATTTTTTATTAATCGCTGTCACTATAATCGCTATCAGATTTTTGCATAATACACGAATTGTCCCACCATTCGCGATTGTTTTTGTTAAAAAAATCTCTTGCAAACAGCTCAAATATTCTCTTCATAAATATTGGTGCTGTTCCATAGGATGACAGGAATTTAGATTCTCTATTTTCGGAAAATTCACATCCATCCGAATGATAAAATACAATTTTAGTTTTGGCTACATAAGCATCCTCAAAATTTTCTTTTGAATGGCACATTATATCCGTATAAAAACCATTAACATAAACTTTTTTATTCACATTATAAATTCCAAATGTAAATATTTGTATGTTATCTTTTTTACGATATATTCCAATATTTTTTTTCAAATTATAAACCATAAATTCCATACCAGATTTTATGTAGCCAATATTGTATCCATCACCAAAATATTCGAACGTTTGTCCCATTTCTCTGTCTGATGTGTCCAGCGTAAATTTGAATTCTTCATATGAAAAATCGTCTGTTAAGTCGTTCAAATAATCATCTGGACCATATACAAATCCATTTATATCTAAATATTCTATAACTATTTCTCCAGTGTCTTTGCCTGCTACTCCAGATTTATGTTTGTCTATCAAATGAATATAATTTTCAAAAAATTTAATATTTCCATTTCCGTATTCGGATATTTGTTTAAAAATATTTTTTTCGCGGATGATTTCGCTTTGGTGGTCATAGTTTGTCAATTTCTGTGCTAAATTTCTCAGTTTATCATAATCATAAATTTCTGTATCTAATTCTAACAAAAGATGCACGTGGTCCAAACAATACCTCCTTAACCAGGCATCTCCTTGGCCGCACAAATTAGTTATAAAATTAGCTCCAACTTCGATGAGTTCTTTTTTTTTGTCGTTTATGTTGTAGTTGGAATATGGAATTTTCATTTCTTTGAAAATTTTAATAATTACAGGAATCCATTTTCTTTCCAAAAGAAGAACCATTATTTCTTCGCGCAACATTTCTATCCGCTCCATATGTGAAGATTTAAGGAATGTATCCAAATCTAGATTCACATTATTCGAATCGGATTGGTATTTTATAAAAATGGGTACAGGATCCGACCTGAAAACTATCCCTATTTGTTTGTGGAGTTCGTCGTGGTCAATAAACCTTTCAACGTTGTCTTTAAAAAAATCGTCCTCAGATTTGTCCAAAGAAATTGGTGTATCGCCAATTCTTTTATTCGTTTCGTCAAACCTTGTTTGGTATATTTTGAGCAAAAAATTTTCTAATGTATCTTCCACACTAATTTCTTTCCATGGTCCCAAATAACTTTCATACAAAATAGAATCTAATTTAGAATATCCAATGTAGTCTCTAACTATTTTATATTTTTTAACATGTTCTAGCCAGATATCTATGTTTTGGTCTTGGAATGGAGTAACAGGAATGATTCTATGGATATGGCTTTTCATGATAACGTAAAGAATTTCCAACGGTGGCAGAAGTGCTGTACACATTGGCAGTTCTATTTTTTGGCATTTGAAAGGAGGTTCTGTGTTTCCAACCAAATTACATTTTGTTAAAATTAAATTACTGGATAAATCATTCACCAAATGCAGGTCTACTTTTGTATTACCAAACCACAACATTTTACCTTTTTTCTTGTCACAAATTAAAGACAAATGTCCTGCTGTTACATCATCTGTTATTAAATCTATATCATTGTACGAATTTACCAATTTGTATTCATATAAAGCATAAGAACCAATTAAAATAGGCAGCATGATAATAATATTTCATTTTTATTTAAAAATGAAGTATTATTATCGTTTTCTTTTTCAATTTTTTATTTTATACAATTTTCAACCTCACAATTTGGACATTCTTTTTGAATATATTCTACCATTTTCAAAAGTTTTTCTTTCGATTCAAATTTATATTTAAAATCCATTGTTGTGTTAATATGTTCGCTCGGAGAAGATACTCCGAAACTTGTACCAGTCGGATGGAAAGTTACATAAGTCGTTGTTTTATTAATTTTGTTGTACGTTATATCTAATATGTAAGGATTCCAAATATAAAAAAATGAATTTCTTGCTAATATTTTGTTTATTTTATATTTGTTAAATGTATTATTACCTATTTTGATATATTTATCCTTCATTTTATAATATCATACTATTGACGAATAAATACTGACATTTTAAATTTCAATTTTTTAACAATAATATTGGCTGTCGGAACCATATCCATCCGAATCGGAACTTGTCCACTCAGTGGAGTTGTATTCATAACCAGTTTTGACTAATTTATCTAAATAGTTTTTTGCAAACATTTCGAATAATTCTCTCATAAATATTGGTGCTGTTCCATAACTTGAAAGAAATTTTCGATAATCTTTATCCGATTCTTCTTCACATCCCGATGATACATAGTAGGCTTCTCTATATTTTTTGATATATTCACTTTTGAAGCTGGTTTTATTTTCTGAAACGTCAATATACGAACCTCTAATATGAAATTTGTTATCTTCATTTGAAAATTTTAAAGTAAAAATTATAATATCACCATTTTGTTGGTTAATACCAACATTATTTTTAATATTAAAAATTGTATATTCATTATGCGATTTTGCATAACCAACATTATATATGTTATAAAAATATTTTCTAAAGTTTTTAGTTATGCTATCATTATCTAAAGGAAGTTTTGACATACAAACCGGTTGTGAAGTCTCGCAATCGATTGTTATATTTGCTAAATAGTAAGTTTTCACATATTTTATTATTTTTTTCCCTAGAAATTTTTGGTCAATAAACGGATCTTCACCTTTGTCCACAATTTGTTGACTGTTTGCAATAATTCTCATGTAAGGTTTGATATAAGGATAATTTTCTTTTTTGTATTTCAATATTTCCGAAAAAATATCTTCTTTTTGGTCAACGATTTCGGACACGAGATCATAGTTGGTTATTTTGAGTGCTATATGTTTTAATTTTTCAAAATCATAAAATTCTGTATCCAATAATAAATTAGCATGGTCCAAACAATATCTTCTCAGCCAGGCATCACCTTGTCCGCACAAATTTGTTATAAAATTGGCTCCAATTTCAACAAGTTCTTTTTTTTTAGTTCCAAAATTACAATCTGTGTATGGAATGTTCATATCTTTATAACATTTAATAATTTCTGGAATCCATTTTCTTTCGAGCAGCAATACCATAATTTCTTCGCAAATCATTGCAAATCTTTCCTCCTTTGATGACCTAATAAATATATGAAAATCTAAATTTACCTTAAACGGGTCGGTTTGGTATTTTTTAAAAATAGGATTTGGGTCTGACCTAAATGCGATACCTACTTCTTCATGGAGCTTATCATGGTCAATAAACCTTTCAACATTATCTTTAAAAAATTCATCTTGTGTTTTGTCCAAAGAAATAGTTGTATCTCCAAATTTTTTATTTGTTTCCTCAAACCTCATTTTATAAAATTCGGTCATAAACTTTTCTAATTGAGATTCAAACAATGCATTCGTGCGGTGGAGTTCGCCTAAATAATGTATATACATCATATTATCCAATTTTTCATAACCAATCCGATTTCTAATCATTTGGTAATGTCTAACATATTTTAACCAAATTTCGATATTTTGGTCTTGGAATGTTGTCAGTGGAAGAATTCTGTGTATATGGCTTTTATATATCGTATAAATGATTTCTAATGGCGGTAATATTGCATCAACCATTGATAATGAAATTTTTTTGCAGTTAAAATGGTCAAATAAATTACATTTTTCTAATAAAGTAATACTAGATGGATCGGTTGCCAAACATAAATCTACTTTTACATCATCGAACCACAATAAATTGCCTTTTTTTATATTGCATGTCATCATGAGTTTATCTGCGACCATTTTGTCCACAACTAGATCAATATCACTAAATGACTTTACAAGACCGTGCTCAAATAATGCATAAGAACCAATTATTACAGGTAACATTTATAATTAATAATTATAAATGTTAACGTTGCATACGGAATATATTTCAATTTTTAATTTATCCTGAAATTAAAAATTGAAATAATAAAATATTAGATATTAATATTAATTAGATATTAATATTAAATGGATTTTCGCTGCACATATTTAGAGCCACCGGTCGATGAAGATGATTACCGATTTATTAAATCATTTAATGCCAACCAAATTTCGAATCCGGATGCTATAAATTTTTTTGATGAGTATGGATTTATTGTCGTCCGAGATGTTTTGACCAGAGAAGAGTGCCAGATGACCATTGATGAAATGTTTTCATATATTGAAAAAAATTATGAAGGCTTTGACAGGAATAATTTGAATACATGGGAAAAATGGCCGGATAGTTCGTACGGAATGCCGAGCAAAAAACCACAGTTTACACCACAAATTCTTAAAAACAGACAAAATCCTAACATATACAATGTATACAGTTCGTTGTTAGGCACACCAAATGTTCTGGTTAACCACGATAGGTGGGCGATTTATCGTCCTACAAAATTAGTTGGCGACAAATATAAAACAAAAGAAAATATTCACCTGGATATTTGTCCAATGAGGTTTGCAGAAAATGATCCATCAATATGGCCAAAAGTGGATAATTTGGCGTACAATGATGTAAGCGATTTTATGATGGAAAATAATCACGTAACAATTAGCGACAGAGGACGCCAGTTGCAATCTATTTTGAATCTGGTTGACAATGAAGAAAATGATGGTGGACTAATTATTGTTCCAGGATTCCACAAACAATTCAGCCAGTGGCTCAGAACTATTAATAAATTAACAAGCGATGAGTGCAAATATAGCATCAATAATAATTCCATAAAACAAAATGCAATTCGAATTACTTGCAGAGCCGGTAGTCTGGTTATCTGGGACCAAAGATGCATACATGGATCCAAACCAAACCATAGCGAACGGATGAGGTGTGTGCAGTTCATGAAAATATTTAGTGCTGAAAAAATGCCGGCCAAACGTTCTAAAGCAAGAAAGAATGCCATCGTCCGCGAACTTAAATCAATTAATTTATTGGAATCTGTAACGGATGTGGGAAAAATTGTTTTTGGACTAAACTAAATTAAATTAATTCAATCGAGATTGAATTAATTTAATAGTTAGTGGCCGGATTCGAACCGGCATAAAAAATCTGGATCTCTTAATCCAAATTCGCTTTACCGTTTAGCTACACCAACAATTTATCGCTGTTTGAATTATACTAAATTCATATATAATATTCTTATAGAGACATTTCTTTATATCACTTAATTTAATTTAATTAAATTGTTGATGATTTGACCATAAACAGGTCATCAATATTTTTGAAAGTAGTATGAAATTTTAGTGATAACTGTGGTTTAATTTCAGTAGCATTCGTTTGCAAACATAGTACAAATTTTGCCTTGTTATTAAAGGTAATTGTAATTTCATTCCCTTCAGAAATTTTCATCCTAAAACTTTCAACATTATCTAATTCAATTCCAAAATCGTACATGACAAAACGATTTTTATAAAGTTTTAGAACAATTCTGTCGCTTTCATCGAACAAATAATTATATAAATTTTCTGAACATTTTCTTTTTTTTGATAAAGTATTCATTACCAAATCACAAAACGGCTCCAAAATAGTTTTATGTTTTTTCTTATCATTCAGTTCCGAATATTTATCTTTTGTTTTAATTTTTTTATATACATTATCATTCAGCTTATTATAATTTGTCGTATATTTTTTACTAATTTTAGTATTCCGTTTGTATTTACAAATTTTCATCAATTTTTTGGGGATTATGTTATTAATATTTACGCCAGCATGGTTAAGTGATATGCGCGCAACATTATTTTTTTTCCATGTTAGTCTGAAATCATGTACAATTTCGTCATCCGGATCTACGTTAAGTTCAAATAATGAAATTTTTTCAAAATATTCTATCAAATTTTGTACTATCTGAATTGAATATTTTGTATAATATATCTTTTCAGATGTTTCCATCTTTGAAAAAATTTTCGATTTCGTTTTCATGTATGCTTTAGTATTGTCGCAAATATCAATACCAATAATTGTATGGAATGTATTTGCTAAATTATATAACAATATTGTATCATCTACAGGCATCAGTTAAATAATCCAATATTTATATCCCAAATTAGTTATACAATTATACATAGATTAATATTTTTTCAATTTTTAATATAAAAATTGAAAAAAATATTAGTAAACAATTCCATTATAAATCAAACCATATACTTAGATACGATATGGAAGACGAAATTGATCGTTTGGTGAAACCATTGATCGGGAAGTCACCATTCGGTGTTGAATTCCAAATTTGTGTCAAATTGACGGAATTGATGAAGGAAGCATTTCTTTTGAGAGAAAAATCTTTCGGAGAAAAATTGGCCGGGATCAAACAACTTGTTCATAAAGCGTTTCCAATCAATCCATTTGAAAAGAAAGAATTTTTTGATATTGTTCAAACGCTTCACCCGTTGAGTGATGCCCTCGACAAAGGTGCTGCTTGTTGCAGATACCATTCAACATTGTTTTTCATTCTTGGATTGGTTTCGAACCTTGGAACAAAACATTTTTTGCACGGCCAAATACAGTACAGAACTGTTTACAATACAGTTGTCGATGGAGAATCGGTGTACAATATCAGCACATTCCAGGAAAGTTTCAAAGATCCATCAAAAAGCTATATCAAAAATATGGAATCCGTTTTCAATACACCACATATCCATTCATCAGATCCCAATGAAGAATTTTTTTGTTATGAAGTCACAAACGGCAATCCTGTTCTTCATATCACAAAAAAATTCCAAGCTCTCATTCCGCAAGAGACAATTGAACGTTATGTTCAATTGAAAAAAAAATTCGGAATTTTTGAATGAATATAGCGCTATTTTAATGACCAGATTTTTATTTTTATATAACATATAAAAACACAAAAACGATGGATACTATCGATGAAAATTTGGATGATGATTGCAATTACAATGAACCGGTTGTTTTATTTAGAAAAACCGGTTGCAAGACTTCGCAAAGATGCAGTCTGGAAGTTAAAGAATTGGCAATGGATACGATTAAAAAAAATTTTTTCGGCACTGTGGATAATCCACTACAAAAAATGTTGAGCGAAATGTATTTCGACAAATTAATGGGAAAATCTGATGAAGAAGTATTCAGTAAATACCAAACTCTTTCGGACACAGAAAAAGATTTATACCGTGAACAATTTAAAAAATACTTATCCGATGTAGGACTTTCTCTATTTTCTTCGCTAAATTTGGAAAACAATAAAGCACAAATAATAGATATTATTGGTAAAAAACATTTTTGTGGACTGGGAAATCCTTTACAAAAAATACTCAGCGAATTGTATCTTGATATATCGGCTGGAAAATCCGACGAAGAAATATCCCAAAAAATGAAAACTATTTCTGAATCTGATAAAATTTTATGCGAGGAACAATTGGATAAGTGGTTAAGCGGATTAACTTCCCCACTTAAAGACGACCTTACCAGAAAGGTGTTAACAGATTTTTTCATTGATAAGATGCAAATAAAAAAATCTTTGTATGAAATATTAAACTTTAAACCGAACAAATCAGATAACCAGTAAATCATTTTCCTTTACCCAATATAAAATTGCAGAACTATTTTTGGCATATGTTCTTCCATACCTGAAATAGTTGTCCGGATCTTTTGTCAAATCAAAATTCATAGCGAAATATGTATGGAATTTTGTAAAAACTTTGTTGGTAAATGTGCTACTGTAGTTAAAAATCTTTTTGAATGTAACATCAATAGACGTTCCGTTGTCTGTTATATTAACCAATGGCCGATCCGTAGATGATGAAATTACATGTATATCCATATCATGCAATGAATAAATAGACTGAATGACGTTGTACGAATAATAAAAGGATGTTTGTGTGCATAGCATCATCAACAGATAGTAAACATTTTCAACACGATCATAGTAATATCCTTTAAATTTTGATAACCACATAAGCAAATATTGAAAATTTGTACATTTAATAGAATTTATTGAAATCTCCATCCTGGGAAAATCTAACATAAGCTGTTTCAATATATTATTTTTGGACTCGTACGTTAAATAGTTTGATTTGTTGATAATATAACTAGAAGCAATTTCGTCAATCACATCATCAATACAAAATACTACACAAAAATTACAGTTTGATGACAGAATTTTTATTCTGTGTTCTTCATTTTCCAGTTCATTTATGCTGTAGACCAACATATCGTCATTAAAATTAATTTGTAATATATTTGAACTAATTTGTAGTCCATTATCCACATCATTTGGTGGACAACATTGTTCATCATTTTTCCTTTTTATACACAATCTGCGGAGGCCTTCAATATAAAAAGAACCAGTAATTGCCTCTTTAAATTTGTACGATTGTCCGATATTGAGTTTGACTATTTGGTATGGATATTTTGAAATTTTACC
>Ga0206992_1110_pt1 | contig 17340 bp, 12 predicted proteins | sample Alteio_BWMinCont_6_FD_153267 | JGI IMG/M metagenome (GOLD analysis project Ga0206992, IMG submission 153267) | Enriched cells from forest soil in Barre Woods Harvard Forest LTER site, Petersham, Massachusetts, United States -... | ecosystem: Environmental > Terrestrial > Soil > Temperate forest >... | reverse complement strand
GCGTATTCGCCAGGCTCAAATTCGAATCGGGCGCACATCGGGTGCAACGCGTGCCTGCGACCGAGGCCAGCGGCCGCGTCCACACTTCGGCGGCGACCGTCGCGGTGTTGCCGGAGGTTGAAGAAATCGAGCTCAAGATCGAGGATAAAGATGTGCGAATCGATGTGTTCCGCGCCCAGGGTGCCGGCGGCCAGCATGTCAACAAGACCGATTCGGCGGTCCGGATGACGCATTTGCCCACCGGGATCGTGGTGCAGTGCCAGGACGAGAAGAGCCAGCACAAAAATCGGGCGCGGGCGATGAAGATCCTGCGCGCGCGGCTCTATGACCGCGAGCGCGGCATTCGCGACGCCGAGCGGGCCGCCGACCGCAAAAGCCAGGTGGGCAGCGGCGATCGGTCCGAGCGTATCCGCACCTACAATTTTCCGCAGGGCAGGGTGACGGACCATCGTATCGACCTTACGCTCTACAAGATTGACAAGGTGTTGTCGGGCGAGGCCTTGGACGAAATCGTGGAGGCATTGATCGCGGCGGATCAGGCGGCCCGATTAGCGCAGCTCTCGTGACCGGTCAAATCAAGTCGGCTCTCGCCCCGGGCCGCGAATGCGCTCGCCCATGCGGGAATCGACTCGGCCCGGCTTGACGCGAGATTATTGCTGGCCCACATCTTGGAGGTCGATCCCGTGAGATTGATTTCAGGCTCCGAGATCGTTCTCGGCGAAGGGCAGGCCGATCGGTTCGAAGCGCTGGTTGCTCGCCGGTTGAATCGCGAGCCGGTGTCGCGCATCGTCGGGTATCGGGAGTTCTGGAGTATGAGCTTCAGGCTCGCTCCGTCGGTGCTCGACCCGAGGCCGGACAGCGAAACCCTGGTAGCGGCCATCCTTGATGCCGTGCCGGACAGGAATTCTCCGCTTCGCGTGCTCGATCTTGGAACCGGGTCGGGGTGTCTGGTGTTGGCCCTTCTGTCCGACCTTCCCGCGGCGCAGGGCGTCGGCGTGGATATCGATCCGGCGGCGCTCGACGTGGCGCGTGATAATGCCCGCTCGCTTGGATTGTCCGAGCGCGTGAAGTTTGTGCACGGCGACTGGGGCGCCGGGCTACGCCCGGGCTTCGATGTGATCGTCTCCAATCCGCCTTATATAGCGGCGGGTGACATTGCCGGACTCGACCCCGAGGTTTCTCGTTGGGATCCCCGCTTGGCATTGAATGGCGGAGATGATGGACTGGACTGCATAAGAGCTCTGGCGCCTCGTATTGTTGAATTGCTGGCGCCCTCGGGAATGGCGGTGATCGAAATCGGTGCGGGCCAGGAACAGTCCGTTGGAAGCGTTTTGGCCGATGCCGGGCTGACCGTCCGGAAAAACCTCCGGGACATCGGCGGATTGGTGCGATGCGTTTTTGCAACAGTTGGGCGCCAATGACACGAATGCCCACCCCGGTTGTAAAAAAGTTGTTGGAATATCGGCGCTTCCCGATTACTTTGATTTTGCGCGCGACGGATAGGTTCGAGGAATAGAGGAGTTGGTCAACTCCGATATCCGACAGGCGTCTCTTCTTCAATTCGCTGGCATGTGAGCCCCAGAAGGCCCATATGAGCGCGGACGGGGGTTATCGAGGGGAGCCCTGGCAACAGGGCTGCGGGCGAATTCTTGCGAATTCTTTTTTATGCAATGAAGGCATTATGAAACCAGGACAGAACGGGAAGCTGCGCACGCGTGGCCGGATGAACAATGGCGGCGGTAAAAGACACTTGCCGCCGCGCAATCAAACCTATGATAGCAATGGTCCCGACATTCGAATTCGGGGTAACGCTCATCAGGTGCTGGAGAAATACCTCACCTTGGCGCGCGATGCCGCATCCCAGGGGGATCGGGTCTCGGCCGAAAATTACTACCAGCACGCCGAGCATTATTTTCGTGTGATCAGCGCGCAGCAGGCGAACAACCAGACCAATCCCAGATTCGGTCAGCAGCGTCCGCTGCCCACGCCGGCCGATGACCATGACCTGCTATCGGGAGAGCAGTTCGGCGAGGAAGGTGATTCCGAAGAAGAGGGCGAAGGCGGCGAAGAAGAAGGTGGCGACGGCGAGTCCACCCCGGCCTTCAACGCGTAACCGTTTCGATCCGGGTTCACGACCGAGCCCATGCTTCACGGCTGGGATAATTTCTACCTGATGATGGGCTCCGCGGCGGCGGCCCTGATCGGCCTGTTGTTCGTTGTCATGACGCTCACCTCCGGGTTCGAGCGGTCGCAAGCCTTGCGCGGCGCCAGCCTCTACATGACGCCGACGGCGCTTCACTTCGGGGTGGTGCTTTCGACGAGCGCCGTGACCCTGGCGCCCGGGCTGCCGCTTTCAGTGATCGTGGTCCTCCTCGGTGTCATCGCCCTCGCAGGGCTCGGCTATTCCGTACGATCCTGCATCGGCATCGCCAATCCAAGGCAAGGCGCGGAACCGCCCCATTGGTCGGATTTCTGGACCTACGGCGCCAGCCCGGCCGCGATCTATGTCGGCCTCTGCGTCGCAATCGTGGCGCTGTGGGTCCGCGCGGAATGGGGACCCTACGCCATTGCCGGCTTGCTGCTGGTACTCCTCCTCGTCGGCATCCGCAACGCATGGGATCTCATCACCTGGATCGCGCCGAAACGGCCGGATTCGAGCGCGTAAGAAGAGCAACGGCACATATTTGGGATCCATAGGACCGGCAACTCCCATTGTGCCGCGCAAAGAAAGCGGTGCGGGGCACGCATCCGGCATTGCTCCAGATCAATTGCAGGAGACGATTTTCGGTCCATATAAAACGACATGGAGCCGCGGCCGCCTCGTTTGGGGCCGTGTGCCATCGAGTCGCTTGGGAAGGACCGGACCATGGATTTCGAAAAGTATACTGAACGCTCGAAAGGGTTCGTTCAGGCAGCGCAGGGGCTTGCCCTCAGAAGCAACCACCAGCGCCTGACGCCCGAACATCTTTTGAAGGTGCTGCTGGACGACAAGGAGGGCTTGGCGTCCAATCTGATACGCGCGGCCGGGGGCGACCCCAATCGGGCGCTGGTAGCGGTCGGCGCGGAACTCGACAAGCTGCCCAAGGTGGAGGGCTCCGGCGCCGGTCAGGTCTATCCCGATCCGGCCCTGCTCCGCTTGTTCGAGCAGGTTGAGAAGATGGCCGAGAAGGCGGGCGATTCCTTCGTGACCGCCGAACGCCTGTTGCTTGCATTGACGCTGGCTTCGGGAACCCCCTCGGCGAAGGCTTTGGCGGCGGCAGGGATCAATGCCCAGAATTTGAACGCCGCCATCGAGGAAATCCGCAAGGGCCGCAAGGCGCACAGCGCCTCGTCGGAGGAGGGGTATGACGCGCTGGCCAAATATGCCCGCGACCTCACGGCCGCGGCGCGGGACGGCAAGCTTGACCCGGTGATCGGACGCGACGAGGAGATCCGCCGCACGATCCAGGTCTTGTCGCGCCGCACAAAGAACAATCCCGTTCTGATCGGCGAGCCGGGCGTGGGAAAGACCGCCATCGTCGAAGGTCTGGCCTTGCGCATCATCAATGGGGATGTCCCCGAATCGCTGAAGAACAAGCGCTTGCTGGCGCTCGATCTCGGCGCGATGGTGGCTGGCGCGAAATACCGGGGCGAGTTCGAGGAGAGGTTGAAATCCGTTTTGGCCGAGATGACCGCCGCCGCCGGAGAGGTGGTGCTGTTCATTGACGAGCTGCACACTTTGATCGGCGCCGGGGCGGCCGAAGGATCGATGGATGCATCCAATCTGCTAAAGCCGGCCTTGGCGCGGGGCGAATTGCATTGCGTCGGCGCTACCACGCTCGACGAATATCGCAAGCATATCGAAAAGGACGCGGCACTGGCCCGGCGTTTTCAGCCGGTCTTCGTCTCTGAACCATCGGTCGAGGACACGATCTCGATTCTACGCGGCATCAAGGAAAAGTACGAGCTGCATCACGGCGTCAGGATCGCCGATGCGGCTCTGGTTGCCGCGGCGACCCTGTCAAACCGCTACATCACCGACCGCTTCCTGCCGGACAAGGCCATCGATCTGATGGACGAGGCCGCCAGCCGCTTGCGGATGGAAGTCGATTCCAAGCCCGAGGCGTTGGACGAGCTCGATCGCCGCGTGGTCCAGCTGAAGATCGAGCGTGAGGCGCTGAAGAAGGAAAGCGATCCGGCTTCGAAGGACCGGCTCTCCAAGCTCGAGAAGGAACTGGCTGATATCGAATCCCAATCGACCGATCTGACGGCGCGTTGGCGCGCCGAAAAGGAGGGACTTGCCGCCGCGACCAAGGTCAAGGAGCAGCTCGATCAGGCCAGAAGCGAGCTCGAGACCGCGAAACGGGCGGCCAATTGGGCGCGCGCGGGCGAACTGGAATACGGCGTGATCCCGGATCTGGAGCGCAAGCTGAAGGCCAGCGAGGCGGCGGACGACGACAAGAGCGGCGCCATGGTCAAGGAAGTGGTGACGGCCGAGTCCATCGCCGGCGTGGTGTCGCGCTGGACCGGCGTGCCCGTCGACAAGATGCTGGAGGGCGAGCGTGCGAAATTGCTCACCATGGAAGACGCTTTGAAGCGACGGGTGGTCGGCCAGGATGAGGCGGTGGCGGCGGTGTCGGCCGCGGTGAGGCGCGCGCGTGCCGGGCTGCAGGACCCGCACAGGCCGATCGGCAGCTTCCTGTTCCTGGGACCCACGGGCGTCGGCAAGACGGAACTGACCAAGGCCCTGGCCGGCTTCCTGTTTGACGATGATTCGGCCCTCATTCGGATCGACATGTCGGAATATATGGAAAAGCATGCGGTGGCGCGTCTCATCGGAGCGCCTCCCGGCTATGTCGGCTACGAGGAGGGCGGGTCGCTGACCGAAGCGGTGCGGCGAAGGCCCTATCAGGTGGTGCTGTTCGACGAGGTCGAGAAGGCCCATCCCGATGTGTTCAACGTCCTGCTTCAGGTGCTGGACGACGGACGGCTGACCGATGGACAGGGCCGGACGGTCGATTTCCGCAATACGGTGATCGTGCTCACCTCCAATCTGGGGGCCGACATTTTGGCCAATCAGCCGGAAGGCGAGGATTCGGTTCGGGCGCAGAACCAGGTGATGGAGGTGGTCCGCCGGCATTTCCGGCCAGAATTCCTGAACCGCCTGGATGAGATACTGCTGTTCCACCGACTGAGCCGTGCGCAGATGGCCGATATCGTCGCCATCCAGCTCGATCACCTGAAGGCTTTGCTGGCGGATCGGAAGATCACCCTCGAGATGAGCGAAGGCGCGCGGGCATGGCTGGCGGAGGCCGGCTACGACCCTGTCTATGGCGCAAGGCCGCTGAAGCGCGTCATCCAGCGCACGCTGCAGAACTCGCTGGCCTCGTCATTGCTGGAAGGGCGGATCAAGGATGGCGAGACCGTCAAGGTCGATGTCGACGGCAATGGCCTAGTGATCGAAGGTGCCGGTGCGCCCGCAGCCGAGGCGGCGGAATAGGGCGCTTGCGCTTGTCGTGATCGGGGCCCGGGATTCGAGTTGGCCGGCACCGGCGATTCCGGGCCACGACCCTGATAGTGTTTGAAATTGTTCGCGATTTGGCGTCGCTCCTGGAAAGAACGTCAATCGTGTGACAATGGGACAAGAAAGCTGTTGACCGGGTCCCTGAGCGGGTCTATAAGCCTGCCTCCCGGGACGGAACCAAGGGTTTCGACGCGGCGGGGAAGGGGAAATCCTTCCGGCTCTTTGACAAGTTTGAGATGATGGAAGGGATGCATGGGCGGCGAGAGGTCCTACCGGACTTTAAGCCAATGTCTATTGCATCCTTTAGAGTACGCTCTAACGTGAATGTGATTGGCCTTGGGTGAAGCTCCGTTTGTCGATTTAGTCGACAAGTCAACTTGAGAGTTTGATCCTGGCTCAGAACGAACGCTGGCGGCATGCCTAACACATGCAAGTCGAACGATGGCTTCGGCCATAGTGGCGCACGGGTGAGTAACGCGTGGGAATCTGCCTGACAGTGGGGAATAACCGAGGGAAACTTCGGCTAATACCGCATACGCCCTTCGGGGGAAAGATTTATCGCTGACAGATGAGCCCGCGTCCGATTAGCTAGTTGGTGGGGTAATGGCCTACCAAGGCAACGATCGGTAGCTGGTCTGAGAGGATGATCAGCCACACTGGGACTGAGATACGGCCCAGACTCCTACGGGAGGCAGCAGTGGGGAATATTGGACAATGGGCGAAAGCCTGATCCAGCAATGCCGCGTGAGTGATGAAGGCCCTAGGGTTGTAAAGCTCTTTCGCACGCGACGATGATGACGGTAGCGTGAGAAGAAGCCCCGGCTAACTTCGTGCCAGCAGCCGCGGTAATACGAAGGGGGCTAGCGTTGTTCGGAATTACTGGGCGTAAAGCGCACGCAGGCGGTCCGTTAAATTAGAAGTGAAAGCCCTGGGCTCAACCCGGGAATTGCTTTTAAGACTGGCGGACTAGAATCCGGAAGAGGGTAGCGGAATTCCCAGTGTAGAGGTGAAATTCGTAGATATTGGGAAGAACACCGGTGGCGAAGGCGGCTACCTGGTCCGGAATTGACGCTCATGTGCGAAAGCGTGGGGAGCAAACAGGATTAGATACCCTGGTAGTCCACGCTGTAAACGATGGGTGCTAGTTGTTGGGGCGCTTGCGCTTCAGTGACGCAGCTAACGCATTAAGCACCCCGCCTGGGGAGTACGGCCGCAAGGTTAAAACTCAAAGGAATTGACGGGGGCCCGCACAAGCGGTGGAGCATGTGGTTTAATTCGAAGCAACGCGCAGAACCTTACCAACCCTTGACATGGGGAGTTCGGTGGCCAGAGATGGCTGCCTTCAGTTCGGCTGGCTCCCACACAGGTGCTGCATGGCTGTCGTCAGCTCGTGTCGTGAGATGTTGGGTTAAGTCCCGCAACGAGCGCAACCCTCATCTTCAGTTGCCAGCGGTTCGGCCGGGCACTCTGAAGAAACTGCCGGTGACAAGCCGGAGGAAGGTGGGGATGACGTCAAGTCCTCATGGCCCTTACGGGTTGGGCTACACACGTGCTACAATGGCGGTGACAATGGGTCGCAAACCTGCAAGGGTGAGCTAATCTCAAAAAGCCGTCTCAGTTCGGATTGCACTCTGCAACTCGAGTGCATGAAGTCGGAATCGCTAGTAATCGCGGATCAGCACGCCGCGGTGAATACGTTCCCGGGCCTTGTACACACCGCCCGTCACACCATGGGAGTTGGTTTTACCCGAAGCCGGTGTGCTAACCGCAAGGAGGCAGCCGACCACGGTAAGGTCAGCGACTGGGGTGAAGTCGTAACAAGGTAGCCGTAGGGGAACCTGCGGCTGGATCACCTCCTTTCAAGGATACCAGCGAATCGGTTACTCACAGACCGCCTCGCAGGTTATCTTTCATTCGGCTTCTCGCCGCCTTTGCATCCCTTCCTCGAATGACGAAGCCCGATATCGGGGCGCAAGCCCCGGGGCCGAAATCCAAGGGCTCGTAGCTCAGCTGGTCAGAGCACACGCTTGATAAGCGTGGGGTCGTAAGTTCAAATCTTACCGGGCCCACCATTGTCTGCGCGTGCTTGTGTCTCCGCCGTTAAGGCTGGGAACAGGCCGGAATGGGGCCGTAGCTCAGTTGGGAGAGCGCTAGCTTTGCAAGCTTGAGGTCGTCGGTTCGATCCCGTCCGGCTCCACCAGTTTTCCGGTTGGCGGTTTGCCGGATGTCAGGAGTTCGGTGCCGCCGATCGCTGCGACAGTTGCGAAGCAGGGCGCTGCGGGCATGAAGCAGATCATTCGAGGCACATCTCATTTGCGCCGGGCGTTTATTCCGGCCGTTGGTCGCCACATTGGCGTACCGCTCTTTCTCATTGTGAATAGGTTTTTCCGATCATACTGAATGATCGCAATCCAAGCGCCCTTCGGGGCGTGAAGGATTCGTGATTATTCCGTGGGTATGTGAAGTGTTGTGTGTGTTGTGTCGTGCTCCGGGCTTGTCCCTGCGCATGACATTGATCAAGCGTCTTAAGGGCATTTCGTGGATGCCTTGGCACTGAGAGGCGATGAAGGACGTAGCACGTTGCGATAAGCTACGGGGAGCCGCGAGCAGGCTTTGATCCGTAGATCTCCGAATGGGGAAACCCCACCCTTTGGGTGATCCCTGACTGAATTCATAGGTCAGGGAAGCGAACCCGGCGAACTGAAACATCTCATTAGCCGGAGGAAAGGACATCAACCGAGACTCCGTTAGTAGTGGCGAGCGAACGCGGACCAGGCCAGTGGCCTTGCATGTTAAACCGGAACCGTCTGGAAAGTCGGGCCATAGCGGGTGATAGCCCCGTACGGGTAAAAATATGCAAGGTCCTTGAGTAAGGCGGGACACGTGAAATCCTGTCTGAACATGGGGGGACCACCCTCCAAGCCTAAGTACTCCTCAGTGACCGATAGTGCACAAGTACCGTGAGGGAAAGGTGAAAAGCACCCCGACAAGGGGAGTGAAAGAGAACCTGAAACGGAATGCCTACAAACAGTCGGAGCATCCTTGAGATGTGACGGCGTACCTTTTGTATAATGGGTCAGCGACTTAGTGTGTGCAGCAAGCTTAAGCCGATAGGTGAAGGCGTAGCGAAAGCGAGTCTGAATAGGGCGTCAAGTTGCACGCATTAGACCCGAAACCGGGTGATCTAGTCATGGGCAGGTTGAAGGTGGGGTAACACCCACTGGAGGACCGAACTCACGTCTGTTGAAAAAGACGGGGATGACCTGTGATTAGGGGTGAAAGGCTAATCAAACTCGGAAATAGCTGGTTCTCCGCGAAAACTATTTAGGTAGTGCGTCGGATGATTACCCTCGGGGGTAGAGCACTGGATGGGCTAGGGGTTCCCAAAGAACTACCAAACCTAACCAAACTCCGAATACCGAGGAGTACAGTCCGGCAGACAGACGGCGGGTGCTAAGGTCCGTCGTCGAGAGGGAAACAGCCCAGACCGCCAGCTAAGGTCCCCAAATCATGGCTAAGTGGGAAAGGATGTGGGAAGGCCATAACAACCAGGAGGTTGGCTTAGAAGCAGCCATCCTTTAAAGAAAGCGTAATAGCTCACTGGTCTAACAGCCGTCCTGCGCCGAAGATGTACCGGGGCTCAAGCCATGTACCGAAGCTGCGGATGCTCGAGCAATCGAGCGTGGTAGCGGAGCGTTCCGTAAGCCTGCGAAGGGCAACCGCGAGGAAGCCTGGAGGTATCGGAAGTGAGAATGCTGACATGAGTAGCGACAAACAGTGTGAGAAACACTGTCGCCGAAAGTCCAAGGGTTCCTGCGCAAGGCTAATCCGCGCAGGGTGAGCCGGCCCCTAAGGCGAGGGCGAAAGCCGTAGTCGATGGGAACCAGGTTAATATTCCTGGGCCTGCTGGACGTGACGAACTCCAAAAGTTGTTCGGGCTTATCGGATTGTCCGGGCCGCGAAGGGGTTCCAGGAAATAACGCCAGCGTATAGACCGTACCCTAAACCGACACAGGTGGACTGGTAGAGCATACCAAGGCGCTTGAGAGAACGATGTTGAAGGAACTAGGCAAAATGACCCCGTAACTTCGGGAGAAGGGGTACCTTTCGATGGGCAACCATCGGGAGGTGGCACAGACTAGGGGGTGGCGACTGTTTACTAAAAACACAGGGCTCTGCGAAGTCGCAAGACGACGTATAGGGTCTGACGCCTGCCCGGTGCCGGAAGGTTAAAAGGAGGGGTGCAAGCTCTGAATTGAAGCCCCGGTAAACGGCGGCCGTAACTATAACGGTCCTAAGGTAGCGAAATTCCTTGTCGGGTAAGTTCCGACCTGCACGAATGGCGTAACGACTTCCCCGCTGTCTCCAACATCGACTCAGCGAAATTGAATTCCCCGTGAAGATGCGGGGTACCCGCGGCTAGACGGAAAGACCCCGTGCACCTTTACTACAGCTTTGCAGTGGTATTAGGGAATGAATACGTAGGATAGGTGGGAGCCTATGAAGCCGTGGCGCCAGTTGCGGTGGAGGCATCCGTGAAATACCACCTTTTTGTTTCCTGATATCTAACCGCGGTCCGTGAAACCGGATCCGGGACCCTGCATGGCGGGTAGTTTGACTGGGGCGGTCGCCTCCCAAAGAGTAACGGAGGCGCGCGATGGTTGGCTCAAGCCGGTCGGAAATCGGCTGTTGAGTGCAATGGCATAAGCCAGCCTGACTGCGAGACTGACAAGTCGAGCAGAGACGAAAGTCGGTCATAGTGATCCGGTGGTCCCGCGTGGAAGGGCCATCGCTCAACGGATAAAAGGTACGCCGGGGATAACAGGCTGATCTCCCCCAAGAGTCCACATCGACGGGGAGGTTTGGCACCTCGATGTCGGCTCATCACATCCTGGGGCTGGAGCAGGTCCCAAGGGTTCGGCTGTTCGCCGATTAAAGTGGTACGTGAGCTGGGTTTAGAACGTCGTGAGACAGTTCGGTCCCTATCTACCGTGGGTGTCGGAAACTTGAGAGGACCTGTCCCTAGTACGAGAGGACCGGGATGGACGCACCTCTGGTGTACCGGTTGTCGCGCCAGCGGCACCGCCGGGTAGCTAAGTGCGGACGAGATAACCGCTGAAAGCATCTAAGCGGGAAGCTCCCCTCAAAACCAGGTTTCCCTTGAGAGCCGTGGAAGACCACCACGTTAATAGGCCGGGTGTGGAAGCGCGGTAACGCGTGAAGCTAACCGGTACTAATCGCTCGATCGGCTTGATCCTGCCATGCGTAGGGACAAGCCCGGAGATTCGACACGAAACACACAATACCGCCCATAGCTGGATTGCCCATGGCCGGGCGAAATATCCAACGATCGGAAAAATCTGGGGAATCTTGGACGACCTGGTGGCTATAGCGAGGGGCTAACACCCGATCCCATCCCGAACTCGGCCGTGAAAACCCTCAGCGCCGATGGTACTGTGTCTTAAGGCACGGGAGAGTAGGTCGTTGCCAGGTCTTCCAAGGTTCCCCCATTCACGATGATACTGTCAATCGATGACAGCGAATGGTTCCCACTACCGACGCGGGGTGGAGCAGCCCGGTAGCTCGTCAGGCTCATAACCTGAAGGTCAGAGGTTCAAATCCTCTCCCCGCAACCAGTTAAAAGACTAACCAATACAAAGAACTAGCCTGCCAAATTGGCGGGCTAGTTTTGTATGTCTCGTTGCTTTTGGAAGTCTCCAGGGCGCTCGGGGATACAGCGGACGGCCCAAAATTTTTTGGGTCATTGTCGGTTCTCGTCGTCATCGTATCTGCCAAGGATCGACGAGCGGGACACCTGTGGATTCGACATCGCGGGTGTTGCGGGTGACCAAGGTGAGGCTGCGGCTGATCGCTGTCGCTGCGATCAACGTGTCGATCACGGACAGATTCCGGTTGGCGGACAACTCGCCCCAGCGCCGCGCTGTTGCGGTATCGATCGGCAGCACGCGGTCAGCGAAAGTCGTCTCGATGCCGTCCCCACCCAGGCGCCAAGCTGGTCAGCGGCGCCAGGATCGGTCCGGCGCTTGGCCGCGACGCCCTTGCGTAATTCTCCCAAGGTTAAAACGCTCAGAAACAGGCCAGCCGCCTCCGCTGCCGAAAGGAATCCAATGACGGCGCGGCCTCGAATCACACCCCATGCACCCCTGGCTCCGGCAATCTGCAAAGCTCTGTTCCAGACGCTCAGGCGCATCGCCGATGACGGTGCCGCAGTTCTTATCGCCGACCAGAACGCAAAACGGGTCTTCGCTGTGGCGGACGAGGTCTGCGTCATGCGCCTAGGTGCGATCGCGGCAAGCGGCGCACCGGATAGCCTGGGCGCGCCACATCTGGTCGCCGAGCATTATTTCCGGACTGAAGGGGCGGTCACCGAATCGCATGAAAAAAGAGAGATATGAGCGTCGCCACGAAGCTGGGCGGAACCGGCCCGGGTTGTTGGGTGTAAGCCGGGATGGGCGGTGAGCACCGATAATCCAGGCGAGGCCATGGTGACACCAATTCGGACGCTGAGACTAGCTCGCCCCGAGATAGGCCTCGCGCACCAGGGGGTGGGCCTGGATCTCTGCCGGGGTGCCCGTTGCCAACACGCGGCCTTGATTGATCGCCATCACCCGGTCGGCCAGGCTCATAACGAATCGCATATCATGTTCGATCAGCAGGACCGCCATGTCCCGGCGGGAGCGTCGTGTCAGCCGCACCAGCTCTGCCATCTCTTTCCTCTCCTCGAGGGACATGCCGGCGACCGGTTCATCCAGAAGAAGAATTTGGGGTTCGGAGGCCAGGGCGCGCGCCAGCTCCACGCGCTTTTTCAATCCGTAGGCGAGCTCGGACGGATCGGAGGCCGCGTAAGCCAGGAGACCTACGCCATCAAGAATTTCATCCACCCGGGCGCGGTGAGCGGCGCGCTCGCGCCGCGTCGGGGCAGAGCCCAGCATGTTGCGGAAGATGCCGGTCCGCTGATGGACATAACGGCCGAGCATCACGTTATCGCGCACGCTGAGATTGGGAATAAGCAGCACGTTCTGAAACGTGCGGATCATCCCGAGTTGAACGATGAGATCGGGCCGCATCGCGACGAGTTCTTGTGCTACCCCTTCGTCACCGTAAAGAACGACCGAACCGCCGGCCTCGACGGAAACCGCGCCGGTGATGGCGTTCACCAACGTGGTCTTGCCGGCACCGTTCGGACCGATGATCGCAAGCGTCTCTCCCTTGTCGATATCGAATGACACGTTCGAGCACGCTTGGATTCCGGAAAACCGCACGGAAATATCACGCACGGACAGGGCTGGAGAATGTGTCGCTCCATTCGGCTGAACCGCCGCGGTTGTGTCAAACGGCTTCGGATCCACCAAGGTAATATCGCTCCACGTCATCGGAATTCATCAATTCGTGTGCCGGGCCCTGGGCCACGATCATGCCCACCTCCAGAACATAGGCATAATGGGCCATTCTCAGCGCTTGGTGCGCATTCTGCTCTATGACGACGAGCGATAGTCCAGACTCCCCGTTCAAATGCGCAAGTGTCCCGTATATGTCGCGGATCGCGAGCGGCGCGAGTCCCAAGGAAAGCTCGTCGCAAAGAAGCACCTTCGGACGGGCCATAAGCGCCCGGCCGATCGCCACCATTTGTTGCTCACCACCCGACAAGAATCCGGCGGAAGATCGCATGCGTTCGCGAAGGAGTGGAAAGATCGCCAACACCTCGTCGATCCCGCTCTCGATTTGCTTACGCGAACGGCCGCGCTGAGATGCGGCGCCGCATAGCAGGTTCTCGCGCACCGACAAGCTGGCAAAGAGTTTTCGCCCCTCGGGAACCTGTACGATGCCAGCCCTGGCGATCGCCGGAGGATCCAGCCCCCCGATCTCACGCCCGGCATAGCTTACGGAGCCCGCGATGCGCGCCCCATAGAACCCATGCTGACCGGTAAGGGCGCGAACCAGCGAGGTTTTACCGGCGCCGTTGGCGCCGAGGATGGCCACGACCTTACCGGCCGGCACGTCGATGGTCACATTCGACAGCGCGACCGCGGAATTTCCATAGGTGAGCGTCAATCCCTCAGCGCGAAGACCGTCACTCATGAAACGCGACCCGCGCGCAACAAGCCCGCGAGCCCGTCGGGCCGCCTTACCAGGATGATCACGATCAGAAACCCGAACAGCCCGAGATCGATCTCGTTGATGTGATGTTTGAGCAGCGCGATCGATGACAGGCCCGGCAGCGTGCGCATGAGCCATTCGATCACCAGGGGCGTGACATAAAAAAAGAAAGCGCCGATGACGCCGCCCGTGAGCGACGAGAAGCCGCCTACGACGATCATCACCGCATAGTCGAGCACGACGCTCACCGGAAATGAATCCTCGACCCGGGCCCCGAGGAAATAGCCCGACACCGCTCCGCTCATGGCGACGAAGGCCGAGGACACCGTGAACACGATCAGCTTCGACCGCGCCACGTTGACGCCCAACAGAGCCGCTCCTTTATCGCGGGCGTCGATCGCGGCCAGGGCGCGCCCTTCAAACGTGCCGACATAGCGCGCCATGATCCAGAGAGAGAGCACAGCAAAAACCAGCAGCACCCAATACCAGCTCTGGTCCGAATCCAGGACGATAGCGATGCCGCCCCATTTGATCTCGGGGGGCGGGAAGACAATGCCGACGAAGCCGAAGAAGGTGGGCAGAAACCACCGGTAAATCGTCGCCATGATGTAATGAAACGCAAGTGTCGCCAGAAGCAGGTACATCCCGCGCAGCCGCAATGCGGGCAAGGCCACGATCGCCCCGATGATCGCCCCGGTGACGCCGACGAGCGGCACGATCGCGAAGAAATTCAGTCCCCACCGCGACGACATCCATCCAGCCGCCATGGTGCCGACCATCAGCATAGCCGCATGGGCCATGCTCAACTGGCCGGCATAACCGACCAGCAGATTGAAGGCGGCGGCACCGACGCAAGCGGTCAAGGCCAGATTCACCGCAGTGAAAAGGCCGCTCATCGGGAATGTCGTCCATTGCAGAATTCCACTGCTGACGACGAACGGGAATCCGATCGCCACCAGGGCGAGGATCAAGGCGGGAACGGTTCGCTTCCGCACCCCAGCCATCCAGACCCGAGTGGCTTCAGACACGAACGATCTCCGCGCGCCCGAACAGACCCTGCGGCCTGATCATCAGCACGATGAAGAGCGAGCCGAACGAGAACAGGTCTCGCCACTGCGCGCCGAGATAGCCCGACGCGATCTGCTCGATCAAGCCGAGAAGGAGGCCACCGATCACCGCGCCGGGGATCGAGGTCATGCCGCCGATGATGGCCGCCGGGATCGCGGCAAGTCCAATGTCCGAAATAGACAAATCGATGGAAGACGTGAAGTTGGCATAAAGGATACCACCGATCGCCGAGACGATCAGACCGACGATCCAGGTGATCGCGAAGACGCGGTCGGTGTCGATACCGACGATGACGGCCGCCTCCAAATTCTCGGCCACGGCCCTCATCCTAAGGCCGATCGACGACCAGCGAAAAATGGCGGCGAACGCGCCGACGACCGCGAAGGTAATAATGACGATCGTGACGTCGCTATAGGAAATCGCGGCATCGCCGATATGGAACACGCCGGGCGTGAATAAGGCCAGGGGACGCTGTTCGTAGACGCCGAAAAAGCCGATGACGACGGCGTGAAGAATCAGTCCGACGCCGATGGTGGCGAGGACGAGACTGAAAAATGGCTTGCCAATCAGCGGCTTGGCAACGAGGTAGTGGACCAGAAGCCCAAGCGCGCCCATTGCTGCGAAAACGAATAGGATGGCGATAACGGCCGGCAGCCGCAGCGTCACGAAGCAGAGGATCGCCAGATAGATCGCGATCATCACGAAATCGCCCTGGGCGAAGTTAAGAATCCCCGACGACTTGAACACGAGGACGAAGCCCAGGGCGATGGCCGCATAAACCGAGCCGAGCGCGATCCCGCTGGTCAGCAACGGCAGAAAGACACTCATGACGCTTCCTGTCGCAACGCGGCGAGATCGGGCTTCACGGGCCGTGTCACTTCAATCCGTATTTCCGCTGCAGGGTCGCTGAATCAGCCGCGAAGCCCGCCTTGGAGACCAGACCTTTGCCATCCCACACCATTGCCGTGACGCATGGCGTGTAATGCATCGGGCCCGTGAAATCGAGAGGGCAGGTCAAGCCGCCGGTATCGAATTTGGACGACAGCGCCTGATAGACGCTGTCCCGGCTGACCGTCCCGCCATTTTGTGTCGCGACCCGCTGAAGCGCGTCCATCAGAACCCAGCCCGACAGCCAGCCTTGCGAGAAATAGGGTTCGCCGCCCTCATTGGCGTATTGGGGATGGGATTGGATGTAGGTCTGCATGTCCTTCGCGCCGGGAACGTTCGCGGATGGTGGCAACGCGGACTGCACCGCCTCGAATTTGGCGAGAATGTCGGCTGGACCGTTCTTGAAGATGTCAGGTGCGGCGAGCGACTGGATGCCCGCGATCGGAACGCTCACTCCAGCCTTCGATAAGGCGTTGAACAGGCCGAGTGCATTCCTGATCGTGCCATGGAAGGCGATCGCGTTGGCGCCCGACGCCATGGCCTGTTTGATCTGAACCACGGTCGGTGCGTAATCCTCTTGCGTATATCCAACCGTAACGGCCGAGGCGTAATGGCCGCCTTGCGCTTTCACGCTGCGCTGGGCATAGGCGTCGAACTCGTCGCCCGAAGGAACGCTGAGGCGCACAACCATAAGGTTGAGCTTGTCCGCCCCGCCAATCATCCGGGCCAATGTCGCGACGATCACATCGGCTTGATCGGCGTAATGGGCCGTCAGGTTGAAGATGTAGGGCGTTTGCAATTGTGCATCGGTCGTCTGCTGCGGGAAGATCACCGGCATCTTCGCCGCCACGATCGCCGGGCCGAGTGGCGTCGAGATTTGCGATCCCGCCATATCGGCGATCGCGAGGACATGTTCGTCGTTGACCAGACGCCTGAAATTCACCGTTGCGTTGTCAGGCCTCGATTTATCGTCGAGATCCACGATTTGAATCTGCCGGCCGAGAATCCCGCCCTTGGAATTGACGAAGTCCGCATAGGCCTGAAGGCCATGGATGTCGGGCAGCTCGATCGAGGCGGCGGGGCCGGATTCGTCGCCCATCCATCCGATCTTGATCGCCGTGTCGGTGATCCCGCTTTCAGGGGCGCTTTTCAAGCCTCCCGAATCGGCGGCGAATGTGGCATTGGTCAACAGAGCGATCAACGCAATCGCGGTCGGTAACCTCACATATTCAATCAATGACGTCATATTGCCCCCCTTGCCTGGCCGTTCCAGGCCTCATTCTTGCGATATCCGGCGCGCTCACGTCCTTGATGCGGGATTGCATCCGCCGGATCCATTTGTCGTGGATTATCGCACGACATTTCGCGACCTCAATGCACCGATCTCCGAATTGGAGCATCCGATTTCAACGAGTACGTCATCCGAATTCCGACCGTAATCGGGGGTGGAGCCTAGTCTTCCAACGGGCTCATCGAATTGAACCGGTCCCGGTACGACGACGCGGAAGCCATCTCCGGCTGCGATCTCGGTGATGTATCCGTTCGCCTCGACTTGCGGATCGAGGAGGAGTTCCGCGGCCGTCTGGACCGCGGCCCAGGGACCCTGCATGCCGTCAAACGTGGTGCGCCATTCCGCCAAGCTTTTTTGCGCGAACACCCGATCAAGTTCGAGGACGCAATCCCGCTTGTTCGTTTCGCGAGCGTCCGCCGTGGCGAATCGCGGATCCGTAAGCAAGTCGGGCCGCGCGATGCGCTGACAGAAT
>Ga0206992_1109_pt1 | contig 17439 bp, 18 predicted proteins | sample Alteio_BWMinCont_6_FD_153267 | JGI IMG/M metagenome (GOLD analysis project Ga0206992, IMG submission 153267) | Enriched cells from forest soil in Barre Woods Harvard Forest LTER site, Petersham, Massachusetts, United States -... | ecosystem: Environmental > Terrestrial > Soil > Temperate forest >... | reverse complement strand
TGGCCTATTCGGGCAAGAAAGACTTTGATTTGGCCATTGAGGATTTCACCGTAGTCATTCGGCTTGAACCAAGAATCAGTGATGCGAATCATAACAGAGGGTTGGCTTATTGGGGCAAGAAAGACTTTGATTTGGCCATCAAGGACTTCACTGAAGCCATTCGACTTGATCCGAACGAAGCCAAGCCATACAAGAGCAGGGGTCAGGCATACCACGACAAAAAGGAATTCGACAAGGCCGTCAGTGATTACTCGGAGGCCGTTCGTCTCGCCCCAAATTATGCCGAGGCTTGGTACGATAGAGGCAGAGCCTACCATGCCAAGAAAGAATTCGACAAATCCATCAAAGACTACACCGAGGCAATTCGACTCGATCCCACTTTGAAACGCTTGCCCGATTACACGAAGGAGATCAAGAAATAGAACCGGTGGAGGATATTCCGGCATGCTTCGACTATCACTTGAAATCGTGAAAAAAATGGAACCCGATGGTTTGCTTGTGTGTCATTCATGCGTGCCGTGACGATGGCAGTTGAAGATATCACAGTGACGCTGCCGGAATTGCTCGACAGCATTACCCAAGGAGATGAGGTCATCCTGACCAGGAATCAGCAAGCCGTGGCGAACTGGTCAAGGAATCGCCGAAGCCGGTTCCGGCGCAACGGCCGGGACTGGGGCTTGGTAAAGGAATGATTACCTTCATTTCCCCCGACTTTGATGCTACGTATTCCGACACTTCTTTGAGGTAGCTGCACCGTTCCCTGCGGATGTATAATCTTCATGTACTGGAGGATTATCAATGACCGAACTGACCGAAGAACAACTTCAGGCTTTGGATATGGCGGTTGCTGTTCCGCCCCGGGTCAAAGACTCCGCCACGTCAAAAATGGCCGTGCTCCTGAAATCAGCGGATTTTGAATGGATCCGGGGAGTTCTGGGCGATGAAGCTGACGCAATACGTCTGACGGACCCTCGCACGCAGCAAGCCTATGCGCTGATTCCCTGCGAACGATATGAGCGTTTCAAGGCATTTTTCGAGGAAGATCCGTTCACCCTGGAAGAGAAAAAGCGGGTCCTGCGGGCCGCTGGCTTGAGGGCTGGCTGGGATGACCCCGCGTTTAGAATGTACGACGACCTGCCTTCCAAGGAGCCCAAATGAACCGTGGCGAGGTGGTCATGGTCGACTGGACCTACAGTGACCGCACAGGAAGCAAAGTGCGGCCCCGCCTGGATCGAGCAGATTCGGGTGCCGGTGGACGGGACGAAAGAAGTCCTGCTGCTGGAAAGGCGATTTTCCATTTATCGCTAAGCTGTAGCATGTAGATAAGGAAGGTCGCCATCAGCCCTTGACTCCCTCGATCACACAAATCTCTGTCGCTGTCCTGACAATCCGAGTCAATCGAAATCCGGCCGACTCGTAGAGCTTGCGATATTCATCGTCCGTCCGCTCTTCTCCGCCGGGGATGACCAGCATCGCCACGTCGAGCAGCTTGCCGAACGACGGGTCATTGCCGGGCGGGATCACGCTCTCGACCAGCAGCAGCTTGCCCGATTTGTCCATCGCTCGATGGATGTTGCGCAAGATCGTCGTCGACTTTTCGTCGTCCCAATCGTGAATGATGTGGCGGAGCATATACACGTCGGCGCCGGCCGGAACCGACTCGAAAAAGCTGCCCGCGACCGCCCGGCATCGGTCGGCCAAACCCGCGGCCGTCAGCCTGGCCTTGGCTCGTTCGATGACATTGGGCAGGTCGAACAGGATTCCTTGGATGCCGGGATACCTCGGCAGCAATTCCATCAGAACGCTGCCGTTGCCTCCGCCGATGTCGGCCACCACCTTGCAGCCCGAGAAATCGTAGGCGTCGAGCATCGCCGCCGTCTCGCGCCCGTGGACGCCGACCATCGTTTCGTCGAAAAGCTTCGACTCTTCGGGGTGTTCGGCCAGATAGTCGAATATCGGCAGCCCGTACACTTCGTCGAAGGCGACCTTGCCCGTCTGGACGCTGTGCAGGAGCTGGCCCCAGGCGTTGTAGAAGATGCCGCCCGAAGTCAGCGCCATGGCCCATTGCGAGCCGGGGACGTCGCTGCGAAGGCATTCGGCCATTGGAGTCAAGGAAAAGCGTCGGCTGTCATCCTCGACGAAGACTCGCAAACTCGCGAGCGCGCGAAGCAGCCGGTAAACGGCCCTGGGATGCGCGTTCGCGGCGACGGCCAACTCGTCGGCGGTTTTCGGGCCGTTTTTGAGAAGATCGGCCAAGCGCAACCTGGCGGCGACGTGCAAGCACTGAGTGATCCAGTAGCTGCTCAGCATTCGGCCGATTTCTTCTTGAGGCGTTGGAGTATTCATGAATCCTATCCTATTGCGCTTGGCCCTGAAACCTCGATCCTACTATCATAATTCAGGGACAGCCATGACCATCTCCACATACCAATTGCCTGAGAAAATCTCCGGAACGCAAGGGCAAACCCATGCTCGGACCAATCAAGACAGTCGGCATTTACGTTCAGGACCAGCAGAAATCCCTCGAATTCTACACGCAGATTCTCGAATTCGAACTTCGCCGCAGCATGCCGATGGGGCCCAGCGCGAACTGGATCGAGGTTGCCCCGCGCGGTGCACAAACCTGTTTGGTTTTATATCCCCGCGCGATGATGACCAACTGGGAACAGCTCCAGCCCTCGGTGGTCTTTCAGTGCGACAACGTGGACGAAACCTGCGAGAAACTGGCGGCGCGCGGTGTGGGCATCCCCATGAAACCAACACCGATGCCGTGGGGAACCTTCGCCAAGATCGCCGATCCGGACGGCAACGAGTTCGGATTGACGTCGCAACGTCTCGCTTAAGTTGAAAGTTGAAAGTTGCGAATCGACCATCAAGGGTTGAATGAATTGGTCCGATTGACTTTCAACTTTCAACTTTCAACTTAGGACTGAGGGGTAATTCAATGAATCTTGACGATGCACCCGAAAGCAGCAACGTTGAAGACAACCGTGGAATGGGCGGCAAAATGGCCATCGGCGGCGGGGCGGGAGTCTTGCTGCTGATTCTCGGGCTGATTTTCGGCAGGGACCTGATCGGCGACAAAGTGCCGACCGCCAATAAAGGCGCCGGCGATAAAGAAACACTCGAATTCACCGAGAAAGTCCTCGGCACAACCGAAGCGGTTTGGACAGACCAATTCCGCAGGGTACACAAGACCTACACGCCGCCCCATCTCGTCCTGTTTCGCGATGCGGTCCGGACCGGATGTGGAACGGCGCCGTCGGCCGTCGGCCCGTTCTACTGTCCGGCCGATCGCAAGGTCTATATCGATCCGACGTTCTTCGATGAGCTCGAAAGCAAATTTCACGGCTCCAAGGGCGATTTCTCCAAGGCGTACGTGATCGCTCATGAGGTCGGGCACCACGTGCAGAATCTGCTGGGCTATACGGCGCGCGTCGATGAAAAGCGCGGCACTCGGCAAGAGAAAGACTATTCGGTACGCCTTGAGTTGATGGCCGATTATCTGGCTGGCGTCTGGGCGTACCACAGTAATCAGAAGTTTCACGTCATCGAACCCGGCGACGTGGAAAAAGCCATCGAGACGGCACAAGCGATTGGAGACGATCGTCTCCAGAAACGGGCCGGCGGCTTCGTGCATCCCGAGCAATTCACTCACGGAACCTCGGAACAGCGCGTGCGGTGGTTCAAGGACGGGCTCAAGACCGGCGAGTTCAGCAAGAGAAAGCTCGACCATTTTTTTGAAGTTCGTTCTTCCACTGAGTTGTGAAAGGACGGAAAATGGGCGGAGTAGTACGCACGAAAGATGAATCCGGCTTCTGATTCCTCCTTCAACCCTCAACCCTCCTCATGGAGGCTCTCCAGAGATGGCCGAGCAAACAACCCCACGCCCGTTCCTGACGAAACCCGAATCGTTCAACGACGTTTCCCGCGGCGATCCCAAGCCGCACTCGCTCAAGGACGACGTTCTCGCCGACGCCCGGCTCACGCCGGAGACCTGGCGGCTCGAGATCGTCAGTGACGGTTCGGCCAAGCTCCAGAGGGAACTAAAGCTGGAAGACAATAACGCCCTGGACATGCCGGGCCTCGAAGCGCTCGGAAAGAAGCACGGCGTCAAGTTCCTCAAAGCGATGCAGTGCCTCAACATCGCGGCGCCGCTGGGACAGGGATTGTGGGAAGGCGTTCCGCTGCGCGACGTGCTGAAGCTGGTCGGCAAGGTCAGCGATGTGCGCCGCGTCTACTGGCATGGCTTCCACAACAACGATCCGAAGCAGAAGTTTCAATCGTCGGTGGGTTACAACCAAGTGATGGAAACGCCGCCCTGGGACCTCGGGCCGTTCGTGGCCTACAAGCTGAACGGCCTGCCGATTCCGCTCGTCCGCGGCGGGCCGGTGCGCATGGTCATCCCGTGGGCGCACGGCTTCAAGTCAATCAAGTGGCTGCACCGGATCACGCTGACCAACGACTACAAGATCAACGACACCTACGCCGAGGCGAACAACGACCCGGACTCGTACCTGAAAACGGCGGCGTACATCGACAGTGTCCCGCCAACGTTCAAGGCAGGCGTCAACATCGTGATTCGCGGCATCGCCATGGTCGGCTGGTCGGGTCTCAAGCGAATCGAGTACTGGTTGCGCCCCGATACCGGGACCCACGGCAAGCTGGCGGACAACGACCCGGCGTGGCAAAAAGCCAAGTGGGAGCCGTGCGAGATCGAACCGGCCCCGACGAACTGGGGGGGCAGCCTGCCCGACGGCGTGATGCCGAAAGACGTCTGGGGGTTCAGCGCCGAGGGCAAGCCCAAGGAATGGCCGATGCGCTTCAGCGTGGCCCCGTGGAGCGTCACGCTCAAGAACCTGAAGCCGGGCGCCTACGAGTTCCGCGCACGCACGGTCGATCTGAACGATTTCGCCCAGCCGGAACCGCGCCCGTATCTGAAATCGGGCCAGAATGCGATTCAGTATCGAGCAATCGTGGTGATGGAGTAATCCCCTAATGCGAGGCGCCAAATAGGTTGAGCTCATGAAGTATCTCGTGAAGAATCCCGATGGCCCGTCCTACTCCTTCACACTTGAAGAACTCAAGGCAAGTGTCGGGCGCGGCAAGATCGACGACGATTGGCTGGTCTGCGAAGAAAACGCCAAGCCAAGGGAATGGACCAAGGTTGCCGAGTTGTTGAATCTGCCTCGATCTCGCGCACGGCGGCATAACAAAGTTCTTCGAGTTGATCTTACCGGCGGTCTGATCGGGTGGCTGTTGTCCGACCCGCGCAGCGCTTTGGAAGGGGCGATCCAGCAGGCCAATCGAGAAGGATGGCACGTTGTCGAGGTCCTTCCGGACGCCAGAACGAATCTCATCATGTTGCTGGCCAGACTCATTATTCTGGTGGTCACCTTGTTTCTGTTCACGACGGATAATGGGTATCTCGTTATTCTCGAAAAATCTCCGGTCGTGGAATGAATCTCCGCTTGGCGAGCCGAATGAAGTGGTCGAGGCCCGCGTCAACTTTCCAGTCCCACAAACCGAAGATCGACTGGCTTTTGCAGTCCTTGAAATCGGTCAAGCCCGCAGCGCTCAGTCGCCCGCTCCTCTCCCAAAAACGTCCGGCTTACGTATCTGAATCTTGATGAATACAGCCGAATCCATTCCGCGCCGCTCGTTGATCGAAGCGGTCGTCGCCAGCACCATCGGGACCACCATCGAATGGTACGACTTCTTCCTCTACGGCACCGCGGCCGCTCTCGTCTTTCCGAACCTCTTCTTCCCCAATCATGACCCCTTCATCGGCCAGATCCTCTCCTTCAGCACCTTCACCGTCGGTTTTTTGGCCCGGCCGCTCGGCGGAGTCCTGTTCGGGTGGATGGGCGACCGCATCGGCCGGAAATCGGCGCTGGTCACCACGCTTCTGCTCATGGGATTCAGCACGCTGGCGATCGGCTTCATTCCGACCTATGCGGAAATCGGATTGGCCGCCCCGATCTTGCTGACGATCCTTCGTTTTCTTCAGGGCCTCGGCGTGGGCGGCGAATGGGGCGGGGCGGTGCTGTTCGCGCTCGAATACGGGCATGGCGGCAAGCGCGGCTTCTACGCAAGCTGGCCGCAAGCCGGCGTTCCGCTCGGATTGCTTCTGTCGACCGGGGTCATGGCCCTGTGCCAGGCGTCTCTGTCGCCCGAGGAGTTCCGCTCCTGGGGTTGGCGAATTCCTTTCTATCTGAGCGGCGTTTTGATCGCGGTCGGCCTGTTGATCCGCCTGCGAATCCTGGAAACGCCCCTGTTCGCGGCCTTGCAGCGTGAGGATCAGGTCTCCAAAGCGCCGATTCGCGAAACGCTGACGCGGCACTGGCGCGACATTCTGCTCGTGGCGGGAGCCAGACTTGTCGAGCAATCCTGTTTCTACCTGTTCGCGACCTTTTCGATTGCCTACAGCCGCGACGTGCTGAAGATCGATACGAAGGTGATGCTCCGGGCGGTCAACATCGCGGCGGCCATTGAATTGTTCACGATCCCGTTGTTCGGACGTCTTTCCGACCGGTTCACTCGGCGCCGATCCTACATGTTCGGGTGCCTTTTTCTTATGCTGTTCGCCTTCCCCTACTATGCGTTGCTCGATACGCGCGATCCTGTTTGCATTGTCCTGGCCGTCGTGGTGGCGATGACGATCGGACACGCGATTCTCTACAGCGTCCAGGGTTCGCTCATCCCCGAGCTGTTCGGTACACGGCTGCGCTGTACGGGTGCTTCGCTCGGCTATCAACTGGCCTCCCCGCTGGCCGGCGGCATGGCGCCGATCGTCGCGACGGTCCTCATCCGCGAATTTCCCGGACAATACTGGCCCTTGGCCGCTTACATCGCCTTGCTGGCGATGATATCGTTTGCTTGCGTGTACCGGTTGGCGGAGAAGACAAAAAGCGATATCAGTCAGTAGCTCTACGTTGATAAGGCGAGCCGAGCGGCGTAGGCCGCCGGGTGAAGATCGAAAACAGCGTCATTTTCAGTCTTCACCCGGCGGCTTACGCCGCTCGGCTCGCCTTTTCATCGCGACTGAACATCGAAAACTATTACCTCTTCTTCAACAGCATCAGATGCACATTCCCCACATCCCACATGTAGTGGCTGATCTTGTATTTCTCCACGGCGGCCGTCAGGTGTTCGATGCACTTTTTCGAATTGCCCTCGGCTTCGTAGTTCAAGCCCACGTATAGGTGAGCATAAAAGAGGAACTCGGTCTTCTGCTCGCCGTCGAGCTTGGCCTTTTCGGCCGCTTCGATGACTTCCTCCGGCTTGGCTTTGCCGCGAATCAGGTCGTTAACCTTCATCATGTAGGCGCGGGAGTCTCCCTGTTTGGCAAGGGTCAGCATTGCCTTGCGGGCTTTCTCGACTCCATCCACCTTGGCGTTGCAGAGGTAGTGCCAGAAGATGTTCTCGACGTCGTTGCCGAACGCGCCTTCGCCGGCCTTGAATTGCTTGGCGCCGTCCGCGGGCCGGCCGGCGTAGTAGAGCGAGATTCCGTAGCGCCAATGATCGTCGTAGGCTTTTGGATTCGCCTTGATGTAGGTCTCGAAATCCTCGACCGATTCCTTGACGAGCCCCATCCGGAATCGCTCGCCGCCGCGCTGATTGATCGCGGCCAGCAGCTTTTTGTCGAGTTCGAAGGCCTTTTCGTAGTCTTTGATCGCTTCCTCATGCTTGCGGACTTTCGCCTTGGCCTCAGCCCGCAGGAACCAGGCCATCGCTTTTTTCGGATCGAGTTTGACGGCCTCCTCGGCGGCTTTCAGCGCTTTGTCGTTGTCTCCGGAACGCAAGGCGTCCGAGGCGGCCTTCAAGGCATCATCGACATCGTCGGCACGCGATTGGGACATTGGGAAACTCGCAACGGTAAGGGCGAGGGCGAGGGCGAACACGAAACGGAACTGGCGCATGGTATACTCCAATAGGGGTCTGAATCTCGGCCGGCGCGGCTTGGCTTGGCAGGTTCAAGAATCATATCTTATTCCACGCACGGCAAACATCGGAGTACAGCGATGAAGAAAAAACCGGCCGCCAAGATGACCCGCCGAAACGCGCTCAAGGTGGGAGCGGGAATCACTCTCGGCGGCGCTATCGGCACCGGTCAGGCGAGTGCCGCCGCTGAAAGCCGTGAACCGAGCATGTACAAGTCGCTCGGCGTCAAGCACGTCATCAACGCCTCCGGCACGGTGACGTTCCTGGGCGGTTCGCTGATGCCGCCCGAAGTGGTCGCGGCTTGGGTCAATGCCTCGATGCACTTCGTCAACATTCTCGATCTTCACGACAGGGTGGGCGCAAAGATCGCGAAGCTGATCGGCGTGGAGGCCGCCCTGGTGACGACTGGCGCCTCCGGGGCGCTGCTGCTCGGGACGGCCGCCGCCGTGACGGGCGGCAAGGCCGACTCTATCAAACGGCTTCCCGATACCGCTGGAATGAAGAGCGAGGTAATCCTCCAGAAATCGCATCATTCCTGCTACGACAATCAGCTTACCGACGTCGGCGTCAAATTGATCGAAGTGGAAACGGCGGCGGACGTGAAACGGGCACTCAACGACCGGACGGCCCTGATGTTCTTCTTGAACATCTCCGATCCCACCGGCCGGATCAAACGAGCCGAGTGGGTCGAACTGGCGCGCCAGGCCAAGGTGCCGACCTTGCTCGACGCGGCGGCCGACGCGCCGCCCGTGGAACGGCTCACGGAATACTTCAAAATGGGTTTCGACATGGTCGCTTTCAGCGGCGGCAAGGCGATTCGCGGGCCGAACGACACCGGGCTGCTTCTCGGCCGCAAGGCCCTGATCGAAGCGGCCAAGCTGAACGCCAACCCGCATTGCGGCACCATCGGCCGAATGATGAAGGTCAGCAAGGAGGATATGGTCGCCTTGCTGGCGGCCGTGGAATTGTTCGTCACCAAGGACCACAAAGCGGAACAGCGCGAATGGGAGCGGCGAATCGGCGTCATCGAAACGGCGTTGAAGGACATCCCCACCTTGCAAGCCGAGCGAATCGTGCCGGATATCGCCAACCACGTCCCTCACGTGATCCTGACCTGGGACGAGAAGAAACTAGATCTGACGCCCGCGCAGGTGGCCAAGGCCTTGATGGCCGGCGATACGCCGATTCAAATCGGACGAGTCGGCGGAACGGGCGACAAGGGCATTTTGATATCGGTCTTCACGCTCCAGGACGGCGAAGAAAAAATCGTGGCGGAGCGATTGCACACTATTCTGAAAACAGCCAGCGGAGAGAAATCATGAGCGTTGTTCTTCCGAGCACGGTTTCGCGCCCGCTCCAGTTCGATAACGGCTGTGCGATCGGCGTCAGCAATCGCTGGCGCAAGGGGCAATACTGCGTGATCATGACCGAAGCCGGCCTGGTCGGTTGCGGGATCTACGACGTCAAAACCGCGGAGCATTTTGGACAAGCGGTCGCGATCGCCCGCGGCACGCCGCAACACCCGCTCGTTGAGCCGGAGGATCTGTTTGAGGCGAAGATTGTCGAAGCGACCAAGCAGGCGCGCGAACTGGGTGTCCAAATTGGAATGAGCGGGCGCGAGGCGGTGGAGCGGCTTCTGGCGGCGACAAAGGCGGGAGCGGAATAGCCAGACCTACGTTCTTGGCGACAGCAGTCCAGGTCAGTTGCGCGGCTAGTTCGCACTAACAGACTGTTCGGCGATTTTCTGAGCGATACCACTGCCGGCGGTCGCAGGAGGGAGCGCTGTTCCATCTCGGTCGGCCAACTCCAGCCACTCGGCGACAATCTCGCACAATTGGCGGTACACCTCCACCTCATCCGTTCCGTGGCAGCAGGCCCCGATCACTCCCGGACATTGGCCGACAAAAGCACCATCTTCATCCGACCATTCGACAATCTTCACGTAGCGCGCCGCTGTTGTCATGACTGTGACTCCTCGATTGCTCGCCGGACTTCCCTTCTCTTGATATGGCTTGGCGTCATCGCCTGGCTTCCCCGATAAGGTCACACGTCTTGCTTTCGGGTGAAGGTAGTTGCGGTGGTCCCCCTTGCCGCCACGGTTTACGAACCCCGCACGTTCCAAGTCGCTCATCAACTCACGGACCTTTCGGGCCATGTGGTTCGCACCGATTGAGTGTGGAAGAGGCGCCGCCATATTTGCATGCTTGCATGTTCCCACATGCGCCGTTTTCCGTCAAGGGTTGCTGTGCGGATTACCCGCCGAACACACGGATGAGCAACCAGGCCAATTGGAGTGACCTCGAACTTTGAAAGAGAACTCGCAGTTCATCGTCGCCGGTCAATCCAGGTCATGATGCCGACGATCACCAACACGCAGAAGAGTGCGGCAAACGCAACGCCGAACCAGCCGTAGCTGCTGTACAAACTGTCGTACAATTGCCCCGGGATACGAAGAATACCCATTGTGTGCTCGAATTGGGAGAACCCAACGAAGGGAGCGACACTCTATTCTGGAACACGATTTTTCTTCCGGCAAATCAAACTGGCAAGAATTCGGCGCAATCGCGGCGTATTCTTTCCCGGCCACAATAGACTTAGTTTAGCGAAGTAATTCGATACCTCGGAGCCTCGTCATGATGCGGTTTGCCGTTGTTGCGACTGTTGGCGCGTTTTTTCTCGGCGGCCTCGCCCATGGGGACGTTCCTCCGCCGAATTCGAAGCGGGTCCGGTCGATGGGCAAGTTCGACAACCTGAAGGACTTCCCGGACTATCTGTTTTTCGCCGCGACGCATCCGGACAATCCTTTCCGCGAGAAAAAGGAAAAGGATGGCCAGCCGTTTCTGGTCCATTCAACACGACTGACGCCCGAGAAGGCGGAAATCGCGTTGTTTACTCACTACACGCAAGGACAGATGTTCTTGCTTGCAGTGCCGAAAGGTCTTTTCGCCGACGAGAATCCCAAGCCGATGTCCGATTGGTTCGACGGCAAGACGCCCGGAATCTTGCAAGTCGAGGTGCCGGGCGGCGATGGCTACGCACCGAAAGAGGAGGAACGCGACGAATTCTGGACCAACTTCCGGTTACGGATCGAACACCCGAAATCGGGCGGCGGCCCCAAGCTGATACTCGACACCTTCAAACAGGAAAGACCCGATCCCCGAGGGCCGACGCACTGGTATATCGCGGGCGGCGTCGCCTTGATGGCGGCGGCGACGATCGTTGGGCTTCTGGTGCTGATACGCCGGAAACGGGCGGCGAGTGAATCAACGTAGCATAGGCGTCCCGCCTGTGCAGTCTGCACAGGCGAGACGCCTATGCTACGTGAAGCGTCATGACTTCTTCTTCGGAATCGTCGTATAAGGCAAGTCGTCGGTCCGGAACGGCGACGCCGGCAGCCCTGCTTTATTCCAGAGGTTGAGAACCGTGAAATTCTGCCAGCCGTAGCGAACGTTGGCGGGCTTCTCCACCATTGGGCTGGAGACGATCACCTGATCGCCTTGAACGATCGCGTCGGCCGGGACGAATTCGCCATTCTCGCCCGCGATCTTAAAACCAAGCAGTTTCTCACCCTTGGCCACAAGACCGCCGCCGACGTGGTCGAAGGACAGGATCACCTTGTTCCCATCAATGGTCTTGGACTTGTAGGTCGGGCCGGAATACTCGATGCTTTCGCCGTAGGCAAGCGCGCGAGCCGCAATTGCGAGCCGTCCGCCAACCGGTTCCTTCTGCTTGGGGTGAATGTCCTTCTCGTCGCCGACGTCGGTGATCACCGCTATCGCGACATTCCTCAGTTTCGTGGTTGAATAGAGCTGCGCGTCGCGGAGCTCCGCATAGCGGACGCCGTTGGAATCGCCGTCCCAATAGGGCGCGAGCTGCACGAGCAGGAACGGAAACTCGCCTTGTTTCCACTGCTGCCGCCAATCCTGGATCATGGCCGGGAAGAGCGTGCGGTATTCGAAAGCACGCGGGGCGTTCGATTCGCCCTGATACCAGATGGCGCCTTTGATCGCGAACGGCACCAGCGGGGCGATCATCGCGTTGTACAACCCCGACGGCGACCCGGAGCTGGTGCCCGGCTCTGGCGGCATGGTCGGCTGCTTGGGAACCGGCAGTTTCTTCTCTTTCGCTTCCTTGGCGGCGTTTTGCCAATTCGCCCACGTCACTTCGAAAGCCTCCTTCACCTTTTCTGGATTGTAGCCTTTCCGGGCGTTGTCGAGGTTCTCCACGAAATACTTCAGCGAATCCTCGGCCAGCAACGATTCACGGCTAGTCCACGATTCGGCCGGAGTGCCGCCGTAGGAGCTATCGATCAGGCCGATTGGTACGTTGAGCTTCTTGTGCAAGTCGCGGCCGAAAAAGTAGCCGACCGCTGAGAAATTCGCGACCGTTGCCGGCGAGCATTCAACCCATTTGGCCGCCACGTCGTTCTGCGGGGTGGCCGTCGCCTTTCGCGGCACGCTGAACAGCCGGATCTTCGGATAGGTCGCGGCCTTGATGTTCTCGTCGGCGTTGGCGCTTGACTTGACGGTCCATTGCATGTTCGATTGTCCGGAACAAACCCAGACCTCGCCAATCAGGACGTTCTTGCAAACCACCTGATCGGTTGCGTCCTTTCCCTTGACCTTCTTGTCCGGCGCCTTGATGGTCAGCACGCCGGACTCGCCGGGTTCGAAGGGGCCGATCTTCACGAACCACTTGCCGTCCTTGCCGGTTTTGGCCGCCTTGCCTTCTTCTCGTTTGCCGTCAGCGGTCTTTTGTTCGAAATGAACGTAGATTTCGTCGTTGGGATTGGCCGTGCCCCAGACGGGGAACGCCGTGCCGCGTTGCAGGACCATATTGTCGCCGAATACGGCCGGAACCTTGAGATCGGCCCTGCTTGTCGCGGGCGACATCAGCCCGGCGACGGCTGCCAGGAGGAGCCATCGAGTTCGAATCATTGGTGCGGTCTCCATGCGGAAATGGGTAATCGGGTGGGATGAAGGAAAGAGTAACGACATTTGCGGCCCCAAAGCAACGGTGTGGGCGCGAGAAAAATGAACAGGATTCAAAAGAATTCGGTTGGCATTTTTTGCCGCTTCACGGCAGAAATGTCCTATGTTTTTGCGGTTACCATCGTCTATCTACGTCCGATTTCAGACCCTACGAAGAGGTTGTACCATGGGCATCAATTGCAATCTTCACGCCGTTGATTCGCAGGCCGCCGAGGAAATGGCCAGGAATCCGCGGGCCGGCATCACGAATCTGAGCCGAATCCGCCGTTCGGGCTGCGATATTCACAAGGCCTGGCACGCCATTCACTGGGTGCTGACCGGCACGGCCGACGGTGGAGAGGAGCCGAACTGCTACCTGCTCCAGGGCGGCGTGGTCCTCGGTCCGCCGATGCGCGACGAAGACAATCCTCGTTTGCTGACGCCCGACCAGGTCCGAGCGTTCGACACGGTGTTGCAGCCGATCAATCGGGTCAGCGAATTGCGAGATCGCTTCGATCATGAAGCGATGGTCGAAGCGGGCGTCTACTCGATGAACGAAGGCGAGGATGAAACGGAAGAGGATCTCGAATTCACGGCCGAGTTTTTCCGGATCCTGCGTAAATTCATTCACCAGTCGGCGCAAGCCGGCCAGGGTGTCATTATCCAGATCGGGTGATCGTAGGGCTGCCTCGGAGCGCGCAAGTACGTTCGGCCTTTAGCCGGACACTTGGACAGGTGGGACAATGATCCCACGCCTACGGCCAGCCCAACCGTCCGGCTAAAAGCCGGACGTATTTGCGCGCACATCCATATCGCTTGTCCGCGTCTGCCGGAAGCGCGCCCGATCAATTCAATGGAACCAGCCGATCTGTCGCGCCTTCTCTTGACACTCAAGCGATTGCGCGTCAATCTAAACATGATGCATTTCACCTGAGGTTCGGCAAGTTCCGGAGAATCGACATGCGCGGGTTGCAATGGTTGTGCGGGGCTGTCCTGTTAGGGCTGTTCGCGATGGCGACTCTGTCGGGATCCGCTCAGGATGCTGACCCGAAAAAAGGGGAGAAGGATCCGAAGCAGGCCGAGTCCAAGAAGGGTGAGCCGAAAAAAGAAGCCGAGCCGAAAAAAGAAGCCGAACCAAAAAAAGATACTGAGCCCAAAAAAGAGCCCGAACCCAAGAAAGAGATCGAGCCCAACAAGAGCCCGGAACCAAAGAAGATCCAGCTCGAAGAAGGCTCCTATATCCCGCGCGGATTCCGGATGTATCTCGTTTCGGACGGTCGGTTTGAAGAGAAGAGCGAGCGCAACCGCGTCGGCAAGCTCCACGATCCCGTGACGGAATATGGGCTCGGCACCGTCATCGGAGTCTTCGCCCGCGGAGTCCCGAAGGACGCGACGGATCCGGTTGTCGCCGTTATCAAGAAGCAGCAAGAGCTGATTATCAAGTATCGCGATCAGCGAATCGCGGGTTTCATCGCGTTTCTCGCATTGAAGAAGGACTTCCCGGCCGACGACGACCGCGATGCGCTGGCCACTCAAATCCAGACCATCGCCAAGGGGGCCGATGCGCCGAATGTGTCCGTCGGCATGGCCGAGGCGACGATTGTCAAGGAAACCGACGCCAAGGACGGGGCGGCCCAGGCAGCGCCGCAGGTCGCCGCATGGGGCGTGGCGGCCGACGACGCCATCACAATCGTGGTTTATAACCGCTTCAAGTTCGTCAAGCGCTGGAAATTCCCCGCGGACCGCCCGCCGACGGAAGCTGAATTGAAAGAGGTTGGCGATGTGGTGGCCAAGATCATCAAGGATTCGAAGAAACAATGACACCTAGCGCCGTTAACCCGACGCGCGAGCGAGGGAACCCCGACGACCAGCGCCTCGCTTGCGCGTCGGGTTAACAGGTGCGCTTCGCATTCGCTTCTCTTCGCCATGAAACCACGAGCGCGAACGCGAACACGAGACCGGCGATCCACTGAAACGTGCTCACCCAGAGATAGGTGCGATGGAGCACGTGAAAATCGGCCGAACTCCCAATAAAGGCCATGTTGTCGACATCCACCATTTCCACCATTCGCGGATGCAGCAAGAAGAGAGCGGTCAGCGCGATGGCCATTACCAACCAGCTTCCTGCCAGAACCCGTTTCAATGATCTTGACGCGGGCGTACACAAAATCTCCCACGCAAACAGGGCAAGCGCGATTGCCCCGATGACGTTCATCTGCACGGTGACGAAGCGCGTGATTCTCCCTTGCTGGAACTTTCCGCCCAGCACTTCGGTGCCGATCGGCACGACAACGCCCGCATAGAAAAGGAATCCGCCTTGCCAGAGCATCAGGAATTGCAGAACGAGAAAACGGCGAAGAAGCGTCATCCGGGGTAGGTCTCCTCATTGGGCAAATCCGCTGCATCTCCAAATTGTACGTGGTTTGAGTAAGGTGATGCTGTCGTCGAATCAATCGCGTGGGAGATCGCAATGCTGCAAGGAAAGACCGCTCTCATCACCGGCAGCAGCCGTGGGATTGGCCTCGCGGTCGCCAAGGCTTTCGCGGCCAATGGCGCACGCGTGGCGCTCACGTCCGAATCGAGTCGAGAGACCATACCCGACGTCGAAACAGCATTGGCGTATCCCGGCGCAACATACATCCGGGCCGACTTGACCGTGGACGGAGAAGCGGAGCGACTGGTCCGAGAAGCGTCGGAACGACTGGGCGTCATCGATGTGCTGGTGAACAACCTGGGAACCTGGCGCGAGCAGTCGTTCCTCGAACTGACCCGGAAGCAATTCGATTTCATCTTTCATCTCAACGTTTGGTCGGCCATCGCCGTCACGCGGGAGGTGGTCAAACGCGGCATCGCGGCCAACCGCGGCGGCCGCATTCTGTTCACGTCATCTCTGAATGGCTCGCGTTCGGAACCTCAGCACACGCTTTACGACGCCAGCAAAGGGGCACTCAATGCGTTGACCCGGCAGCTGGCCATCGAACTCGCCCCGCACGGCTACACGACGGCGGCCGTCGCGCCGGGCTTCGTTGAGACTCCGCTCACCGATTTCGGGTTACGCTCCGACCCCGTCGCCCGGCAGGCCATTCTCGATCAAATCCCACTGCGTCGGATTGCGACGGTCGACGATATCGCGGGCTGGTATGTCTTTCTCGCGTCGGATCAAGCCGCCTACGCCACGGGATCGGTCTACACGGTCGATGGAGGGCTGGACGCTCAGCAGATGGCGATGCGGCCAATTGGAATCGCGGAGGGAGTGACGAGGTGACGAGGTCCTGTGTAGCCGCGACGCGGAGGCTTTGCGGAGCGGAGCGCGTTGGAGCGAGCGCTTCCCAGCGAGATTGCGCTTACGCCAACGCGTTCCGCTGCGCAAAGCCTCCGCGTCGCGGCTACACAAACCGTTTACGCGTCCGAATTCCTCTATAGTCTAATAATCGCGGCCGACGCACGAATACCTCTCTTAGAGCGGCACGCCGGCCCAGAACGATAATGGGTTCGCCTGTGTTACGCATCCCTTAACTGAGTTATCCCAGATGTCCAGAACCGATCGGGAAGACCTTCCGGAAACCGAAGATCCCGTCGGCCCATTCACCGGGTTCGGCAATTTCTTCCGAAAAGAGATGCTCGACTGGTGGAAGAGCTGGCGGCTTATTGTCATTTTCGGAATTTCGACGTTGATCCAGGTGGCGACCATATCGTTCGCTCCGATCAAAGAGATCGACGTCCGGCCAGGAGAGAAAGAATCGCTCGAGCTCATCGCCACACACGTTGCTCTCATGCAGTACGAGGAACCCGTTCTGACCGTCTTGATTATTATCTTTTCGACGATGGGTGTTCTTACTACCGAGAAGTACACGGGAACACTAGCCTGGAACTTGACCAAACCACTCGGACGAACCGGGCTGTTCGTGGCCAAGTGGCTGGCGGCGACAGGGGCAATATGGCTCTTCGTGTGCGTGATTCCCACATTGCTTGCCGCCTTGGTTTCGTTTCCGGTTCATGGCGTCATGCCGAATCTGGGGAAGATGGCGCCAGTCGTCGGCGCGGCGTTTGGCTGGATTGGGCTGTGGGTATTGCTCATGCTGACGATCAGCCTTGGTTTTCAATCGCAGGCGGCGGTTGGGGGCATCGCCATCGCATTCTGGGTAGTCCCGTTTTTCTTCGCGGCCATTATGCAGATGATTATTGGAGAAGAGGCCGGAATAGGTCTTAGTCTTGCGATGGGCCGCGTCGGCCAGTCCCGCTCGTTCGAGCAACGACTCGATGTGCTTGTTGTCCGGTGTGCCGAAGAAGCGGGCCACGTAGCGCAACACTTCACGGCCCGTCATCCAGCGGTAGAACTTGGGCTCCTGCGCCAGGAATCCAATGTGTCGGCGGTGCCGTCCCGAAGGCGTCACTTCCACGCCGTTGACCGTGGCGCTGCCGCTGGTCGGATTGCTAAGACCCGCCAGGATGCGCAAGGTCGTTGTCTTTCCGGAGCCATTCGGGCCGAGAAAGCCGAATATCGAACCGGCCGGCACATCGAGGG